>WBZO01005140.1_pt1 | contig 13565 bp, 11 predicted proteins | sample 5204261 | NCBI WGS metagenome assembly WBZO01 (sample SAMN12412400, study PRJNA552823) | activated sludge metagenome | isolation source: activated sludge from anammox sidestream of wastewater treatment plant... | place: USA: North Carolina | collected 2017-09
GGGTTTGTACGTACCCGGATGGCGATGGGCAATAAACTTTTCTGGGTAGTGCCGGTGGAAAAAGCAGCGAAGCAGATCATCCGCTCCATTGAAAAGAAGAAAAGGAAAGCTTATATCAGCAAACGGTGGAGGCTGGTGGCTGCCGCCATGAGGATAGCGCCTTATGGCATTTATAAAAAGTTTGTTTGAAATCGGTGTTATATTTAGTATTGACTCAGGATAGCAATCAGCCTTTTTATTCTTATTAAACAATATGGTTAGCTGGAGAAAGCATTATTCACGCAATGCCCAGGCTTATACACAAAACCAGACAAGGTGACGTTGCTGGGAAGTAAAATTTTATCGTTTATGAGCGAACCTTGAATATAACCTTGTATAGATTTGGACAATTCTTGGAAATGGATCTTTTAGTAAAGTTTCAATTTCAGAATTGTCAAAATGCAAATCCTTTCTATTTCCAAGGAATATTCTTTTTATTCCATCCGTGTCTTCGTCCAAAGGGTTGAGTAAGAGTAACGAGATGCGGACGGAATTTTTCATTGAAAAGGCACGGCTTTGAGAAAAAAAATTAACCGCAATGAATGCAAAGTCTGCCAGGGTTTTCGCAAAAATCACAAAGTATAGCTGAGGAAATGTTTTTTAAGCTTCTGATTGGTTTTCAGGTTTTGATTTTTGACCCTGCCTGTTGGCAGATTTTGATCATTGCCCTTACCCGTTGCCATCATAATAATTACTCTTATTTCAAATCTTAACATTTCCTAAATCATAATCAGGGCAAGTTGCACAGCCTTTGCACCGTTAATAACCTGTGTGAACAATAAAGATTTCATCCGCTTCAAATCAAATTTTATTTTTGTATGAACAACACAATTGCCATGTCTGCATCCTTTGAAGCCCGGAAAAACTCTCAGGCCACTATGATCACATTCGCATTTGCGGGAATGATGTTCCTGCTGATGTATTTCATCCGCTGGACCATTCCCCAGATCCCCATCCCCACCATTGACGAAGGCATTGAAGTGAACATCGGAACAAGCGACAAGGGTTTCGGCACCGACCAGCCGCTTATTCCCGGCGACCCCGCTCCCACTCAGTCTGTAGCCACTTCTGTTCCCGTCACGGAAAAATCTGATATTAAAGACGCAAAAGATTTTGAAGAAAATAATGATAAGGAAGCCGTAGCAGTACTCAAACCTAAAGTCAGCAAACCCGATTCCAAAGAAGTCAATAAAGAAACAAAGCAAACGGTGAAAGCCACTAAACCACAGGAAGTGGTTGTTCCCAAGCCTGAAAAACCGAAAGCTGTTTTGAACCGTGTGGTGGGCAGCAATGGCTCCGGAGGAAACGGCGCTGACAGTTATCAGAAAGGAAGCAATGAAGGCATTGCCGGAGGTAAAGGCGACCAGGGAGTTCCCGGCGGCAGCCCGAATGCCACTACGTACACCGGAAATCCGGGCCATGGAAACGGAGGCCCCAGGAGGGTCAGCGGCAACAGGGTGGTCATAAATCCCAAGTCCATGGATGCCGGAGAGAACCTGAAAGGAAAAGTGCTGGCAGAGATCAGCGTTTCCCCCGATGGCATCGGAAAATTTGTCCGGGCACAAAGAGGATCCACCTACACAGGAGGACAAGCCATTGAGATCATCCGTGAATGGCTGAGAAGAAACAAGTTTAATAAGTCTGATGAAACATCCACGGTGGTCTATGAATTCAACTTCTTATTGGGCGGTTAAGTACCAACTGTAACAAACTCAGAATGCCATCTCATTGCGGGATGGCATTCATATTTTTGCACTTCATGAATTACCAGGAAACAGTGGAATATCTGATGAACAGGCTCCCGATGTTCAGCAGGGTGGGCAGCGCTGCATTTAAAAAAGACCTGACCAACACTCTTAAACTGTGCAGTTATCTCGGCGATCCACAAAAAAAGTTTAAAAGTATCCATGTCGCCGGCACCAACGGCAAAGGGTCGGTGAGCCACATGCTGGCAGCCATTTTACAAACAGCAGGTTACAAAACAGGGCTGTACACTTCGCCTCATTTAAAAGATCTCAGGGAGCGCATCAAAGTGAGCGGCAAAATGGTTGAAGAAAAATTTGTCATTGATTTTACCGACAGGATACAATCCCTTACAGAAGAAATTGAACCAAGTTTTTTCGAGATCACCGTGGCCATGGCATTTGAATATTTTGCAGAGCAGAAAGTTGATGTGGCAGTGATCGAAGTGGGATTGGGAGGAAGGTTCGACAGCACCAACGTCATCACTCCCGAATTGTCCGTGATCACCAATATCGGTTGGGATCACATGAACATGCTGGGTGACAGCCTGGACAAGATCGCTTTTGAAAAAGCAGGCATCATCAAAGAAAACATTCCTGCAGTGGTGGGAGAAGTATTGCCGGAAACAAAAGACATCTTTATTCAAAAAGCAAAAGAGAAGAATGCGCCTCTCAGCATCGCATCGCAAAGAAGACAGGCAACAAACTGGCATTGGGAAAAACAGGAACTGGTGGTAGAAGTATCAGAGCAACATAAGACCGATCATCACATCTATCACCTCGACCTGCCCGGAATTTACCAGGTGAAAAACCTGCTCACCGTTCTGGAAGCCTGTTCACAACTGAGGCAACTGGGATGGAATACCGGTGAAGAAAACATTCAGAAAGCTTTGCCGGAAGTAAAAAAAATTACGGGGCTTCACGGACGTTGGGAGATTATTCATCATAAGCCTGATGTGGTTCTTGATGTGGCCCATAATGTGGACGGGATAAAACAAATTGCAGAGCAGATCGAGGTCACCGATTACAGGCAGTTGCATCTCATCATCGGGATGGTGAAAGACAAGGAAGTGGAAAAGGTCATTTCACTTTTGCCCAGAGAGGCTGACTATTATTTTACCAAAGCACATATACCGAGAGCCCTGCCCGAAGATCAACTGGCACTAAAAGCAAAAGCCATTGGGCTGCAGGGAGAAACATTTCCTGATGTGAACATTGCTCTTCAGGCTGCATTGGCCAAAGCACATAAAGACGATCTCATTTTGATCTGCGGCAGTGTTTTTTTGGTGGGAGAAGTGAATTTTCCTTCTTAAGTTAAACGCCTTACAGAATTCACGGTTCATTAAGAAATAATCGTAATTTACATTCAGGTTCTTCAAAGATCAAATAATTGCAAAATGGAACGCCGGCATTTAAAATCACTATTGCTGATTTTGCTATGCGTTACTATTCCAGTAAGTCTTTTTTGCCAGAAAGATAATAACAGGGGAATACCACCTGCAAAAGAAAAAAAAGTTAAGCTTTGGGGAACAACTTATGCTCTTGTTGTCGGAATATCTTATTATAAAAACCTGGAACCACTCAATTATGCAGACGATGATGCCCGCTCCATAAGAGATTACCTGCTCGATTCAAAGATCGTCCGTAAAGAAAATATGTATGACCGGATTGATAGTAATGCAACCCGCTCTAATTTTTTTGCTGACCTGAGAAAAATTTACGACAAAATAAGGCCCGACAGCAACGACCGTGTGATTATCTATTTTGCAGGGCATGGGGACAATGAAAGTCATACAGGCCAGGGATACCTGCTGGCTTATGATTGTGAACAGGCATCCTACGCTTCGTCAGACGCTATTTTTATACCTCAGCTGGAAGCAGAAGTAAATGCATTATCAGAAAAAGCCAAAGTGATATTGATCACAGATGCATGCAGATCGGGTAACCTGGCAGGGCAAAAAGCCGGCGCCTTGCTTACCATGCGCATGTTGAATACTGGATTTTCCGGTATCACTAAAATATTATCCTGCGAAGAGGACCAGCTATCACAGGAAAAGGATTTTCCGGGTGGCGGCCATGGCGTATTCACCTATTATTTACTGGAAGCGTTGGAAGGTATCAGTGTGCCGGACAGCGCAAAATATATTTCCTTGTCTAAAATTGAGGACTACGTAAAGAAAAATGTTTATGAAAATACAAAAGAGAAGCAGCGGCCGGTTGTATATGGGCCCAGTTCGGAAATAATTACAACGGTTGATCCCGAACTGAGGCAGGCAGTGATCGCCGGTAAAAGAAATGGACCCGGTGTGGAAATGACTAAAAGAGCTGTCTCCGGGTTAAATTATAAACTGTCTCCTTCAGATTCTGTTTATTACAATTTATTTTATAACCAACTCAGGGCACGGCAACTCAATACCCCAAAAGGAAATAATGCTTACGAAACTTATAAGACCGCAAAAAAGAAGATCACCAATACGGAAATGCTGAATTCCATGAAATATGATCTTGCAGCCAGGCTGGAAGATGCCGTACAGCCATTGCTGAACCAGTTTATACGTGGAGAATTCCAGGACTACCCGGACACTCTTTTTCATGATGCCAACGAAAAATTAAAGATCGTCCAGGACGAATTAATTGATTCATCCGACTTCAGGTTTAATGAAATAAAAGCTAAAAGGATTTTTTTCATCGCTTCTGTCTTTAAGACATCTCATGCGTTGCAGCTATTGCATGAAGCCGACTTATTAATGCCCAACACCGCATTTATCAATTTTGAGATCGGACGTTATTATTCCGAAAAACAAAATGCAACCGACTCCGCATTAAAATATTTTAATAAAGCCATCTTCTTGTCTCCACGATGGAGTTATCCCCGGTTCATGACCGGCAATATTTATTACCAGAACAAAGAATACGACAGGGCGCTCACTTTCTTTTTACAGGCAATTGACCTGCAGCCGAAGTTTGCATTTGCCCTCTTTAACCTGGCAATGACCTATAAACAACTCAAGAAAAAAGATTCTGCCGGTTATTATTATGATCAGGCTTTATCCCTGAATAAAAATTTTGCTCAAAACCAGGCCAGTGACAGGAAATCTGGCGACGAGATCGTTTCCCTGGGCAAACAACTACGCAAAGCGGGGATTGAAGATGAGAATATGCTGGCCGGTTTATTACCCCCCGGTTTGAAAAATTCAGATGCGGATCATGAAGCTCATTCTGATGCAAAACAGGCTTATGATTTTTATATAAGGGCATACAACAATTCACAAAGCGGTAATAAGGACAGCGCCGGCTATTTATTTCAAAAATCCATTGCCTTATTTGAAAAAGCAATAAAAGAAAACAACCTGCCCTTGTCCTATTTATATACCCTGGGATATGCCTACCAGTCTGTGGACAATAACAAGAAAGCAAAAGAAATTTATGAATTGGGATTAAAAACAGACACTACAGATTTTCACCTGTATGATTTCGGTATTGCACTGATTGAAGACCAGGAAGGCCATACCTCCGGGGCATTAGAATGGTATCGGAAAGCCATTAAACATAATCCCAGATATTACAGGGCCATGAACAATATCGGTTGGATTTTTGCCCGGATGAAAGAATATGACAGCGCCATTCTGTATTATCAAAAAGCTTTGCAGCTCAGTCCTGATTTTACCGTCACCCTCTCCAACCTGGGAAATATTTATTTCACCCTGTACAAAGATGATTCCGCAATTTTCTATTTTAAAAAACTTGACGCATTACTTCCAAAGCCTGAAGGGAATGTGTTCAACAAAATCGGCTTATCTTATTATTCTTTAAATTCTTACGACAGCGCCATTGTGTATTATAACAAAGCGATCCTGGCCAATGACCAGGAACCTTATTATTTCCATAACCGGGGAGAAGCATACTTTCAAAGCAGGCAATATCAAAAGGCCATCAATGACTTTGAACATTCCAACACCATGTTTCCGGACAGTGCCCGGGAATATTTCAACCTGGCACTATCCTATTCATACCTGAAAAATTATACTAAAGCTGCGGACGTCTTCAAACAAAGCATCACTAAAGAAAAGAACATAAAGGACCTGTACCTGCGTTATTACAACCTGGGCTGGGTCATGGATAAACTGGGCGATTCAAAATCTTCACTTGAATGGTATCACAAATCAGTAGAAGCAAATCCGCATTATGCCGGTAGCCTGAATAACCTGGCATTCACCTATGACAAACTTTCAGAAATTGATTCTGCGATCTATTGGTATAAAAGCGCTTTAAAGATTGATCCGACATATACAAGAAGTATATACAACCTGGCTTCTATTTATAATGACCAGTATCAATTCGATTCTTCGCTGACCTATTATAAATTGCTGTTGCCACTATTACCAACTGAAGCATCTATACCCTATAATATCGGACAGCTGTATTATTATAAAGCCAAACATGATACTACAAGTAATATTAATTATTATGACTCGGCCATTAGCTATTATGGCAAGGCGATTATACAGAATCCGATGATTGCTGATTACTGGTCAAAAACCGGCGATGCCTATTTGGATATTCCAAAGCCAACACATCAGGATACCATTTTCTTATACCAAAAAGCAATTGACTATTATCGAAAAGCACTCAGTCTTGACAGTACCCAATATCTGTCAATGAACAGGCTGGGTATCTGTTATATTTATTCAAAGAGATACCAGGAAGCTATTGATGTTTTTAAACAAGCGCTTAGAAAGGATATCATGTACAAAAGTACTTATGAATACAATCTTGGCTATCTATATGATCGTATGAGTAAAAAAGATTCAGCAATATACTGGTATAAAAAAACGCTGACAACCGACCCCGGTTACACAAGCGCCCTGTACAACCTTGCTATTATTTATTACAGGGATTTTAAAGACGATTCCGCCCTGGTATATTACAAAAGGTTGCTACCCTTAAAGCCAACTGATGCGTCAGTGCCTTACCAGGCCGGCCAGATCTATTTTTATAAAGCAACAACTGACTCTGCAAAAAGCGATATTCATTATGATTCAGCCATCCTGTATTTCGAAAAAGCAATACAAATAAATCCTTCATTAGCTGCTTATCAATCGAAGGCCGGCGATGCTTATTATTTTAATGCGAAGACTCTGAAACACCTTGACGATCCTGAACTTTATCAGAGAGCTATTGAATATTATGAGAAAGCTATACAACTAACACCTTCAGAGGCAACTTATCAATCCAAAGCAGGTGATGCTTATTTTTATATTGCCGGTACTCCAAAATATCAGAATGTTCTAAAACTATATCAAAAAGCAATTGAGCATTATAAAGAAGCATTGCGCCTGGATAGCTCACAATTGAGGGATATGAACAACCTTGGCCTCTGTTATATTTATACCGAAAAATTTAATGAAGCCATCGGGGTATTTGAAGCAGCGCTTAAAAAAGATACCGCCAATAAAAATCTTTATGAATATAATCTTGCCTGTGTGTATTCCAGGCAAAACGTTACAGATAAAGCGCTGCAATATTTTGAGAGATCCATCAGGAGCGGCTTTAAAGACCTTTCCCATATTTCCGAAGATACCGACCTGGATAATATCCGGGGTGTTGCCGGTTTCAAAACGATCATTGAAAAATATTTCAAAACAGAAGAGATAAACAAATACCCGGGGCTGTACAGGAAGAAAAATTAGGACGATACTCTGAAGCTCAGTTCAAAGCTTGCTAATTTCCCCATGTACCAATCCCTGTTTCAACTCCGGATTTATTGCAATAATCTTATAATCACGATCACGGAAATGATCCCGACAATAGTTGTGTAGATAAGCTTGTTGTATTTGGCCAGCCAGCGGGGTAAGTATATATCAAAATTCTCTTTCGTTGAATCAGAATATTTTCTTGCCCATACCGTAAGCGGGCAATAAAGGCGGAAGATAAGAAGTACCAGCCCCTCAAGAAAAATAAGCCCGTAACCGATCCAGAGCCATTTATCTATTTTATTGGCAAGTGCAGCATAGAGCATGTAAAAAATTACCACATTAAAGAACCCCCATATCACACTATGGGCTATTTTGATCATTCTAAGCTTTCCTTCGTTTGTCATTTGTATGGTAAGAGATCTGCAAAATTAAACCTTCGCCCAACAAACCCTGATGAAAACTCCGGATCAGAAAGGCTTGCTCAATACCAAATTGTCAAATTACCAAATTATCTAATTGTCTCATCAGATCTTTATCTCCCCCATTTTCTCAAAAGCATACAAAATACAAGTGACGTGCATGGACTGAACGATTCGGTTTTCCCTCAACATCTTTTTCACTTCTTCAATGCTGTACAGTTCCACCTGTATTTCTTCATTGTGATCGAGATGCTGCCGGCCGGTCTTCACTCCTCCCCTGGCCAGGAACATGTGCATCAGGTTATTGTTGGTGGAGGGATTGGAAGAAATTTTTCCAAGATATTCATAAGAAGAAAAGGTGTAACCGGTCTCTTCCTTCAGTTCCCTTGCAATGGCATCCTGAAGTGTTTTATCGGTATCATCCACACAGCCGCCGGGGATCTCCATACAAACTTCACCAATCGCATGGCGGTATTGACGAACCATGATTATTTTTCCGTCTTCTGTTACAGGCACCGCAGTGACCCAGGTGGGAAACTCATACACATAATACGGATCAATGATCTTACCGTCCGGGGTTTCACAAACATCTTTTCTCACCCTGAACCAAAGGTCATCGAAAAGATATGTTGAAGAAAGGGTTTTCCATTTCATGGCTACCACCCCATCCTTTCTCTTAGTGAAGTAATATGGGCCACATGATGGCGGCTGTGCCAGGCATACATACCTAATAAATACCAGAGGCGCAAGGTTTTCTTTTGCTCGGGATGATAAATGGTCCGGTTGTTCCAGTCATCATCCGAAACATATTTCAATGTCTCATTCAGGCGGATATGCAATGCATGTAGCAGCGTAACTGATACATTGACCGGCAATTTCTGCACATCACTCATCTGCGCCCAGAGTTTTTCATCATAGGTCTTTACGGTGGGATTGTCTTCTGTCAGCCCGAGTTTGAAACGCATATATGCATTCATGTGGCTGTCGGCAATATGATGCACTAATTGATGAACAGTCCACCCTCCTTCACGGTAAGGAGTATGCAACTGCGTTTCATCCAGGTTCAGCAAAGCATTCTCAAGATTATAAGGAAGAAATTTCAGGTCGGCGAGCCATTCAATTTTCTGTTCAATGGAAAACGGCTTCGGTATGTACATCCCGACAGGATATCTTGGGTCTGTTTCTATAATGCCGGACATTTTAGTATAAATTGTTCGTTATTCATTCTGATCATTCACCTCTCAGTTCATGCCCCGTCAGGTGGATGAACACATCTTCGAGATTTGCTTTCTTCACTTCTTTCACCCGCTCAAACCCGGATGCCACCAGGTTGTCAATCAGTTTATCGGGTGTATTAAGGGCAACGATCTTTCCCGAATCAATGATGGCCACCCTGTCGCACAGGTATTCCGCTTCATCCATATAGTGCGTGGTAATGATAATGGTGGTTCCTTTCTTGCGGATCTTTAGCACCAGTTCCCACAGGCTTCTTCTTGCCTGCGGGTCAAGGCCGGTGGTAGGCTCATCCAGGAAAATAATTCTGGGTTGGTTGATCAAAGTGGTGGCCACGGAAAAACGTTGCTTTTGCCCGCCGCTCAGTTGCTTGAACTGCGATCTTGCTTTTTCTTTCAGGTTCACACTCTCCAGCAGTTCCATCGGGTCCACATCACGATTGTATAATCCCGAAAAAAGTTCTATCAGTTCCACCAGGTTCAGCCCGGGATAATAACCGCTCGTCTGCAGCTGCACACCGATGATCCTTTTGATCTCATTCGGCTTTTCATCAAGATTGAAACCATCCACGATCACCTCGCCGCTTGTTTTCTCTCTCAGCGTTTCTATGATCTCCAGTGTGGTGGATTTGCCGGCACCGTTGGGCCCGAGCAAACCGAATATCTCGCCTTCATACACATCAAAGCTAATCCCTTTCACTGCTTCAAAATGACCGTAGTTCTTCACCAGGTTCTTAACCGAAATGATTGTCTTTGCCATTCGATGAAATTAGGTTGCAAAGGTAATTGCAATTCATATTTGTTTACACCTGCCTGCATTTTAAGATCAGGCAATATAAGTTTCCAGTTCTTCCATCATCAGTTTACTGCCGATGAAAAACGGGGTACGCTGGTGCAATTCTGTTGGTTGAATATCGAGAATCCTTTCTTTTCCGTTCGTTGCTTTTCCGCCTGCCACTTCCATGATGAATGCAAACGGGTTACATTCATACAGCAGGCGGAGTTTGCCTTTCGGTTTATCCGTAGTGCCGGGATACATAAAGATGCCTCCCTTGATCAGGTTGCGGTGTACATCAGCCACCATGCTGCCGATGTAGCGCTGCGTATAGGGGCCGCCGGTTTCTTTGGTCTTGGTCTGGCAGGCAGTGATGTATTTCTTCACCTTTTCATCATACTTATAAAAATTGCCATGATTCACCGAATAGATCTTTCCTTTTTCAGGGCATTTGATATTCGGATGGCTCAATGTAAATTCGCCGATGGAAGGATCGAGGGTGAAACCATTCACTCCTCTTCTTGTAGCATACACCAGCATGGTGGACGATCCGTAAACGATATAACCGGCAGCCACCTGGTTTCTTCCTCTTTGCAAAAAGTCGGAACGGTCGCAGGGCTTGCCGGGAGTTGTTACCCGCCGGTACACGGCAAAAATGGTTCCGATGGAAACATTCACATCAATATTGCTGCTGCCATCCAGCGGATCTATCATCATCACATACTTGGAGTTGTTGCTGATCTCATCATCGAACACAACAATGTCATCCAGTTCTTCGCTGCCGAGGCCGGCGCAGGAGATGCCGTGGCGCAACACGCCGAGGAACTGGTTGTTGGCATATACATCTAATTTCTTCACATCCTCACCCTGGACATTGATGGTGCCGGCATCACCCAGTATGTCCACCAGTCCTGCTTTGTTCACTTCCACGTTCACTCTTTTGGCGGCAAGGCCTATATCACGCAGCAGCCTGCTCAGTTCACCGGTGGCTTTGGGAAAATCGCGGAGTTGCTGAATGGTGAACTCATCCAGCGTAAGAATCTTTCTGTTGAAATCCATATAGCAAAGAATTGTACACAAAAATAAGAGGAAAATGCGGGAGGGTTATAATATCAATTCACTGATATTCAATAATTCTTTCTCTTTGGCTATAGCGTATCATAACGTAAATTTGAGTGTTACAGGCAAGCGTACGATACAACTATATCCAGACAATAAGAATGAAATTTAAAGTATAGATGGCAAAACCAATTGATATAGATTTTGACTTTCGACAAGACAGTAAATGTGGCGACCCTGATACGGATAGTCCAAAGTTATATGATACTCACAAATTGTTGTGGAGTAAAAAATTACCTAATGGGAAAGAACTCAAATTGGAAATTAAAAAGGACAGTTATGGTAAGTTTCTTTTAAAAAATAACTTGACTATGAATTTGTCAAGTGACAGGATGTGCCCTCATTTTGATGGGAAATACAATAATAAGTTTGATGGTTGGCTTTCAGATTTGGAACGTGAAGAGCTAAAGGAAAAAGTGCGAACAATTGGCGGACATATAATTTTCCCCGCACACAAAAAGAATTGTTTTACAATTAATCAAGCCAGAGGAGTAAGTAGAATAATCTGCGACAGATTTGACTTAGCTTTGGAATGCATAAGGCGCTTTTATCAAAATGAAGATAGTCCACTTTCAAAAGTCTTGACAAACTACAAAGACTTTTTTGATCTTTTTATTGACTTTAAAGGATATGTTGACTTTTTTCATTTAAAAGACTTTATAGACCAAGAAGAACAGATTAAATTTTCATTACCGTTTGACAATTTCAACAAATCTCCATTACCTCAGACAATTGACGAATATAAACAGTATAAAGAACATACATTGGATTTAATAAAAAAGAGAAATAGACGAATTTTAGAAACCATATCAAGTGAATAATAAACAACTTGAAAACAAGAACGCCAGCCTGTAACAGCTCGTTTGGCAAAAGCGGCAGGAAACGTCTTCGATTGAAAATTTTTCGTAAATTTAAAGTTTAGTCTTCGATAGAAGTTCAGTGCTAAAAGTGCCGCCTTCGCCAAGCGAGTCAGACGTTACCGGCAAGTGTAAAACGACAGTGCAACCATCAAACAGACGACAATAAATTGAACATTAACACAAGGGCAAACCATTTTGACAGTTGGACAACATACAGACCATATTGACAACGGACAACGAGTAAGCCGACACTCATTGCCTACCCTTCTGTATTTTTTATTTTTCCCACCGCACATTTTTTTAATTCAATTTTATACCGACCCGCAAACGGCACATTGGCTTTTGCCCCGACACACAAAGCTACTCTTCGCTCTTCGGAACTTGCAGTTCCGAAGAGCTGTTTCATCGCTTCAAGTGTACAATTATATTGAAGGCCTTATTGCCACACATAGCCGGGATTCGTATATTGCAATTATAACGGATTAGCAGCACGGCCAAAGCTAAGACTCATAAAAGAGCTGCTGCCATTCCAATAATATGAAAGAGGAAATTATCAACAATCTGGGCAATCCCCGGCAACTTGAAAAATTGTACCGGGACAATAAAACAACTTTCAGGAAAGCATTTAATTTGATTTATCCAGAGATACAGGATAACCCGGCCGCTCAAATATGGAATGAACGTTTAAATTTTGAAAACCAGGAAATTTCATGGGGCCCGGCTAACGATTTAATATTTGTAATTGCCGCTTCCCTGTTTGCAGGGCTTATTGCCAAAATACCCGCATTCACCAATATTCAGGAAGAATTCTTTTACCCGAGAAACACCGCCTTCATCATTTTTCCGTTTTTGACTGCTTATTTTTTCCGGAAACAAAAGGATCAAACAAAAAAACTGCCGGCTATATTAGCCCTATTCTTTATTTCGGCAGCATACATCAATTTACTTCCGGATAATTCAAAAAGCGACACCCTTTTACTTGCCTGTATTCATCTGCCTTTATTCTTATGGACTGTATTAGGGTACACATTTACCGGTAGCCATTTTAAGAATTATCAAAAACGGGTGGAATTTCTCAGATACAACGGGAATCTGGTCGTTATGGCTACGCTCATTTTGATCGCAGGAGCAATTTTAACAGGGATTACTATCGGTTTATTCTCACTCATCAATATAGAAATTCGGGAGTTTTACTTCAACTACATTGTTGTTGGGGGGTTGGCAGCTTCACCCATTGTCGCAACGTACCTGGTTCATACAAACCCGCAATTAGTAAACAGGATTTCCCCGGTAATTGCAAAAATATTCACCCCGTTGGTTTTAATAACGCTTGTAGTGTATCTTATTGCAGTCATCGCAACGGGTAAGGACCCGTACAATGACAGGAACTTTCTTTTTATATTCAATATGCTTTTAATAGGCGTAATGGCAATAATCCTTTTTTCCATTGCCGGGACTTCAAAAGAATACAACAGCAAAACGGGAACGATCCTTTTACTTGGCTTATCCATAGTAACCATAATCGTAAACGGTATTGTTTTATCGGCAATATTATTAAGGATCTCAGAATGGGGAATTACTCCAAACAGGCTCGCAGTATTGGGCGGAAACATGATCATCCTGGCAAACTTATGCTTTGTATCTTACCGGCTTTTAAAATCAGTAAATGATATAAACGAAAAA
>WBZO01005141.1_pt1 | contig 13564 bp, 12 predicted proteins | sample 5204261 | NCBI WGS metagenome assembly WBZO01 (sample SAMN12412400, study PRJNA552823) | activated sludge metagenome | isolation source: activated sludge from anammox sidestream of wastewater treatment plant... | place: USA: North Carolina | collected 2017-09
ACCGCTTCCAATTTGAATTCGCGGGTGTACTTCCGTTTCGCTTTCTGCTCGCTCATGGTTCTGCCTCCAACTTAAGTGTACTTTGTGTCTTTTCCTCCTGTCCACTTTTTCGGGGCAAGCTCACCCAAAAAATCAGACTTTCAAACCCTCTCAAATAAAAAGATCGAACATGCCATGACCAGATTGAATTTCCGTCCACGCAAATCGCTGCGTTTCAAAACACCTTTTGAAGTGTTCTATCACACAACCGTTGCACTTACGACTTGAACTCGCAACCCAAATTAAGCATATCTTTGGTATTTTCTTTGTGCCTATTGATCGGAGCAAGTTCGTTAGCGTAACATGCCAATAGCTTTAAGTAATGGTTTATGAATTTTGGGCGTTGCAATAAGCACAGATACCGGTGACGAGAGAAAATCGGATTCGCCATTTACTTTTGTGACTCGCGCACCGGCTTCCTGAGCAATTAAGCCAGCGGCAGCAACGTCCCAAGGCTTTAATGACAGTTCCCAGAAGCCGTCCAACCGCCCAGCCGCCACATAACAACCATCCAGAGCCGCTGACCCCTGACAGCGGACTCCCTGTGTCATTCGGGTGAGTCGAGAGAAATAATTCAGGTTCCTTTTAGTTCTCCAAACATCATACGGAAACCCCGTAACCAATAAACTTTGCGAAAGTCTACTGGTGGTTGAAGGATGGATAGGCCTAAAGTTCAGAAATGCGCCCTTGCCCCGCTCAGCACAGAACATCTCATTTTTCATAGGGTCATATACAACGGCAAGGCAAAGTTTTCCCCGTTCTGCATATGCAATTGAAACACAAAATTGAGGCAACTTATGTGAAAAATTTACCGTCCCATCCATTGGATCAATATACCAGATGCGGTTCTGGTTTCCGAGGATAAAGTCACTCTCTTCGGTGTATATCTGATCACCCGGAAAGCGGTCTTGAATCTGCTTAATTAAGAACGCCTCGGCTGCTAAATCCGCATCCGTTACTAAATCGATAGCTCCTTTGTATCGGATACTATGAGGCTGGTGAAATCGCTGCCGTAAAATAAGCCCGGCTGAGCGCGCAAGTGATCTGAGGTTGGAGAGAGTAGGCATAATCTTCGCCGTTCAATAGATTCAAAATATGGTGCGGAAGGAGATACTTCAATTAGATAGATTTTAAAAAACAACTTTTAGGCAGGGGGCCGGGAGCAGAATTGTAACATCATTAATTCGGATTTCCACGGGTCAAAACCCGTAATAATATTTTTTGAAACGATAAGCTCCAGAAACCTCGGGGTGGCTACGGCTAGTTGATGTGGCTATGGGGATGTTTGATCTTTTTTATCAAGGTTCCATAACTCTTCCGACTAACAAGAATTCTTCTGATGCCTGTAAGCAAGATCAGAAAAAAAGAAAAGAGAAGAAATTGCAGTCATAACTGAGGAGTTTGCATCTCGGCCACTCTCGTTACTCGTTGGTTAAGCTCCGCGAATTCTTGTATAGACCAAATTAGCCACTATTCCGTACTCAATCCCTAGAAATTTTAAGCACTTTTCTTATTACTGCCTTACAGTGGATCGCTGCAGATGAAACGCACATTAATCATAACGAATCACAATACAACCGGTTGACAAATATAATATTTTAATATAACATAACGAGCACAATGCCAAACAAAAAGCACAACTTCGGTAGGATTTCGGATTGGACCGGCTTCACTCCATTCCTACTATTCTGCCTGATATTCGAAATCGTTCCCATTCTATTCTTGCTACGGGGGAGTTTTCTTCAAAAGGGTGTAGGGCAATTCACATTTGCAAACTATATTAATTTACAACAGCCTCTTTACATCAGTTCATTTATCAACAGTATCTACTTATCAGGAGTGACCGCACTTATCGGGATCATTTTAGGGACCCTGATAGGGTACGCAATCTACCGCTGGCCGTCTCAACGTATGCGTGAGCTATTAATCACTCTTTCCGATGTGACGACGAATTTTGCTGGTGCTCCCCTGGCTTTTGCCTTCATTGTGATTTTGGGTTTAAATGGGGTGATCACCCAATTTCTTTCTCAATATTTTCATTATGAGCTATACCCGAACTTTTCCATTTACTCACTCTCTGGATTGATATTGGCGTATGTATATTTCCAACTGCCGTTAATGGTTCTGCTTATTCTGCCTGCCTTCGCGGGCATCAAAAAAGAATGGCGGGAATCAGCACAAAGCCTGGCTGCCGATGATTTCCAGTTCTGGTGGCATATCGGAATTCCATTATTAATTCCGTCATTGATCGCCGGTTTCACCCTTTTATTCGCGAATGCGTTTGGTGCATATGCTACGGCTTACACTCTGGTCCAGACAAAATTGTCTCTTGTCACCTTGCAGATCGGGTACATGATCGCAGGAGAGGTGCGGGCTGATCAGGGTATTGGCATGGCTATGGCAATCATGTCACTGGTTATTATGGCATTGAGCATCGGAGCTTATCAAATTGCGATCAATTGGGCGCGTCGCTGGTCCAAACAATGAAACAACCACTATTAGAAAACCGTTGAGAAAAGCCATGAACAATGATGAGACAAAGAAAAGAAAAAGGGATGGGATCAAGAAACGGGCCTCTGGCTGGCAAGTTCTGCTAATCAGCCTTTTCCTTTTCTATATGCTTATACCAATTCTCTCTACCTATATTTTTTCAGTGGCGACCCGTTGGGATCGAACCATCCTGCCCGAAGGATATACCTTTGAGTCTTACAGCAAAGCAACAGATGCATCTTATTTCGGCATTACATTGCAGAATTCATTAATATTATCCTTGGCCACCATGCTGGTCAGCCTGTTGATCATCGTCCCTACTACATACTGGGTTCAAATTCGCCTTCGGCATGCCAAGTCGCTGCTGGAAATACTTATGATTCTGCCGTTCGGCATCCCCACCGTGGTCCTGGCTTTGGCGCTCGTACGCATTTATACGATACCCCCATTTGCCCGTTCACCCTTCCTGTTGATTGGAGCTGTAGTAGTTTATTCCATGCCCTTCATGTATCGTCCGGTCTCCAATGCTCTGCAGGCCATAGATTCGCATACGCTGACTGAGGCCGGGCAAAGCCTGGGAGCGGGCTTGCTTCGAATTCTCCCAGAGATCATCTTTCCAAATATTTTCCCCGGTGTGCTGAGTGGAAGCCTGCTGGTATTTGCCACGGTTTTTGCAGAATACACGCTGACCTCGCTGATCGTGGGAGCCAGATTTAAGACATTCCCAGTACTACTGGTTGAATATACGCGCATCAACGGCAATGTGGCGGCAGCTTTTTCAGTTATTTCCTTTACCATAGCATGGATCGTATCCATTCTGATTTTGTGGGTGGGAACTAAAAGCAAAGTGACCTCCAATGGAGTAATACAAGCACGATAAATGAGGAATCGCCCATGGCATATCTGGAACTAAAGCATGTTTATAAGGCTTTCGATAACGTCAACGTTGTCCATGATTTTAACTTGGAGATCGAAAAAGGCATGCTTGTTTCATTTCTTGGTCCTTCGGGCTGTGGCAAAACAACCACCCTGCGTATGATCGCCGGTTTTGAGCGAATGGATGAAGGAGCGATTACATTGGACGGAGATGATATCACCAACATTCCTCCGAACCGTCGTGATATCGGCATGGTCTTTCAAGCGTACGCGTTATTTCCCAATAAAACGGTTGGCGACAACATAGCTTTTGGCCTCCGCATGAAAAGACGCACCAAGAGCGAGATCGCCAAGAAAGTTCACGAAATGCTTGATATGGTTCAGCTTCCAGAGGTTATTAACCGTTACCCGTACCAACTGTCCGGCGGGCAACAACAACGCATAGCGCTAGCGCGAGCATTGGCCGTGCAACCGCGGGTGCTATTGCTTGATGAACCGCTCTCAGCCTTGGATGCAGGGGTGCGCGTGGCACTCCGCGGCGAAATTCGTCGTATCCAATCTGAGTTAGGCATCACCACTATTTACGTAACTCACGATCAGGAGGAGGCTCTTTCGATCTCCGACCAGGTTGTAGTTATGAACAAAGGACTGATAGAGCAAACAGGCATTCCTGAAGAAATCTATCGAGCGCCCAAAACCCGCTTTGTAGCAACTTTTATAGGTACAGCTAACCAGTTTTTAGGTGTAGTCTCCGCCACTAAAAACGTCACAAGCGGCTCCATAAAACTGCTCGTCGATGGCGCAAAAAACTTCCAAAATGGAGATGAAGTAGTAGTGTTAGTTCGCCCTGAAAATATTCAAATTCAAACCGAGGACACGCAACGCGAAGGATGGAATGTCATTCCAGGTGTGGTGGAAACCATTACCTTTCATGGTGCCGTGACCCGGGTGGGAGTTAGCGTGGGCGGACAGAGAGTTGTGGCCGATATTACAGTGGCCAACTCCCAACGGGTATCTTTAAATCAGAAAATTTGGTTGGCCTTCTCATCAGATGCCAATCAGGTCATGGCCGCCAAATGATACTTTTAAACGAACATGAGCTTGTAACCGATGAACAGGAACGTCTGGAGCCCTGGACTTCCTATGATGACATTGTCCGCTTGGCAATGGATTTTATTAAGAACTGTCCTGTAGAGCCTGCTAATGGTATGCCTTGGTATATGCAATATTCCTGTTTTTGGACCGATCCGCTTCGTCCAACCATCTGGCCTGACAACCCGGCTGGAAAGTTCGCTTGGGCCACGACAACTCTCCTGAAATATTATCCCTACTCCGGCGATACTCAATATATCGAAATTGTTCGCACCATGCTAGACCACTTGTGGGAATACCGTACTCCGGACCATTACAATTGGCCTGGCGCGTTGTATGCATCTGCCAACCCTGGCACGGGTATTTATTTTGGCGCGCGCGCCGATGGCTACTACGTCACTGAACCAGACAAGATCGCCCAAGTAGGCAGGGCCTTCGTCGACTTCTACGAAGTAACCGGCGAAGAACATTATCTAGAAATCGGCAAGGTTTGTGCGGATTTACTACTAACAAAGATACGTCAGGGCGATGAAACTCATTCACCGTGGCCTTTTCGAGTCGATGTACGAGACGGGACAATCGTCGAGGAATACACAGCACATATGATTCCGGCTGTACGTCTATTCGAGGAGTTGACACGTCTTGGTTATAGGGGCTATCGTGAGATACGGGATAGGATTTGGAACTGGATTGAGGCATATCCCTTGAAAAATAATATTTGGAAGGGACACTTCGAGGATATTCGTCTTGACCCTGGCAATGAAAACCGCGACCAACTCTCTCCACTGGAGACGGCCCGATACATCTTGCAACATCAAGATATCTTTTCAAATTGGAAGGAGCAGGTGCGCGACCTGATAGAGTGGGTAAGAATCAACCTGGGAGCACATCCCTTCTTTACCGCCATTCCCATCCACGAGCAAAAATTCTGCTGGTTTCCAATGGGAAGCCATACCGCTCGTTTTGCCAGCCTATGTTCCTTATACGCCGAAGAAACCGGCGATGTTACTTATCGGGAAATGGGCATCCGCTCTTTTAACTGGGCAACCTACATGGCAACCAAGGAAGGTTTTGTGCACGTTGGCGTCGATCGGCCTGATTACTATAACCAATGTTGGTTTACAGACGGGTACTTCGATTATGTTCCACATTTCATTGATGGAATGGTGGCCATTCCCGAAACCGCCCCTGCCGATACAGACCACATGCTGCGCTCGACATCAGCCGTGCAAGATATCCGTTACGCCGCTTATCAAATCGAGTATCGGACCTTCGAGCCGGGGATCCAAAAACTGCGTCTGACCTTTCAGCCGCGACAAATTTTTACTGGCGGAAGACTGCTTGAACAGAAAATTAAGTTAGACAGCCGGCCAGGCTGGTTCTTTGATGGATCATCGCAGGTCCTCGTCATCCAAGCCGAGGATGTTAATGTAAAGATTGTAGGGCGTTAATATTCCCATCAACAGCGAAAGGGAGACGACACAATGCACCGGTTTCAGTATGCATATATTCGGAAGGAGGCATTTGTAAATCAAAAAAACTTTAACTGGCAAAGCAATTGAAACAGAATCGAATCGATGAAAATTGATAACCCATCCTCAAGGAGAGAATGATGTTAAAAAAGACCACGTTGATCTCAGGCTTGCTAATCATCCTCGCGATGATTATGTCATCCTGCGCGCCAGCAGCTACCCCTGCCCCCACTAAACCGCCTGCCACCCAAGTACCTGCGACCCAAGCGCTCGCAACCCAAACGCCCGCAACGGACTCAATGGCAGAGCTTATCGCAGCCGCCCAAAAAGAAGGGATGATTGTTTCCTATGGACTGCCCGATGACTGGGTCAATTATGGCGGATTACTCGCAGGATTCGCTGCCAAGTACGGCATTACACATCAAGACACGGACATGGATAGTGGCACGATTATTTCCACGCTACAGGCTGAAGCCGCCGCACCGGTTGCAGACACCACAGATCTCGGCCTTGCCTTTGCCAAACTGGTGGAGGATAGCCACCTCTCACAGCCTTACAAGAACTCTCATTGGGATGAGATCCCCGATTATGCCAAGGATCCTGACGGCCGCTGGTCGGCCGCTTATTGGGGTGCAATGGCTTTTCTCGTCAATATCGATAAGGTGACCACCGTACCTCAAACTTGGGAGGACCTCCTTAAACCGGAATACAAGAACATGGTCTGCATGAAGGACCCACGCTCCTCCGCGACCGCTCAGATGATTGTACTAGCCGCGGCTTACGCACACGGTGGCGATGAAAATAATGTTCAACCCGGACTAAATTACTTCAAGAAGGTAATCGACGGTGGAATCCTCAATGGCGTGTCGCCATCATCCTCCAATATTCAGAAAGGCGAATGCCCGATTTCCATCTTCTGGGACTTTGATGCGCTCAGCAACAAATATGACAACCCGAATATGAACCTACAGGTTGTCATCCCCTCTGACGGAAGTGTGGCCGGCTTATATATACAGTTCGTCACAGCCGGAGCTCCACATACTAACGCAGCCAAGCTTCTAATGGAGTATGAATATTCGGACGATGGACAGTTAGCTTATGCACAAGGTTTCGTGCATCCAATCCGCACCAGTGTTGTGTTGCCCGACGACCTACTTGCCAAGTTCCCGCCCACAGATGCTTATAAAGCCGTATCCTTCCCAAAGGATCCAGCTGCCTTGGACGCGGCTGGAGCGGCCATTTCCGAGGGCTGGGCTTTGATTGCCCCGCAATAACAAATATCAAGGATGGGGTAGGTCTTCCTGCTCCATCCTGATATTCCACATTATTTTCTTTTGGAACAGATGCAATATTTACTAGCCATTGATGCAGGAACCACATCAGTCAAGGCAGCTTTATTTGCCACTGACGGCCGGCGTTTGGAGATCTGCCGGGAGGAGTATCAATTAGATACCCCTTTGGTCGATTACGTCCAACTAGCCCCGGAGGTTTACTGGCAAGCCTGTATAAAAACTGTCCGGACCGTTCTAGCAACCTCCGGGGTCGCTCCTAAGGCAATCGTAAGCATCGGCGTTTCAAGCCAGGGCGAAACGATTATTACGCTGGACAAACGAGGTTGGACGATCTATCCCGCGTTGGTTTGGCTCGACAATCGTGCAGTTAAACAGGCAAAAATTCTGGAAAAACAGTTTAGCGGGACCATCTATGAACATACCGGGATTCCCGAAGTTGTCCCAACCTGGTCGGCCTGCAAAATCATGTGGATTCAAGAAAATGAACCTGAGATCTTTGCAAAAGCCGCGAAGTTCGTTCTTGTACAGGATTATCTAATTTACCGGCTCTCGGGCCACATTGTCACTGATGGATCAGTTTCATGCACCTCAATGTATTATGATATCTTCAGAAACATTTGGTGGCAGGACGTGCTGGATGCTATTGGAATTAAGCAACATCAGCTACCAAGGATCGTACCACCAGGAACCCGGGTGGGAACGTTATCTTCCGAAGCCGCCTCAATCCTCGGACTGGACACCCGTACCGATGTCGTAACGGGGGGCATGGACCAATCTGTGGGCGCAATCGGCGCGGGAAATATCCATGAGGGAGTGGTTTCTGAGACAACCGGAGCCGCACTGACAATTCAGGCCTCCATCTCAGCACCTGGTACCAATAGGAATAAAACCATTCCGGTATACTGTCATAGTGTACCTGGCAACTATTTGTTTGTCCCAGTATGCCCAACGGGCGGAATGACCTATAAATGGTTTCGCGATACGTTTGTAGTGCCAGATACGATTCAAGCGGAAAGAGATGGGGTAAATATATATGAACTACTGAACGCATTGGCTGCCGAGGCTCCCCCGGGTTGCGATGGTTTAACCATGCTGCCTCATCTGGTGGGAGCCTATAGTCCGGAATCCAACCCTGTTGCGCGCGGATCATTCACTGGCTTCACTTTAAGTCACACGCGCGGCCATTTTGCCCGCGCCATTTTGGAAAGTATCGCCTTTCTGTTAAAGAAAAATCTTGAGGCCTTGAAAAATGCCGGCATCGACATACTTGAAGTCCGCTCGACAGGGGGTGGAGCCCGCAGCCCACTTTGGAATCAAATCAAAGCCAATGTGTGTAATCTTCCCGTAATTACACTGGAGAACGAAGATACCGCGTTATTAGGTGATGCGATTTTGGCCGGAGTAGCGGGAGGTATTTTCAATTCTATTGAGGAAGGCTGCCAACAAATGGTAGCTCTTAAAGATAAAATAACCCCTACTGAGCAGGTAGCAGATTACATAGCTGCTTACCAGCGATATTGCGATCTCGACCAGACTCTGACAGACTATTATCATCGTCAGTATGATCACCCGTAACAAGGATTAAAAGGATAATAATATGACAACCAAACCCAAAGTAGGCGTTCTTGTAATGGCATTACTTGAAGACGATTACAATAAGACCGCGCATATGCGTCCTGTCGCTCAAAAGGCTGCCGACCGCATTGGCGAAATTATTGGCCGTTATGCCGAAACCGTCTGTCCACCGCTCGTGGAGGAGGAACACCAAGCCGAGGCAGCCGCGCAAATGTTCAATGCCGCGGATGTCGACCTGATTGTGGCAGTGGAGGTTGCATATACCAAGGGCATCGTGCCCACACGTTGCTTTTTAAATACGACTGCACCTGTATTAGTTTGGAATACACAGCAGATTCAATTCCTGCCGGAGGATGCAGATTTCGATCTCATCATGGTCAATTCTGGCATGGCCGGCGTTCCCGAAATGACTTCCGCGTTGTTGCGCCTGGGACGCAGGTTCTGGATGGTGACCTCGCACATTGATGACCCTGCCGGGTTGGAGAAGATTTCAGAATATATCTCCGCGGCGGGCATAGCGCGTAAACTCAAACATACTCGTATTGGCATCGTAGGACACGCCTTCGAAGGCATGACAGACCTAATGGTGGATTTCCTCAGCCTGCGCCAATTCCTTGGCCCGGTGTGTTGGCCAATCGAACCTGAAAAGTTTACAGTCACCATGCAGGAACTTTCAAACGATGAGGTTCAAGCCTTAGTTAGAAGCGAATCCGCTCGTTATAAGGTAGATATGGACAGACAACTCTTCGAGAGGTCCTGTCGGCTTGCTCTTGCACTCGAAAAAGTAGCTCGCGAAAATAAGTTCGATGCGTTGGCAACCTTCGATCAGGTTTGGCTTACCGATCCACGTGTGGGCATCATCCCCTCCTATGGTACAGGCCGCTTGTGCGAGGTTGGCATTCCCTGTTCCACCGAGGCAGATGTAAATACGCTGGTTGCAATGTTAATCCTGCAGGAACTGGCAGGACAAGTCACCTTCCTGGAAAATTACGTAATTGACTTTCCGCAGAATGCAATCATCCTCTCCCACGACGGACACGGCAATCCGGCGTTGGCATCCAGCCCTGAGGAAGTCAGAATAAAAAGTAGCATTTACTATCAGGGCGTCAATGGATTCGGCGCGGGGTTGGAATTTACCTATGCGCCAGGGCCCGTAACCATGATGTCGCTAGTCTCCATCCAAAACCACTGGCGATTAATCTATTCCGAGGGTGAATCGATTTCCATCAAAGCGCGACCGGTTGCAGCCCCACAGATGTTATTCCGCCCCAAGACGATGAATATCCAGGATTGGTGTAACGCCTGGTGCCTGGCAGGAGCACCGCATCACCAGGCGCTAGTCATGGGCTTCCTCGGCAACAAAATTAGAACAGTGGCTGCTATACTAAATCTGGATGTAATTGAAGTTTAAACTTCCGAGAGAACCCCATGGAAATGAATTCCAACCAAGACTTGAACGCGACAGAACGGCGCTCCCAGATCGCACAGATGGTTAGGGAGCAAGGCAGGGTACTAGTTTCCGATCTGGTCAGGAAATATAATCTGACCGAGACTTCGATTCGACGTGACTTGGTCCTGCTCGAAAACGAGCGTCGGCTCAAACGGATTCATGGCGGAGCAATCTCTCTTCCGGGAAATTTCCGAACCGATACATTCGCGGAAAAGGAAAAGCTCCACATGCGAGCAAAAGACAATATTGGAAAAGTCGCAGCAAGGATGGTCAGCCGTGGTAACGTCATCCTGTTGGCATCCGGTACGACTACGCTTCAGGTCGTGCGGCATATTGTGCCTGAGTTACGGATGAATAATCTTATTACGCTGGTGACCACGTCCATGCCGATCGCGCAGGAGATTTTAATATGGCCGTCTCCTAACTTGACTATTCTGGGTGGTATCTATCTGCCTGACTATCAAGCCACAGTAGGACCACAAACGATTGATCTCCTGAACGATATCACCGCCGATATCGCTTTTCTTGGCTCGGATGGATTGACCGTGGAGGGCGGAGCCACTACCGCCAGTGTATTAATGGCAGAAACCGATCGAAAGATGGTCGAGCGCGCACGCAGGACTGTTCTAGTGGTGGATAGTTCCAAGATCGGGCTAGCGGGGTTCGTACCCATCCATCCGATTTCCTCTTTTAATGTATTGATCACCGACGCGAACGCTCCTTCCGATTTCATCGTCTCAGTCAGACAGATGGGTGTCGAAGTGATCATCGCGGAATGATTTCTGCGTTGCATTTCATAATTTCATGGAGCACATAATGGCCGTTGTCCACCACTCATTTAAAATCCATTCGGACCGCAGACCGACATTTCACGACATAACGGATGATGTGCAGGTCTTGTTAGCAAATTCCAGCATTGCTCAGGGAATCGTGGTCGCGTATTCCCAACATACAACCTGCAGCGTCTTTGTGCAGGAGGATGCAGACGACGTTAATTACTGGGGAACCAAATTTCTATTGCAAGATATGGTTAACCTCTTCGAAAATATCATCCCCACCTGTCGCACCGAGGGACAATACCTGCACCCTGGACCAAAGCATATCGAGATGGCAAAATCGCGTAACGAGGAACCTGCCTGGAGTCTGAATACCGATGCACATCTCCGTTCCGTCATAATGGGACGCTCGGTGACCATTCCCATTCTCAACGGTAAAATGGAACTCGGTGAATTTGGCAGAATCTACTTTGCAGACTTCGATCAAACGCGCACCCGCGAACGCACAGTTATCATTCAAATTGTTGGGGAATAAATCGGCTGAATAACAGTTGAAAACATCTGAATGCCTTTCGAGCATATGGACGATGTCGATATTCATAATGATGGGGCACGGTTAGGCAAGGGTATTTCCTGCATGTCTCAGCCATATAGTAGGCAATTCAGCTGACCATACGTAAAAATAAAATAGCCTAATGGCTAAATCGAACTTCTCAAAGGATTATCCAATCACAGAGAGGTCGCTCGACCCAAAGGCTAATCCTGTGAGACAAATAGGAGAACGTTAAGCAGTGAAGATAAAGATTCGAGTGCCATTTTTTGAAACCAGTGTAAAAAACTACATCTACGGCGATGCCGTGCTAAATTATGCCAAGGCGGCGGACGCGGCTTCGAAGGAATATGATGTAGATGTCTTATTCGTGACGCCTTACACCGAGATACGAAGGGTACGCGAGAATACTGAAAGGCTAATCGTTCTTGCTCCACACATGGATGCCATCAAACCGGGCCGCGGCATTGCTGATGTGCTACCAGAGGCTTTGAAAGCCGCGGGCGCGCAAGGCGTGGTACTCAACCACAGCGAAAAATCGGTGACTTTGAATATACTCCGAAAAACAATCGACCGCGCTAATGAACTAGACCTGCTGACCTTTGTTTGTGCGGATACCATTGCCGAGGCCCAGGCGCTTGCGCGACTCCATCCTGATATCCTGAATCCCGAACCAACGGAACTGATCGGCAGTGGAACCGTCAGCGACATGGGATACGTGAGGGAAGTCATTCGAGCCATTAAATCCATCGATCCATCTATTATGGTGGAACAAGCGGCAGGCATCACCACTGCCCAACAGGTTTATGATTTCATCATGGCGGGTTCCGAAGCGGCAGGAGCGGCCTCAGGAATTCTTACTTCGGTGAATCCACAGGTTCTATTAAATGACATGGTCCGTTCCGTGAAACGGGCCAGGGAGGATCTGACAATGCAAAAAAGATCTTCCCCCAGCTTGCTTTAACAGGAGTAAACGTATATGATTTACAGATCGGAATTTATCGTCACCTCCAATGAGGGACTTCCGACTTTTCATAACGTGACGGGTTTTGCAAAAAGCACGGTTAGGAACTCGAGAATCCGTAATGGCATTGCGACAATTTACTCGCACCACACGACTTGTTGCGTAATTATCGATGAGGCCGCTTTCGATATCACAGCCAGTGGACTGGAAACTTTGCAACAAGATTTTGTCGATGCATTGGAAAAGATTATGCCGACCTTCCGCAGGGAAGGGATGTATCGGCATCCTGGTCCGATTGCCCAAAAATTCGGAGCGGAACATGGCGAGGATGAAAGAACCTGTCGCAACACAGATGCTCATCTTCGTTCTGCCCTGATAGGAAGAAGTGAAACTGTGATCGTCGTCGACAGCAAATTGGATCTGGGTGAATTTGGGAACATCTATTTTATCGATTTTGATCAGACAAGAGCGCGTACGAGAACGGTTCAGATACAAATCATTGGGGAGTAAATTGAATCTCTTTGAATCCTCCGGAATGGAAAACAGAATATGGCTGGTAGAGAGTAAACCGCTGAAACAATACCCCCCTGCTTGCAACAACTATTCCTCCCTAGACAATAGGGTAGCCACATCAGGGTATTGTCAACCTCCTGTCAACCTCCCAAAGTTAGTACCAGTCATAAGTAGACAAAACCAGGCATGCTGTTGTGCGAACTGGCGGGGTGGCAAGCCCTGTAATGCCTCGTGCGGACGAATGGTGTTGTGGTCTTCCAACCAAAGTTCTGTGACGATGCGAACCTCCTCGAGATCATCTTCTTCGGTTTTCTCTTCAAGTGCAGCGCCAGTGCTCGGTACACTCGCCGGATGCGCTTGTGGTTCCAAGGCTTGCCCTGGTTTCTCAGGTAAGCTGTCATCTTGCCACAACCCCAGCGCGGCTGCCGCTGAGCTAAGTCCTGCAATTCTGTTGCGATCGCTTCCTCTGCCGTTC
>WBZO01005142.1_pt1 | contig 13564 bp, 14 predicted proteins | sample 5204261 | NCBI WGS metagenome assembly WBZO01 (sample SAMN12412400, study PRJNA552823) | activated sludge metagenome | isolation source: activated sludge from anammox sidestream of wastewater treatment plant... | place: USA: North Carolina | collected 2017-09
TTCGTACCACTTCGACTTTCGCCGCCGCCTTTCGGCGTTCGTGGTCTGGACTGTCCCTTCGCCGTGGCCCGAAGGCTTTAGGCGCCGCCCGTCCAGTCTCTACACCTTCCCTCTAAGAGGGCTTGGCTCGGGATTGGCTTGAGGCTTTCGCCCGTTAGCGTTCCCCGACTTTGAGCGGTTCTACTCCACGGATTTCCCCGCGGGCACTCCAATTGAAGTCTGCTGCGTCTACCGGTTTCGCCACGTCCGCATTGTGAGAGTCGTGCCACAGCGCGCGCCGTCGCGCGACAGCGGACTTTCGGGCGGTATCCGACTCTTGGCCCCTATGTGGCTCCTAGTCTCAATTCTCTGTCTATCTCCTCTCAAAGCGCGCTTCCGGTAAGCGGCTGTTTCCACTCGCATAATTTTGCCTCAGCGACAATCTGGCGCAGGGTAGAAAAAAGGGATTTTAAGTCTGCTGCGTATACCAGTTTCGCCAAGGGGCCCCGCCGGCCGACCCTGAAGATATGCCCGCTCGGGCGAGGCGGCGCAACGCGGGAAAACCTCCCCCTCTCCACAAATGAAAACGGCGGCCCCGAGGGACCGCCGTTTCAAACCCTTCCGGGATCGGAGCCGCTGGGCTTAGCCCGCGAGGCCCTGCCAAACCGGCCAGCAGCTGTTGCCGGCGGAAGCGGCGAGCTTCGCCTGAGCATCTTTCGCGGTGGCGCCTTCGGCGCTCTGCACGCTGCTCTTGCCGCCCGTGCACCAGACATAGAACTGGTGCTTGCCGGGCTTCGACATGGCATCGAAGCTGGAATCCAGCGCCAGGGCGGGGCCCGACACCATCATCATCGCGCCGGCCGCCAAACCCACAATGCCGAAAATCTTCTTCATAAGCGTCTCTCCCTCCGGGTAAACGTGACCCTTGAACTCGTTCCCTAGCCTTGTTGTTCTCGGCCCATACGGTGTTGCCCCCTTCCACCCGTACCCCAGTCGGAACTCGTGGTTGGTGACCGTCAGACCCTAAGCCGAAACCTTAGCTCATTCGGGGCATATTGTACCCAGCCATCCGGCCATTAAAGCTGAATCTTTCGTAATGTTGCGGGGCGAATGTTGCAAATAGGCGACAAACCCTTGCCGGCCCTGAAATTACAAGGATCAGACCGGCTCGCCTTCCACCGGCTCGACGCCGAAAGAGCGGATGAGGCCCGCAACTTCCGCCGCAACTTCGTCGAGTTTCGCCGAATCGACGCCGCGCATGACGAGGCTCGTGCCAAAAACCCTGCCCCGGTAATAGGGATAGGAGCCGATGACGACATCAGGATGGCGCTTCTGGAGCGCGCCGAGCGGCTCGGCGATGGTCCCCTCGCCTATCTGGCCGCTCACCGTCCGGCTTTTCATGGTGGCGCCGCCCTCGAGCCGATCGGTCAGGCTGTCGAGCATGACCTGCATCACCATGGGCACGCCCGCCATGACGAAGACGTTGCCGAGCTGGAAACCGGGCGCCTTGCTGATGGGATTTGCGATCAGCGCCGCTCCGGAGGGGATGCGCGCCATGCGCTTGCGCGCCTCGGTGAACTCGCCGCCCGTCGCCTTGTAATGCGCGTCGAGAATGGCGAGCGCTTCGTCATTGTAGCCGATGGCGACGCCGAAAGCCTTGGCTACGGCATCCGCCGTGATGTCGTCATGGGTCGGCCCGATGCCGCCGGTGGTAAAGACGTAGTCATGGCGCGCCCTGACCTCGTTGATGACGGCGACGATCGTGTCCTCGACATCGGGGATGACGCGCGCCTCGCGCACCTGAATGCCGATCTGGTTGAGGTGCTTTGCGATGTAGGACAGGTTCGCGTCCCGCGTCCGCCCGGACAGGATCTCGTCGCCGATAAGCACGACGCAGGCCGTGACGATGCGCGGAGCTTCGGCATTTGCGGGCGAATTTTTGGCGGCATCCGGCATTCTGGGGTCCTCGCGGGGAATTCTCTTCGGTGAAGAATAGCCCCCTCACCCCGCCCGGGACAATGCGCGGCCAGGCATTGGCCTCATTTCGGGGGTAGGCCGCAACCGCCCGAAGCACTATGTTACAGATCAAGACCCCTCACCCGGACAGATCAATGAACTACACCGACGCATTCGATGCTCCCGCGCGCAATACGGGCCAGATCAAGCTTCACGGTCCCGATGCCTTTGAAGGCATGCGGCAGGTGGGCCGGCTTGCGGCGGCGGCGCTCGACATGCTCGCCACGGTCATCAAGCCGGGCGTGACGACGAATGAGGTCGACCGGGCCGTTTATGAATTCACCCTCGACAATGGCGCGCTGCCCGCGACGCTCGGCTATCGCGGCTACCGCCATTCCTGCTGCACCTCGATCAATCACGTCGTCTGCCACGGCATACCGGGCGACCGCGTGCTTCGCGATGGCGACATCGTCAATGTCGATGTGACACTCATCATCGACGGCTGGCACGGCGACACCAACCGCATGTATCACGTCGGCGAAGTGCCGCGAAAGGCGGCGCGGCTGTGCGAAGTGACCTATGAAGCCATGATGCGCGGCATCGCGGCGGTGAAACCCGGCGCGACGCTCGGCGATGTCGGTGCCGCGATCCAGGAATATGCGGAGGGCGAGCGCTGCTCGGTGGTGCGCGAATTCTGCGGCCATGGCATCGGCAAGGTTTTCCACGACATGCCGAACGTGCTCCATTACGGTCGCCGCGGCGAGGGGCTGAAGCTGAAGCCGGGCATGTTCTTCACCATCGAGCCGATGATCAATGCGGGCAAGCCGGGCGTGAAGATCCTCGCCGATGGCTGGACCGCGGTAACGCGCGACCGCTCCCTCTCCGCCCAGTTCGAGCATTCGATCGGCGTGACCGAGGACGGGGCCGAGATCTTCACCAAATCCCCCGCCGGCCTCGACTATCCGCCTTATGCCTGACACCTCGCGGCCGGCTGCCAAACCGACACCGCATCATGCGGGCCATCGCGAGCGCCTCCGCGAGCGCTTTCTCGCGGCGCCCGATGTGCTGCCGGATTACGAACTGCTGGAGCTCATCCTCTTCCGCACCATTCCGCGCCGCGATGTGAAGCCGCTCGCGAAGGAGCTGATCGCGCATTTCGGCGGCCTCGCCGAAGTGCTGAACGCCGCGCCCGAGCGCCTTTGCGAAGTGAAGGGCGTCTCCGCATCGACCATTGCCGATTTCCGCATCGTCCGCGAGGCGGGGCTGCGGCTTTCGCAGGCGAAGGTGATGCGGAAGGAGGTGATCTCCTCCTGGTCGGCGCTTCTCGACTATTGCTCCGCCGCGATGGCGCATGGCGCGATCGAGCAGTTCCGCATCCTGTTTCTCGACCGCCAGAACGTGCTCATCGCCGACGAGGTGCAGCAGACGGGCACGATCGACCATACGCCCGTCTATCCGCGCGAGGTGATGAAGCGCGCGCTCGCGCTCAACGCCTCATCCATCATCCTCGTCCACAACCACCCCACTCACTGATTTCGATCCCGCATGATCACGCCCAATACCGTTGAAACACTAGGAAAATCGGCGTTTTTTGGCATTGCGTAGTGGGGACGGTTTTGGCAAATTGGGGGCGGTTGAAGGGATAGAAAACGGCTTTCCGCTCCCAGCAAACGATCCCCGTTTCTCCTCGACCGATCCCAGTTGCGGACAAGGAGGAACGCATGCCAGCCCTGACCGACACCACGATCCGACATGCGCTGAAGCGCGTCGAGATCAGCCGCAAGCAGGAAAATCTGGCCGATGGCGAGGGGCGCGGCACCGGCCGACTCGTCCTCGTCCTCAAGCCAATGCCGAAGCGTGTCACCGCCGACTGGATGGCGCAGCAATGGCGTGACGGCAAACGCACCAAGAAGAAGATCGGCGCCTACCCCTCGATGTCGCTCGCGCAGGCCCGCGAGATTTTCAAGCGCGACTATGCCGACGTCATCCAGAAGGGCCGGAGCATCAAGATCGCATCCGACACTCGCCCCGGCACCGTCGCCGATCTCTTCGAGGGTTACGTCGCTTCGCTCAAAGCCGCCGGCAAGCCCTCCTGGAAGGAGACGGAGAAGGGCCTCAACAAGATCGCCAACACCCTTGGGCGCAACCGCCTCGCCCGCGAGATCGAGGCCGAGGAAATCGTCGAGCTGATCCGCCCGATCTATGAGCGCGGCGCCAAGTCGATGGCCGACCATGTGCGTTCCTATATGCACGCGGCCTTTGGCTGGGGCATGAAGTCGGACAACGACTATCGGCAGCAGTCGGCTCGCCGCTTTCGCATCCCCTTCAATCCGGCGACAGGCATTCCGACCGAACCAAAGGTCAAGGGCACCCGCTGGCTCGACGAAGACGAGTTCGTGCAGCTCTATCGTTGGCTGGAATGCCCCGACACGCCGGTTCACCCGCCCTATACCCGCGCCGTCAGGATCATCATGCTGACCGGCCAGCGCGTCCAGGAGATCGCGAGCCTTCACATCGACCAGTGGGACGCGAAGGAAAAGATCATCGACTGGTCGAAGACCAAGAACAATCAGCCCCATGCCGTTCCGGTGCCTGAGCTGGCCGCAGAGCTACTCGCGTCCATCAACGTCAACGAATATGGCTGGTTCTTCCCGTCGGCCACAGACCCGTCCAAGCCTGTCAGCCACGGCACGCTTTACTCGTTCATGTGGCGCCAGCGGGACCGCGGCGTGATCCCCTATGTGACGAACCGCGACCTGCGCCGGACCTTCAAGACGCTGACCGGCAAGGCGGGGATCTCGAAGGAAATCCGCGACCGCCTCCAGAACCATGCGTTGCAGGACGTCAGCTCCAAGCATTATGACCGCTGGCACTACATGGTGGAAAAGCGCGCGGGCATGGCGAAATGGGACAAGTTCGTCCGTGCCATGCTCGCCAAGAAGCGCCTGAAAGCGGCGGCATAAGCCTCCGGCGCACCACAAAAGGCGGAAGTGAAAAACGACTATGCGTATCGCAATCGGGCTGGCCGTGCTGGCCGCACTGACCACGGCGACGGCAGCCAAGGCCGACCCTTGCAAGGCCATTCCCGACCGCGGCCCGATGCCGTCCTATCTCCATCGCGGCGCGCACTTCTCCGGTCCCGTGGTCTATGTCGGCGACGGCGACTCGTTGTGCGTGGCCGTCGGTCAAGGGCCGGCCAACTGGGTGGAGATCCGGCTGGAGGATTTCTACGCGCCCGAACTTCACTCCCCCACCGGCCCCGCAGCCAAGGCGGCGCTGGAAAAGATCGCCATGGGTCGGAATGCGGAGTGCGTCGCCAACCACCAGTCCTACGACCGCGTGGTGGCCACCTGCCGGATCGGCGGGCGCTCCATCGGGGACTTGCTGAAGGCCGCCGGGAGCATCGAGGGCGGCAATGGATACGGCCAGAGCAAGCAATAGCCCGGCCCTCGACGGCATTCAGATCCGGTCTGAAAACCGATCATACGCATCGATCCGCCGAACCGGGGGATCGACCTCATACCGATAGATCTCCGTTCTCAAGAACCGCAGCTCGGCCTCGCGTTGAGCTTCGGGAACGTCGATATACCATGCGCGCGGCTGCGGGCCGGGATCGCCGTTCCAACGGTATCCCCGTGCTTTGAGGACATCCTTGAGGTCGAAGGGCGAGTTCTCCGCCCAGATGCGCCAAGAAACGGCACGAGCGCCGTCCAGGAGGCGGCTAAGACCCGTAACGCCAGATCGGGGCAGCCCCATTGCCAGCAACTCGACCGTAGCAAGACAGTCGTGCATCGCGCGATGGCGGTCGTAGAAGAAGCCGGCGGCTTGAGCGAGATAGGCGAGTTTCGTGCCCTCGAACCCCTCCGCGGCCCAATCGATCTGGCTGAGCGAGCAAGCCCACGGCTTCGTCGAAAACACGTCGCTGAATCGTTCAAGAAAGCGGCGGTCGAACGCCGCGTTGTGCGCGATGACGAGCGAAGCCGGCGCCGCGAATGTGGCTACCGCTGCGGGGTCAATAATCTGGCCGGCCACCATCTCGTTGGTGATGCCCGTGATCGCGGTGATTTCCGCGGCGATAGACTCGCTCGGCTGACGCAGCCCTTGGAAGCTGTCGCCCACGCTGAAAACGGTGCCATCCAAGCCATAGTTGAATGGCGTCATGGCGAGTTCGATGATCTCGTCGCGCTGAGGGTCGAGCCCCGTGGTCTCCACATCGACCACCAGGCCAAGGCGCAGCGGGGTGCCGGGAGGCGGAACGGTGCGAGGGCGTGGCTTGAGACGCCGGATCACCCGGTAGTCCCCCGTGGCCTCCAGTGTCTGCGCCAGAGTCTCCAGATGGTCAGAAGATGTCATCGCCCGGCGCTTCGTTTACCGCCATCGGCTCCCCTCCAGCCGCCGCAGCAGCGGCGTCGGCCGGCGGGGGCGCGAGGTGAATGTCAGCGGCTCGACCTTCTTCGTGGAACCACAGATCGACGACGGCGGTATCGTCGCTCCGCGGCCGCGGGAATGCCTCCCTGACCTTGAAGGTCGTCGGCAGATTCACCGACGTTCCAAACACCAGCGCGTGCTGCCGAGGCAATGACGGCAACCGCTTCAGGACCGACTCTGAGATGAACGGAGTCATCTGGCGAATCTGGGAGAGATCGTCGGGATTCTGGATTCGGTGAACCAGGAAGTTGGAGCACTGGCTGAGAACCGTCTTGGACAGCTCGCTCGGGCGCTGAGACGCCAGCAGCACGAACATGCCGTATTTGCGTCCTTCCTTGGCGATGCGCTCGAAAATCTTGGTGGCGTCGATGGAAAAGCGGGACGGCGTAGAGGCGACATATCTATGAGCCTCTTCGAGCAGTAGGTGTATCGGGAAGCGGTTTCTCGGTTCCGCATGGCGAAGAAACCGAAAAAGCATGCGTGCGATGACCGCACTGACCAGCTCAACGATTTCATCTTCGACGGAATTGAGATCAATAATAATGATCTGATTGCGTTTGGTGAACGACTCTCCGGCTGCCCTTTGCAGACCGACGATGTTGGTCAAAAACTCCAGATCGCTTACGGCCGCGCCAACGTCAGCTCCTTCGTGACGCAGAAAGGCATATTCTGTTCTCTCCTGGAGGGATCTGAGCCGCGTGACCATGGACGAGCAGTAGTCTCGGATTTGGCGATTGCCGTGAGCCTCCTCGTAGAGGATCGCGAAGTCGAGACACTCGTGCAGCTCATCAAAAGAGAATGGTGTCCGATTATAGGCTGGTAAGGGCGCGTCCTCCCGGAGCTTTTTTCTCACTTCGTCCAGAAACGCCGATTGGTTGTTCCCCGAAAAATTTCCATACTGAAAATTGGGATTGAAGCGGTTCAGAAGCGCCATATTCAGGTCGTTTGTCGGATACTTCTGGAGAAGGGAGACGACGCGCTGAAATTTCGATACGGGGGAGTCGCCATCTGCCCCTCGAAAGCACTCAATGATGCAGGTGGCGACAAAGTGCTCGCGCAGCGCCAGAGCTTCTGGCGTATTGGCATGAAAGAGACTTGTCAGACCTAACGCCGTCCGAAGGACCGGCAGTTGCGTTCGCTCGCTGGCCTGCAAGAGCAGTTCCCATTCTGCCATCTCCAGGAACCAATGCGGCATACGGAAGCCTGCCGCCGTGCCGTCGAGGACGACGCGCTCGACCCCGATGGCTCCCTCCTTCGCGGAAGCGGCCAGAGCAGCGTGATACTCGCCATTGACGTCGAAGACGACGAAGGTCGCGCCGCGGGCGTGATGCTCCTCCGGCTTGCTGAAAAGGGACTGCAAGACCGAGGCGACCGTGCAGGACTTGCCGCTGCCGGTATTGCCCAGGACGGCGACATGACCGCCGAAGAACTCGTTCAGCCGGACCTTGATGTCGTAATTCTCGAACACCACCGACTTGCCGATGGGCAGAACCCGATAGCGGGTGGCCTCCTCGGGTTCGCAGGCGCCGCCATCCGGGCCAACTGACGGCTCAACGGCCGCCTCGGTCTCGAAGATGCGATCGAGTTCGCCGTCCAGTGCATAGAGTGCGTCCGCATACAGAGACGGGAAAACGGACACACCGAAACGGAACGCGCCGCCACGCATCGGCAACATGCCGACCGGCACCACGTCCAGATATTTTGAGGAGCCAGCCCGATCGAAGTCGCCTCGGTCGGATGGAGTGCTCGCGTCGCGCTCACGCAGGCCGACAACCTCTACCACGACATATTCCGACTGCGACGGGATCATCAGGAACGATCCCAGCCGCGCCACATAATGCACGCCGTCGAAGCCAACGACCGTGAAGTTGTCGGTGCCGACGTGCATCTCCACGACAAAGCGGTCGGCCGCGACCGAGACCACCTTGCCGATCGCGCGTTTGCGATCGTCGTGGCTCATGCCTCGCCATCCTTCGTCTCGTCGTCCCTTTTCGGCGCCAGTTCGGACAACACCTTGCGAACGGCGTCATCGATCCTGTCGCTGGGACGCTGCGGCATGAAATGCTCGACGATCATGTCGAAGTAGTGCGCCCTCGTCCCCTCGGCAGGACCGTCGCCTCCAATGATCCAAATGCGCGGGTCGCGCAGCGCCCGCAGCTTGGCGATCTCACCGGCCGTATCCGGCGCCGCGAAGATCACCAGACGGAACGTCGGGATCGTCAGCGCCTGGTAGATGATATTGTTCAGGTGCTCATCGCCGAAGGCGTAGCCCGCCGTGATGAGAACGCTCTGCTCGCGCACGATCCGGGACTGAAATTCCCGGAACAGGTCCGCGTAGGGCGAGCCGAGCGAAGAGTTCTGCTTCGCCGGCGTCGGATAGATCAGCATCTGGTTCGTGGATTCCGGCGGCCAGACCTCCTTGATCGGGAACAGGCCATGATCGTCCTCGGTCCAAGTGACCGAGCCATGCAATTTGCAGAGATAGACGAAGGCGTCGACGGCGGTCCACTTGCGGCTGGCGACGTCGAGCTGCTCGGCTAGGGCATAGCGGAAGATCGCCGGATTGAAGCGACGTTCCACGACGCCGGAAAAGCCGTTGGCATAGGGAATGCCCAGCCGATCCATCGCCAATTCGCTGAAATGATCGTAGTTGGTCGTGAACACCCACGGCCGGGGCAAGGACCGATCTCGCAGGACCAGCTTCTTGTAGAACCGCTCGTAGAGGTCGCGCACGGTGCTGTCGCCCTCCGTGGCGAAGGCCCCTTGGGTGACACGGGTCCATAGGAAGTCCTGGACCTTCTTAATGATGCCGTCGAGAACAGCGCGGTAGGGATGAAGATCGGGATTCTCGCTCTGGCGCAGCACGAACCGCTGCGCAAACAGCACCTCCATCAAGCGTTCCAGGTTCCGGCTGTAGTCCTTCGCCAGGTCGATCCCGAGCGCATCGAGATAGTCAAGTTCGGCCTTGGTCAGCCGCCACGGCGCCGGGACAGCGCCGACGACCGGCGGATCACCGTAGAATCCCGCCGCCCGCGCCTCAAGGGTTTCCCCGCAGAACTCCTTGGCCAGGGGTGCCATGGTCGCAATGCCGAGTTCCTTTTTGTCCTTCATCAGGGAGGAACATCCAGCGCCGAGCAAAAACGCGATATTCTTGGCGTTCATGGCCTCGGAAATCGCCTGGCGGGCGCTCTCGATCCCCTTGTTCCAGTCGAGTTCCGATGGATCGGCATCGCCGTTCCGCAGAAACTGGAATTTTCGCTCGTCTCCGACTTCGCTCATATATCCCCGATCCCCCCAGTTTCTTATTTGGCCGCGCTGTTCGCGCGCGCGGCTACATCGGCGCACCGCGCCATGAGCGCCTCGAACGGCTCCGCGTCATCGAAGAGCAGCCCATCTTCGACCATGCGGGCATAGTCGTCCTCCAGCGCCTTCGCGCCATCGCCGGCCGGCACGAGCTGCAAGCCGCCGTTGACGGCCGCTGCGTAGTCGATCGGCGTGCGGTCGGCGGCCTTCTCCGCGAAGAACATCGACTTGTGGCGGGCGACAGCGTTGGCCAGTTTGCGATCGACGAAAGCGGCCTCCGCGAAGCCGGCTTCATCCAGCCGGACGACATCGTGCCAGTGCCGTGCGAAGCGGTCGCCGCGCAGCCGTTCCTGGAGGCAGAAGACATGGATGGCGGTCGCCTTCTCCCAGAAGGTGCGCTCCGCGTGCATGACGCGCGGTCGCGCCGTCGGGAATATCAGCCCGTCGATCAGGCCAGCCGCATCGCAGGCGACGTCGCGCAGGCTCGCCGGTTCGCCCGTCGAGCGGGCGCCGAACTCCAGCATGACGCTGGGCGCAACATAGCCGGAGCCGGCCGCGGTCGCCTCATAGTCGATAAAGAGCTTGTCATCCTCGACGCGAATGGCCGCCGCCAGACCTTCGGCGGCCAGCGCGGTCGCGATCACGGGCTGCACGGACTCCGCGACCCAGACCGGCAATCGCCGGCGAACCTCGCTGGACCAGCGCTTTTCCTCGCTCCGGGTTTTCGGCAGGCCCTCGCCATCGTCCCCGACCAGATCGGGCGCGATCGCCCGAATGTCGTAGGTCAAATCCACATCCTCCGAAAACCGGCGGATGACCTGATAGGCTTTCGACAGCGAGGTGCCGCCCTTGAACACCAAATGCTCGCCGAGCGGCGCGGCGTAGAGGGTCGCCAGCGCCCACACCACCCACACATCCTTTTCGAGAAGATGGGTCGGACGGCCCAAGCGGTCGGCAGCGACACCCAACGCATCGCGCCGATCCTCGGCCGAAAGCTGGAGGAAGACGTCAGCCATACGCCACCCTTCCCACGCTCTGCGCGAGCCACGTCGGAAGCTGCGGCGCGGCGGCGACCAGTTCGCCGAACACGCCGGGCGGCATCTTCCGCTTCAATGTCGTGAGCGCGGCCTCCGCCCTTTCGGGGCCGAGCCAGGCCAGCGCCCGCACGGCCTCCCCCGCGGGGCGGTTGGCCAGGGCCAGTTGCCAGCGCGGCGCGTGCCGCAATTCCACGACCTGCTTGCCAAGGTGCATCTTTCGGCTGCGCCCGGAGGTCAGATAGACCGAGCGGACAGGCACCTGCGTCGTCAAGCCAAGGGCGTTCGCCGCGGCAGCGCCGTTCGAGACGATGATCTCCCCCTTTTGGGTCGCAAGGGCCTCGACAGCCTGCTCGACCGAAGGTGCGCGCGTGCCGAACCGGCTGGCGATGGGACGCAGATAGACGCCACGACCGGCGCGGATGAGCTGCCCGCGCTCCGACAGGCGCGACAATGCCTGATCCACGGCCGCCCGGTTTCCGAGGTGGAGCAGGCCCTTGGCGGACACGGGGACGCCTTCGGGCAGTCCCGTCGCATGGGCCAGAATCTGTTCGGTCAGCCGTGTCATCGTCTTTCTCCTGTCGGAAATATACACGAGTTTCTGACAGTTTTCAAGGAAGCCCGGATAGGGGAAAGCCTTCCCCTGCGGCCGAGCCAGGGTCTCGGCCGACCCCTTCTGCGGGGAGAACCCCGCAACGCCCCCTGGAGAGTGAGAGTGCGGACGGGATTCCCGTGACGGGTTGAGGGCTGGAGAAGAGGTCTCCGGCGCCCGTCGCGGAGAACCGCGATGTTCAGGAACGACCGCAAAGGGTGTGCCGGCTCCGGCCGGACGAACCTTTACGACGACATCACCAGCAAGATCATCGCCGAGCTGGAGGCGGGCCGCTTCCCCTGGGTCCAGCCCTGGGGATCGGCCTCGGTCAAGGCGCCCCTCACCATGCCGAGAAACGCCGCGACCGGGCGGCACTATTCGGGGATCAACGTGCTGATCCTCTGGGGCGCGGTGATCCAGCACGGCTTTCCCGGCCAGAACTGGCTCACCTTCCGCCAGGCCCTGTCGCTTGGCGGCAATGTCCGCCGCGGCGAACACGGCACCACCGTCGTCTATGCCGACCGTTTCACGCCGGAGGACGAGAAGCGCCGCGCCCGCGAGACCGGCGAGGAAGCCGCCGCAATCCCGTTTCTCAAGCGCTTCACGGTGTTCAACGCGGCGCAATGCGACGGGCTGCCGGAGGATGTCGCTATTGTGATCCCACCGCCTCCGCCCGGCCTCATCGAGCCGCGGGTCGAGACCCTGATCCGGGCGACCGGCATCGACTTCCGCATCGGCGGCGACCGCGCCTTCTATGTGCCGGGGCACGACTTCGTGCAGGTGCCGCCGCCCCAGGCATATTTCGAGCCGATAAACTGGCACCGCACGGCCCTGCACGAGCTGGGGCACGCGACCGGCCATGCCTCCCGGCTCGGCCGTGACCTCACCGGCGGCTTCGGCTCGAAGAAATACGCCTTCGAGGAGCTGGTCGCCGAGATCAACGCCGCTTTCTGCTGCGCCTCGCTCGGCATCACGCCCACAGTCCGCCATGCGGACTACATCGGCTCCTGGCTCGAGGTGCTGCGCGAGGACAATCGCGCGATCGTGCGCGCCGCGTCCCAGGCCAGCAAGGCCGCCGACTGGCTGCTTGGCTTCCTGCCGGACGCCGTCATCGGCATGACCGACGACGAACGGGAGGCGGCGTGATGAACGCCCCCGTCTTCCCCGCACTGGCGCCATCCCCCGAACAGCAGGCGTCCCTCCGCCTGCGTGTTCTCAGCCTGGGCGCCGGCGTCCAGTCCACCACGCTCGCCCTGATGGCCGCGCATGCCGAGATCGGCCCCATGCCGGATTGTGCGATCTTCGCCGATACCGGCTGGGAGCCGAGGGCCGTCTATGAGCATCTCGCCTGGCTGCGATCGCCCAACGTCCTGCCCTTCCCCGTCCATATCGTCTCGGCCGGAGACCTGCGCGCCGACCTTCTCGCCGGCGCGCGCGGGGAGCGATGGGCCTCGATTCCGGCCTTCACCCGCACCGTGACGCCGGCAGGCGCCGAGCTGCCCGTCTATGATGAGGACGAGAACGGTGATCTCATCGCCGTCGGCTCCCGCATCGTGCCGACCGAACGGGTCGGGGTCGGCATGATCCGCCGCCAATGCACCGGCGACTACAAGATCGCGCCAATCCGCCGGAAGGTCCGCGAGTTGCTCGGCATCGCCGGCCGGCGCTCGCCAAAGGCGCCCCTCGCCGAACAGTGGATCGGGATCTCGCTCGACGAGGTGCTACGCATGAAGCCTTCGTTCGAGCCGTGGCAGATCAACCGCTGGCCGCTCATCGAGCAGGGCATGACCCGCCTGGATTGCCTGCGCTGGCTGGATCGGCACGACTACCCCCTGCCACCCAAGAGCGCCTGCATCGGTTGCCCGTTCCATTCCGACGATCACTGGCGGCGGATGCGCGACCGCGATCCCGAGGCTTGGGCCGACGCCGTCTCGGTCGACACCGCCATTCGCACCGGATTCCGGGGGATTCGTGGTGACGTCTATCTCCACCGTTCCGCGGTGCCGCTCGACCAGGTCGACCTGTCGACCGATGCCGATCGCGGCCAGCTCGATCTCTGGCCCAACGAGTGCGAGGGCCTCTGCGGAGTGTGATGATCCTGAAAACCGGAAAGGCGGAGAAGCGGGCTTCCGGCTTCACGCTTTTCCGCCCGTCCGGCGCGGCCCTCCTGAGAGTGAGAGGGCTGCGCTTCGCTTCGTGACGGGTCGGAGGTCGAGAGAGAGGCTCTCGGCCGCCCGTCGCGGAGTAATGATCATGGCGACTGCCATTCAGA
>WBZO01005143.1_pt1 | contig 13562 bp, 23 predicted proteins | sample 5204261 | NCBI WGS metagenome assembly WBZO01 (sample SAMN12412400, study PRJNA552823) | activated sludge metagenome | isolation source: activated sludge from anammox sidestream of wastewater treatment plant... | place: USA: North Carolina | collected 2017-09
AATCTCACTCATTTTAATTTCTCCCTGCGAACGCGGGCGCGCATCCGATGCGCGGGCGCGCGATGCGCGGCGTTTGCCGTTTTGATTCCGTTCGCTTTGTTTCGCCATTGCTTTGCCGAAATAAAATACCGCGTCCGTTCAAAAACTTGGCGCGGCATTGGTAGAAAAAAATGGGCGGGACAATCACCAATACCGAAAAATGTGCCGTGGCGCTTTGTGCGCCTAAAATGGGGCTGAAGGGTTCTGTATCTTCGTCCCACACACGGATATAATCGGCATCCTGCGCGGCGATTGCGAGCAATGGGTAAAAATCGGGTTTCGGTTCTAACGCGGTTATTTTACCGCAAAATACAAAAATGCGCTCAATCATGCTGCGCGCGATTTCCTCGCGCTCGGCGAGCGTCGCGGCTTGCCACAATTCGCCAAAGTTTTGCAATACTTGCGCCGCGCGTTCTACGTCAAACGCTTGGGCCGGGCTTAGCTCTACCAACGCGCCGCGCAGCCGGTCCCGTTCCGCGCGGTATGCCTGTTCCGTGATGTCGCCCAACTGAAAAATTACGCGCAGACGCTCTAACTCGCCCTTTAACTTGGCGCGCTGTTTTTCCCATTGCCGATTGTCGGCGCCGTGCGCGTCCATCAAAGCCAAGACATGCGCGCGCCAATCGGCGGGCAATTGCACGCGCGCGAGAACCTCGCTGATTTGATTTTCCAATTTGTCGGCGCGAACCGCCCGCGTTTGGCTGCAAGCTTGCCCCTTGTCGGACGCGGGGCAGCGATAATAGCGTATCTTGTCGCCGCTTGACCGACCGCATAACCGGTTGCCGCACTCGGCGCAAAAGAGCAAACCGCGCAGTACGTATGCCCGCGCCGTCTTGGTGTGGTGGTCTCGCCGTTGTACCGCGCGCCGTTCCATCTGCCGTTGCGCGCGTTCCCATGTCGCGGCGTCAATCGCCGGCTCATGCCGTCCCGCGAGCCATTGCCCTTTATAGCCCACCTCGCCCAAGTAGAATCGGTTTTTGAGCATGGCAAAGAGCATGTCCTTGCTGAACGGGCGCGCCCCGCGATACGTAACCGACCGAAAACCGCGCGCATTGAGCGCCTGCATTATTTCGCTAACTCGCTTGCCGTCCGCGCACATGCGGATTGCCAACCGGTAAATCTCGATGTTGGCGGGGTCAAATTCTATCGCGCGTTCCGCGTCATTGGTCGGATTCTTTTTGACCGCGCGATAGCCGAATGGAATATGTCCGTTGGGGAAACCCTTGCGCGCGCGTTCCTCGCGTCCTTTCGCCGTCTCTTTGCTCAAATTGTCAATATAGATTTCGGCGAATACCGCCAGCATCATTAGCATCGCTTTGCCTTCGGGCGTCGTAAAGTCAATCGGCTGCGTCGCCGACGCCAACCCGATGCCAATATCTTTGAGTTGCGTGAGCGCGCCAATCGTATCGGCGATACTGCGCGAAAATCTATCCAGCTTGTGGACCACAATTACATCAAACCGGCGCGGCGTCGCGCGCGCATCATTCAAGAGCGTTTGCATCTTGGGCCGTTTCAGCGTGCGCCCGCTTGCGCCCGCGTCCACGTATTCGCCGCTGATTTGCCAGCCCTTGCGCGCGCAAAACTCGCGCAGCGCGCGTAATTGCGCGTCAATGCTGTGTCCTTCGGCGGCTTGCTCTTCGGTCGAAACGCGCGCATACAACGCGGCGCGCGTCGTCGGGGCTTGGTGTGGCTGCGGCATCATGCGGCGCGTTCCTTTTTGTCCGAGCCGTTAGCCGCAATGCGCCGCGCCACGCGCGCCAGAATCCCCAACAGATGATTGACCTCTGCGCTCGATGTCGTCAAACGCGCGGCGGTGTGTTTGCGTTTAGTTCTCATTTTGATATTCTCCAAACGCGCGCCGAATAGCGCGCACTTGCCCGCGTCCAGCGTCGCGGATGTAACGCGATACCATCGCGTCGGATTTGTGACCGGTCACGGCTTTGATTTCATACGCGGGCGTTTCGTCCTGCGCTGCCTGCGTCACAAACCCCGCGCGCAAACTGTGACCCGCAAATTGGCGCGATTCCAGCCCCGCGCGTTTCGCCGCGTCCTTGACTGTCAGCGCGATAACTCTATCGTCCAAACGTCCGCCGCGCACATGCTCCCACCGGTCAAGCGGTCGAAATAGCGCGCCGCTTTCAATCTGCGCGGCATCGAGCCATGCGCGCAGCGCGCGGATGGGACAAAGCGTTTCGGCATCGAGCATCGGAATTCGTTTAATTGCGCCGCGTCCCTCTTGGTCGGTCTTGCTGCGACGCAAGGCGATAATCATTTCATCATCCAAAAAACGCACGTCCTCTACATCGAGCGCGGCGATTTCCGAACGCCGAAACGCGCCCGCAAAACCGACAAGCAACATTGCGCGGTCACGTTTGCCGCGCAAACTTTGCGGCGTCGCGGCAATCATTTTGACAAGTTCGGCGCGCGTGACCGGCGCTTTTTGCTGCGGCGCGGCGCCGTGCGTGCGTCGGATGCCCGCCATAACTTCGCGCACAATTTGCGCCTGCGTCGGGCTTGGCACATTCGCCGCGCGATGCTTGAACGCAATCGCCGCGAGTTTTTGGTCAATCGTCGCCACACGTTTCCCGCGTTCCGCCAAGTCGGTCACGAATTCGACGATTGCCGCAATCGGCGCGGGGCAAGGCGCATACCCGCGCGCGGCGGCGAATGATTCAAACTCGCGCCAATGCGTCGCGTACGCGCGTTGCGTATTATTCGCCTTTGCCGCGTGCGCGTATTCATGCGCGCGGCGCAAGGTCGGCGAGATTGTCACGGGCCCGGGCGACGTGATTACAATTGCATTTTGCATCTTATTTCCCCTTTCTGTTACCGATAATATCAATTGTCGGCGGTTAGAATTGTCGTGCGTTTGTCGGTGTTCTCACCGATTCGTTTCCACTGTTCTGCGTGGATGTTTCGCTCGCCAAATCTCCAAAAGTTTCCCCGCCGTCCGACTTGGCGAAAACAAAAACGTATTCCACTTGGCAGCGCGCCGCCCCATTCGCCCCATAGCGATTACGCGGCGTCGGGACGGCGTGACACGCGCACAGCGTCAAGCCCATGCCGCGCACAGTGTCCAAGTGCCACTTGGCAACATTCACCCGCCGCCCGTCTCGAATATGGTCGGACACATTCAACAGGAACACCCCCCCGCGTTTCAAGACGCGCGCCGCTTCGCTCCATGCCTGCGTATGCCGTTCGCGATACGCCGCGCCCCATTGCAACAAACCCGTATTGTCCGCGTGCATTGCGCCCCCGAACGCATGAAAATAGGTATTGCGCCGCGACGCGTCCCGCGCGCGGTGATGGTCTGCCATGCGATTGCCATAGGTCGGCGATGTCACCACCGCGTCAAATGTCTCGCTTGCAAATGGCAAGTCAAGCGCGTTCCCCGCGACGCGGCATTTGCCTTGCGCCTGTGCGATAACGTCGCGCTCGATTTCATTCAACACAAACCGCGCGCCCGTAACCCCCAACCGCGCAAGCCCCCCTACCCCCGCGAACGGGTCAAGCACAAGCCAACCCGCGCGCAGATATTGCGCCATAGTCGGGAGCAACGCAGCCGAAAACCGCGCGGGGTGACGAATCGGCGCGGCGAAATGTGGTAATGTGGCTTGGTCAAGCATGTTCCAAAAAGGGGAATGTCTCGCGTTCCCATCGCTCTACTTCGGCGTGCGCGTCCGCAATCAGCGCGCGCAGCGTTTCAAGTTCCGCCGTCATGCCGCGCGCGGCAAGAATCGCTTGCCCGCGTTCCATGCCGTTTTCCTTGACGATTTCAAACCAATCTTGACACTCGCCCGCGCGCAATGCCGTTTCGATTTTTTCAATGCGGCTTTCGAGTTTCATCGGATACCTGCCTCCCTGTCATCGCTCCGCAAATTCATCGAATACCGCGCGCAAGTCGGCTAACGCGCGTTCAACGGTTATCGGTTCTAAATCCTCGCCAAACATCTTTGCCAATTCCGCGCGCGTTTCCTCGAATGTGAACGCGAATACCCGCGCAATCCGTTCGGCGAATGCGAGAGACTGTAACGCCTCCGCGAATCCCGCAATCATGGCGTTTTCGTCAATCCCCAACTCGCCGCAAAACGCGCGCCATGCGTCCGCTTGGACGCAAAGGGCATACGCCGCGATGCCCGCGCCGCGCCATGCGTCATCATTCGTATTGGCGAGATGTGCCATTGTTGCCATAGTCCACGCGCGATGCAATTGATGAATCAAGTACATCATTTGCGCGAAAGTAAAGCCGATGAACGCGTTATGATGGTGTGGCAGCCGATACAGAACGCGCGGCGCGCTTTCAAGCAGCGCCGCCCGTTCGCGGTCATCCCCGCGCGCAATCGCCCCCAACAGCAAAGCCATGCGCTCGCGCGCCGCGAGTTTGTCATAGTGTTTTTGGAGTGTGCCGTTAGTTCGAGTCATTCTTCGCCTCGCAGTTTCAAGGCGCGTTCAACCGCTTCTACGCGCGCCTCTAACTCGCCCTCTTTGATTGTTTCAACAAACGCATGTGCCAACGCGACAAGCAGCCGCCCGCGTTGGATGCTGTTCTCCATTGGCAGCGTCTCGGCGAGCGCGTAATCCAAGACGCTTAAAACGTCTTGGAGCGTTCGCACGCGTTTCGGCAGCGCGTCGGCGTCGCCATTATGGGGAACGCGGTTACGCGCGCCGCCAAGTTTCCGCGCCGCTGCGCGTTCCTTGCCCCGCGCGGGGTCGTGCGTGAAACAATAGCCGCTTGCGCTCGGCTTGTTGGGGCATGGGCGCCCGCTTTTCGTTTTGGCTTGGCAATGTCGCATAAGTTCTGCTTATGAATGGCTTGCTTATAGCGTCGCGCGTGCGCTGCAAAATCACGCCTGCTATCAGGTGGAACAGGTGAAACAAGTTTATTTTTGCACGCTCAAATGCGACGCTATGCCGCGCTCGGCTCTACGGTCCCGACGATTCGCACGACCTCGTGCGTTTTGCCAAACGCCGCGACGCGCTGCGCTTCGAGCATGATTTTTTTGCCAATGCACGCGTTCGGGTCGTCGCCAAAGAACTCTATCAATTTCTCGCGGTTCGGATTCGACAAGACCAGCGATTTACGCGCGCCAAGTTCTTTGAACCACAAGACGAAAACGAGTTCGCCGCCGTCGCGCTCGGCAGCCGGCATTTCGCCCGCCACGCGCTGCGCTTCGACCTGCGCGCGGCGGCGCGGCATGATTTCGATTGCGATATGCTGAATCGTCAGCGTGACGCGTTTCCCTTGCAAATGACGCGCCTTGATGCGTTTGTCCATGTCCGAAAATTTCGGGCTGCGTGGATTGCTCATTTCATTTCCTTTCGGTCGTAACGCGGCTTGCCATGTTGCGCCAATGGTCGGGCGTCAGTTCCAATCCTTTGGCGAGCGTCTCAAACCATTGACTTGCCAAAAATCGCTCGGCGTCGGCGCGTTTTGCGGCATGGCGCAAGTCTGCCAGCGCGAGAAATATCACCGCGAACGCGAGCGCTGATAATCCATCCTCGAAATGATGCGCCAACGTGAGAGCGTCATAATTGCGCCTCAAAATCTCTTTCGGGCGTCGGTTCGGGCGTCGGTAATCTCGGCGATACGTGTTTGACATGGACAAAACCCCTTTCGAGATTCTGCCCGCGTCGGTTCCTGCGCTGCCGATTGTCCACAGACAAGCCCCACGGCCCGACCTCTGCCCACCGGCGCGGTCTCGCCCCGCGCGCCGGTTTGCGCTTGACCTGCCCCGCGTCCAATTCGATAGATTTGACCTCGATTTCGGTCACGCGTCCCGGCGTCGCGCCGATGGGTTGGCGTTTTGGTGTCATGGAAAAAAAAACCTATACCCTCTAGTCTAAAAAACCTGTCACACCTGTCACACCTGTCACAGACGCAAGAAAATGCCGAAAAAATAGGCAAATTTCTTGATTCAAGTTGTGACAGGTTTTTTGACCTGTGACAACTTTTCTGTCACAACCCCAAAAACCTGTCACAGAAAAAACGCGGAAATATAGTTATTTTTCGCGTTTTGTGACGACTGTGACAGTTGTGACAGGTTTTTATGGGGATAGACCATAGAGTTTTTCTATCACGCGACGGTCAAGCTTGAGAACGCGCACTTGCTTGTCTTGCACGCGAATTCGTGACGTTGAATTTTCGGCGTTTTCTTTATGCAAGACCCCCTCTTCGGCGAGCGCCTTACGCAGCGCCGTTTCTTTGATGCCGAAATAGCGCCCCTGTTGACGCACAAATTCCGAGACGCGCCGATAGGATTCGCCCGGCAAGAGATACAGAAAATCATCATCGCGCCAGCCCAAAAAATCTTTGTCCGCGAGGCGTGGCGCGGTGTCCGCAAGTTCGGCGATACGCGCGGTTCCCTGCGCGACAAGTTCCGCCAAGACTTCGAGATACCGCCGCGTCGGACGCTCGGTTTCAATGTGCCGATGCTGCTTATCGCCCGTTTCGCGCAACGCGGCCCAGCCCGCGTTCAAGAGCGTCTGCGCGTCGGCGGCGCTGATTGCGTCAATCTCTTCGGCATAGCGCAGCGCAAGGTCGAACGCGACAAAGAGCGAGGCGATAGATTCAGGCAAGCGCAAATGCTGCCCTTCGCGCTGCGAGCGTGTTCGCAATTCGCGCCAAGTCTCGGCGATTCGCGGTTCAAGGTCTGCCCATTGCGGCGCGAGCCATTGCAAAAAGCCCGCGAGCGCGTGGGCATAGAACGCGCGTTCACCCTGCGCCGCGCTTAGCTTGTCCTTGTCCACGTCGCCGCGCGTCATTTCCACGACGAAAAGACGCGCGACAAGCGATTGTCCTTCGGGCAATTGTTCCCCCGCCGCTATCGCCAAACCGCGCGGGCGATACACCGCGCGCAAAGACAAGTCCGATTTCATGCGCGCGCGTCCCGTGCGGTTGCCTGCATCGCGCACAATCACTTGGACGGTATTTTCAACCTTGCGCGCGCTTGTCGGGTCCGCGTGCGGCGCAAAATCATCAATGACAAACGGCGCGTCTTTGGCGAGGAACAGATATTTTTCGAGCGAGTTCGAGGTATCATTCCACTGCTTGAAATCGCTGTCCTCAAACGCGCCATAGTGCGACATGGCGAGCGCGGTCAAAGTGGATTTCATCGCGCCCGTTACGCCATAGAGCCATAACATGAATTTGATAGGCACAATCTCGGCGAGCGGCGCGAGATACATTGCCGCAAAAAGCGGCAGCGTCACGCGCAACGGCGCAATGTCCAAAAAACGCAGCGCCGCGCGCATCGCGGCGGTGTGGTCGTGCAGCTGCGTCGGCAGCGCGTATACTTGCAATTCTTTTTCCAGCTCTACCATTACGTCGTCGCGTCCTAGCGCGCCGCTTGCGGTGAGATAGACACGCTGCCCATCAATTTCACGCCAACCCAGATGCGTATAAACATGCTGCGCTTGGACCCGATGCGAGAGCGTTTGAATCGCCGCGCGCAGATGGTCTTGCGCCGATGCGCCCGCGTTGATAATCGCGCGCGTTCCGAAATGCGGCGTCACCCATTTGAGCGATGCGAATTGCGATGCGTCTACGCGCGCTTCGGGCAAAACGTATCCGTCTTGATGTTTGCCTTGAATCGTCAGCAAACGCGTTATTTCTGCTCCATCGTCGCGCGCGACTTCGGCGACAATTTCGGCGCTGAAATTGCACAATGGCACAATGACGCTGCCGTCCGGCGTCGTCTTGCGACGACATAGCGCGCCGTTCTGAATCAAATACAAATCGCCCGCGTCCGTGGACGCGCTTTCAGTTGGCTCCGCGTCCATCGCGCGTTGTTTCGTCCGCGTCGGCGCGTCGGGCAATTCCACCCCCGCGCGGTCGGCGAGCGTTCGCAGCGCGGTTATAAATTCCACCTTGTCGAATTGCATCACGAATTGAATAGCGTCGCCGCCGGCATGGCAGCCAAAGCAATGCCACAAACCGCGCGCAGTGTCCAGCGTGAGCGATGGCGTTTTGTCGTCGTGGAATGGGCAGCGCCCTTGCGCCTTGTTGCCGCGCGTTTTCAATTCCACGCCGCGCGCTTGCATCATTTCCGCCAAGTCAACGCGCGTTTTGATGTCGTCAATCAGTTCGCGCGTAATCCGCGAACGCGCGCCGCCGCTTGGCAGCCGGTCCGTGTGATTGCGCCGCGCGAGTTCGCGCCCGCACGCCTCGCTGCGTCGGCGGTGGTCTTGGACGCAATACGCGGCAAGGTCGGTTGTCTCGGCGTCTATCGTTTCGTCCGCGAGCCATGCGCCCCACCGCGCGAGTTCGGCGTCGTGGTATTCGAGTTCTGCGAGAACATCCCCCGCTGCGAACGTTCGCAGTTTGCGCGCGAATTCATCCAGCGCGGTTTTTTCGGCGGCGCTCAAAACCTCTACCGCGTCGTGCGCCGATGCCGTCGGAATAGCGTCAAACGTCATAACGTGACCTCGTTTTTTCGATTTGTAAAAAACGCGCGAGCCGCGCGAATTTGGCGCGCGTTTCCGCGTGCCGACTGCGGCGCGCGATGATTGCCGCGCGTTCGGCGAGTTGACGCAAAGCGTCACGCGTCGTAGAATGACGCGCAAGAACGTTAGACGCTGCCCGCGTTGCGTTCGCCCCATTTGCCGCGCTGCCCCGCGCGGCATTTCTTTTTTCGCTCATGGCTGCAATTCCTTTCCCGCGCGGCGCGGCTTGGGCGGATTGTGGATTCGTTCACGTGCGACAAGTCCGCGCCGCTGCAACGCGCGACGAATGATTAGTGCGGCTTGCGCGCGCGGGTCGCGTGCTTCGTCTCGCGCTAGTCGAAAAAGTGCATCACGCTCTACAATTGAAAGATTCAAAGTTAATCGCGCCATGTTTCGCCTCTCGCATCTCTAAAAAAAATACGCACAGTCTTTCGACTATGCGTATTCAATCAGTTTTTGTGTGATGTGTGGTGATGAAGTGTGATTATCACACTTCAACATTCATTTTTCGTAGTTTGCTTCTTTCGCGGTTTATCGTTTCCCGCGTGTAGGGTTGTCCACGCGGATTCAAACCGATTTTTGCCGCAACCGCTTCGTCGGGCGGGTCGGCATAGTCTTTTTTCAATTCTTTAACCGCTTGGATTATCACTTTTTGCAAGGCGGTAAGTTGCCCCGCGCTCTGGGGCGCGGCGTGTGCGGTTGGCTGTATGGTCATGGAGCTATCAGCGCTATTCCTACTCTCTGTAGCGCTCGGTATCGGGTGAGCATTAGCATTGTCTATACACGCATTGATTTTCTTGCCAAGCGCGATAATAACCTCTTGCACTCCGCGCGGCGCGGATTGTTCATAAACCGTATCAATTTTTAGTTCTCGCGCAGTAGAACAAAAAACGGTAATTGTTCCCAACTGTTTCAGTTCGCCAATGATTTCGCCAATGTTGCCGTTCTCGCCCACGCGGCGCGGCAGTCCCCAAATTTGCACATCTAACGGCGGAAATCTTTGCAAATACAAGTCACCTTCCATTGGGGGGGGAAATTCCTTGTAACGCATTTGGAGATTTAACCGTATGGGTTCGGGGTACAAGTCTACAAATCCAATGTCATCAATATAGTTGCCAATCGCCTCTACAAATTTGGGGTAGGTGAAAACTACGCGATGGTCGGCATAAACAGTCAGCCAATCGCTTGGAAATTGATACATTCTTTGGTCCTCCAAAACAAAAAACCGTCCGCGTATTTTGGCGCGAACGGCTTGGAGTGTGCTATACTCGTTTCACCTTTGCCGTTCGCCGCGGCTTGGTCGTGCGTCCGGGTGCTTTGCGATGCGCTAACATCGCACACCGCGGACGCGTTCTTTTAGAACGTCTGTTTGCCCGCGCATTTTACCGCGTTTCAGCGCGCGCGCGCAAATAGATTTTCTCCGCGTCGCCGTCTCATTCGTCCTTGATTCTTGGCGCCGAATTTGCATCGTCGGCAGCGCGCGGTTATGCGGTTTGTAACGTCCGGTGGTCTTGCAAGACCCGCGACAAGTTTTGACCTTGCTTACAACGCGCGTTGCGCTTGCGGCGGCGTCGCGTTCGCGGGCGGGTATTCTGTTGTAAAATGCGTATAGAACGTTCTACCGGGTTGGTGACGTTCCGAGCGTCTTTAGTTGACCGCTAAGGACGCTCCCTTTTTTTGTCACAATTCTGCCCAGAACTGTGACACGTCACGCGCGTTCTTTGATGCGTCGCGCGCGCTGTTGGCGGCATTTGGCGCTGCATGTCTGTTGTTTCGCATTGGTGGAATCAAAGAGCTCTCCACATTCGCCGCAACGTCGCACTTTGACGCGTCGCGCGCCAAACGGAATTGCGCGCGTTACTTGCGCTTCGAGCCGTTGCCATTGCCGTTGCTTTGGAGCGTCATGCCGTTCGGCGCGTTGGCTAAAAAATCGGCGCCCGCGTCCGCGTCCGCGTTGTAATGCCGCGCCGCCTGCGCTCCCGGCGCGGTGTGTCCGCGTAGGCGCATCCCCGAAATCTGCTCGCCGAACTCTAATGCTTGATGAATCGCGCCCTGTTGCAACGCGGTATAGATTTCATCGCTGTTTAACACGCGGTCATACATCGTTTGAAACTTGGTCAATTGCGCGCGTTGCGTTTCGTGCATGATGCTTTGCTTTTTTATCGCAATCGCAATTTCGTTCTGCGCGAGCGTTGCGGCGTGTTGGCGTTGCATCCGTTTGATAGCGCTTTGGTCGTCTGCCATGCGATAAGCAACCAGCGCGCCGATGCCCGTCACCATGCCCGCCGCGATAAGAACGAGCCGCAGCATGGGCAAGTACGTTTGCTCGTGAATCCCCAACGCGCTGCTTACGGCGAGGCCTGCGTTCAAGAGCAGTACGACGAGTTCGAGCGCGAACGCGGCGAGCAAAATTTTGTTTTGATTGTCGTTGGGCGTCTCGAACGCTTTGAACCATGTGAGCAGCGCGAGAACTACCGCGCTGCTAAATGCGCCGATGGTGGAAACCGCGCGCAGGAACAGATTTTGACTGAACGCGTTTTCGATGCTGCCAACAACCCATGCGTCAATCGTCGCGGCGACGGCGAATACCAGAATGACGGTGAGAAACGCGGTCACGCTTTCGCCGAGCGTGCGTTCGGTGTGAGAATCATTCATCTGCTAAAACCTCCATGTGAGTTTGGGCCTGCTTGATTTCTTTTTGAATTGCTTGGACCTGTTTGCGCGCATCGAGCCACGCGGCGCGGCATTCGCGCGAGCAAGCATACAAGTTTTGAATAGCGCCGGTCGGCGTGCGAATTAAAAAGGGCAGGGCGTAACCTTTGCCCAATGCCGTCGGCGCGTTGCAATAGATACAGTTCATTCGCTCACCTCACGAAACGAATGGCAGCAAACGCGCGGCGAGTGCGTATAAAGTTGCTTTGACGCTATCGCTCTGCGTCTCGTATTGCGCTTCGGTCAGAATTGCATCAAAGAGCTGTGCGGCGCGCGAATAAGGTTGCGCGTTCTCGGCGCTCTGCGTCGCGTTCGCGTTGTATGCGTCGCGCTCCCATTCATCGAGATACCATTGGTTCATTACGTCACGGTTCTGTGTCATTTGCTCACCCCCTTTCATCTGCGGGCTCTAATTTCGCGTTGACCGCTTCGATGATTTTGATTGCGCCCAACAACTCTTGTTTCAACTTGATTTCGTCTGCGCGCGTTTCGTACACGATGAACTCGGCGATTTTTCGCATGATCGTTTCGAGTTTCTTTTGGCGCGGGCTCTGTTTTTTCATTTTCATTTTTTCATCACTCCCTTTCGTTTTAATCTTTTTTCGCGGGAAACAGTTTTGCGAGCGCTGCGAGAATATCGTCAACGTGGCTCGCGTGAATATCGAGATACGTTTTCTCGATGGTTGCGGGATGGTCACCGCTTTCCGCAATGTCTATGAGAACTTCGACATGCTGACCTTTAGCAATTGGTTTTCCGCAAATGTCACAATAGGTTTTGGTCATTTTTTCCTCACCCCCTTTCGTAATGTGTGATTTTGCCCGCCTCGATGGTGACGCGGTGTCCCGTGTCGCGCACATGCTTTCGGACGGCGCGTAACACGTCTTTTGCCGTCCGATATTGCGTTTGGATTGCGGCGCAAAAATCGCAATCGGCGCACTGCGCGTAATAATGCACGTACCCAGATTTCTCCACATTGACTTTGTTTTTCATTTGCTCACCCCCTTTCGTTTAGATTTCGCCGCACGTTCGCGGCAATGTTTATCGCAATACTTTTGAGTCGCATGCGGAAAAATCACATTGCGCCGGCAGCCCGCGCATTTGCGAGCCCGCGCAAGAATTAGCACGTCGCGCGGCAGGATGTAACGCGATTGAATTTGCCGATTGCTGTACGTTTCCTGTTCAAGTCGTAAAAACTTGGTTGCGAAAATCCGCGAGACGGGCAGCGCGCCACATTCCACCGCGCGGATATAGTTCGGGTGATAGCCCAACGCGCGGGCAAATTCGCGCATGGTGAACAATTGACGTTTTCGAAATTGGCGCACGCGAACGCGCGTGACGATTGCGGTCGTATCGGGTCCGCCGTCGCCGTCGGGCGTGTGCGGCGCGTTTGTCTGTTTTTTCATGGTCATAGTTTGCAAGCAGATTCAAGCGGGCTTGTTTCGCGCTTGAATCCGTCTCAAATCGCGCGGTGGGGGCAATGTGGTATCGCACTACCCCCCCGCGCAAAATCCCTATTTTTCGGCTTGTGCGCCGTCCGTCATGCGTCGGTTACTTGCACGTCAGGAAACGCGTCGGCGTATGTTTCCTCGTGTTCAGACAATTGATTTTCGTACAGGTCAAGCGCTTCGGCTTGGGAAACGGGTTTGAGCGTATCGCGTTCGCCTATCCACTGCGTTACTCTGACGACAAAATAATTGCCGTGCGGCGTGCGATACAAAAAAGTATTGCATCCGTGACGCTCGAAATTGTGTCCATCCCAATATGTATCGCTGGCAATCAGCGTTGCAGTTTCGACGTCGTAGCGTCGGCGGTTTATGATGCGCGAAAATTCTCTCGGCGGGTGCATTTCGTTCCTCTCTTTCGGAATTGGTTTGGTTTGTTTGCGCCTATTCGCACTCGGCGCGGTGGTCGCTGTCTTGCGTTATTGTTTATCGGTTCTCAATACTCTTCGGGCAGCAAAATCGTCGTCGCGCTGCGGTCTTGTTCCGTGATAATCCAAACGACCGCGTCGGTGGTAGGCAAAACGTATTTGCTTATGATGCGCCCCGCGTGCCGCACGCCCCACGCGTTTAGCTTGGCGCCGTCGTCTGTGGCTAGCGCGCCTTCGCGCTCTTCGCGTGCGGTCAATTTGATTTCGGCGTATTTGCCAAAGTCGCCAAAGTCGCCGGCGGCATGACGGCTAAGCAGCGCGGTGGGCAGCGTCTCGGCGCGTTCCAATTCATTTAGCGCCGCGTGCGTTGCGACAATGCTCCCAAGTTCAAAAAGGTTTGTGTTTGTGTTTTGCATAATAGACAAAAGGTCAATCGTCACAGTTTGCGGCTGTGACGATTGACCTCGTTATTCACGCGTCCAATTCATCGCGCAATTC
>WBZO01004766.1_pt2 | contig 13548 bp, 14 predicted proteins | sample 5204261 | NCBI WGS metagenome assembly WBZO01 (sample SAMN12412400, study PRJNA552823) | activated sludge metagenome | isolation source: activated sludge from anammox sidestream of wastewater treatment plant... | place: USA: North Carolina | collected 2017-09
ATATAAGTTGAATCAAAGTTTCTGGAGAAAGACATGTCACTCACCCAATCTGAAGCCGATTATTTGCTTGCACTTGAAAAACTATTCGAGACAGACGAAATACTGACACTTGGTGAAGTGCGACTCGATTACTCAAGGGATTTAATTTCATTAGACCGAAGGGAAAGATTTATACTTGACATATGGCGCGGTGGGTTGAATCTGAAAAAATACAAATTGCAAACGCGTGGGCATGTGATTGTCCCATTAGTCCGAGTTGATATTGGAGGAGCGCCACACACAAATCCCGATGGCGCAACGATACCGTGTCCACATATTCATCTTTTTCGAGAGGAATTTGACGACAAATGGGCATTTCCACTTTCGGGTTATCCATTCCGCGATAGCAACGATATCGTAATTACCTTTGAGGATTTTGCTCGCTACTGTAACATTACGCGAGTTCCGCAGGTTCAAAGGAGATTAACGTGAGCTCCGAAAATGATTGTCTCAATCTAGTAGAAGAGTACATTGCTTGGCTCCGAAAGGGAATTTCGGTAGAGCAAATTGGTGATGTCTGCGAGGTAACAACCCCCTTCCTTGATCGCCACAATGACCATTTGCAGCTCTATATTCGACGTGAAAACGGAAAATATCTATTGAGCGACGATGGCTATACCTTGGCCGACTTGCGCCAATCTGGAGTTGACTTTGATACTGAAAAACGAAAACAGATGTTGACAACTGTGTTGCAGGGTTTTGGCGTTCGCCAAACAACGGCAGGAGAACTGCTTGTCGAAACTGATCGAGAGAATTTACCGCGTAGAAAACATAATTTGATTCAAACGATGTTAGCCGTGAACGATTTATTTGTCATGGGCAGAGAACATGTTCTTTCATTTTTTAGGGAAGATGTCGAGAGCTATCTCAAAGCAAACGCCGTTCGATTCATGGGAATGATCAAGCTTGCTGGACGGAGCGGTTATGATCATACTTTTGACTTTGCCATCCCTCCTTCAATTAGTCAACCCGAACGATTTGCGCGTGCCATTAATACCCCAAATCGCGACAACGTTGGCGCTTTTATCTTTGCATGGAGTGATGTCCGTCAAGTGCGAAAAGATCCCGCCAAAGCCATCGCATTTCTGAATGATCAAGAAAGGAATATTCCTAGCGATTCGTTAAATGCGCTCGAGTCATACGAAATCTTGGGAATTCCATGGAGCCATCGCGCCGAGTTTGTCAGAGTTTTAGCTGAATAGGAGAGTGTTGTGGAACGTTTCCCCATCCTCCGTGTCATTTATATCGCGCAACCTTGACCGGATAGAAATGTTGGCGGGTGGGGGACGTTTGGGCGGGACGATAGATTTGGATAGGCAAGCGCGGCGAATAAGGTTCGCGTGAGGCGCGGAAACCGCCAAGAGGATTGTTGGCGCAACCGTTATGGTTGTCCAAGGGGGGACACGATGGATTTGGTTTTACCCGGCGGCGCAAGTTTATTCGGTTCTACCGGTTACATGGATTCTACAAACACAGCGTATCCCAACGCCACCGCAGAGGATTTGAGCAATGCGCTCGCGGCAATGGAACGCGGCGACATTGAATTTGTGATTGTGCGGGATAGTGAGAGCCAGCTGTTTATGCAAACGACGGGCAGCCCCGCCGAAGGGTACTATCTCGAATACAATGACGGCAAGGATGATTCGATGCTGCGCGTGCGCGGCGACACCTTGTCGAAAATACAGGTTACGGAGGCGCTCACCGCGTTCCTCAAGCATGATGCCGCATGGCAAACGATGTTTGTGTGGGAACGCTTTACGTATTGATGAAAAGGCAAATTTTATTTTTGTGCAGCGGCAATTATTATCGCAGTCGGTTCGCGGAAATTCTTTTCAATCACCTCGCGCAGGAACATGATCTAGAATGGCGCGCGCAATCGCGCGGCATTGTGGCACAATGGAGTCGCAACCCGGGGCCCATTTCGCCCGCCGCGCTGGAAGGATTACGCGCGCGGAATCTTTCGCCCGAGGTCACGCGGTATCCGCTGCAATTGACGGAAACGGATTTGGCGCGCGCCGAACGTATCATTGCCATGTACGAAGCGGAACATCGTCCGATGCTGCGCGCGTATTTTCCGCAATGGGAAAATAAAACTGAATTTTGGCGCATACCCGATTTGGACGAAATGAATTCCGAAAACGCGTTGGCGCAGCTTGAGCGGAACGTGCGCGCGCTCATGCTCGCTTTAGCGCCTGCCAAACTTTTCCTTTGAATCCGGTTGTATAATTGCACTATTCCACTCAGGAGTCGAAACCATGACCAAAAAAATCGGCCTCATTATCGGACGCGAATGGTCGTTCCCCCCCGAATTTATCAAAGAGGTGAACCGTCGTGAGCAGGGCGTGATTGCGGAATACGCCAAACTGGGCGGCACGCGCATGGACGAGCCGTGCGAATATGCCGTGCTGGTTGACCGCATTTCGCACGAGGTGCCGTATTATCGTTCGTATCTGAAAAACGCGGTCTTGCAAGGCACGCATGTCGTCAACAATCCGTTCATGTGGACGGCGGACGATAAATTTGTCGGCGCGTCGCTCGTGACGAAATTGGGTTTGGTGTCGCCCAAAACGGTGGCGCTGCCCAACAAAGAATATATTCCGGGCATCATTCACAATGAATCGCTGCGGAATCTGGAGTTTCCGATTCCGTGGGAGAAACACATCGAGTATCTCGGCGGATTTCCGGTGATTCTCAAAGACGCGCACGGCGGCGGTTGGAAACAGGTGTACAAAATCAATAGCATGGATGAATTGTGGCTGCGCTATAACGAAAGCGGTTTGCTCACCATGATTCTGCAAGAATTCATCCAATGGGACAATTACATCCGCTGTATGTGTCTGGAGCAGAGCGATATTTTGGTCATGCACTATGACCCGTCCGAACGCAAATACGCGCGCCACAATTTGGACGCGACGATGTACGAACGCATTTACAACGATTCGGCGCGTCTCGTGCGCGCGCTCGGCTATGACATGAATACGGTCGAATGGGCTATCCGCGACGGGACGCCGTATGCGATTGATTTCATGAATCCCGCGCCCGACATGGATATTTATTCGCTCGGCGAAGAATTTTTCAACTGGTGCGTTACGCACATGGCGGACATGTGCATCAAGCTCGCGCTCAACCCGCGCCCGCAAATCAACGAAATGCGGTGGAATCAATTCTTTTAGGTAAAACGCGGCAGGAAGCGCGTCGCACGAACGCAAGGCGCTGCCTGCCGCTTGTTCCTCAGACCCTCATGTTACATCAAGCCATCGAAACCTACCACAATCTGCTCACGCCCGACGTGGCGCGCGAATCGTGGGCTCAATTGCAAGACCAGACCAAGCGACGCGGTTTGTATTTTGGCACACGCGATGTCGTGACGGTGCTGCGCCCCCGCTTTTTGACGACGGAACAATATCATTTTTTGCAAAACGCGATTCGCAGCGTCATGCCCGCGTTTCGCAAAGCGTACCACGCGGCGCTGGCGGATGAAACGGTGCGCGCACAGTTTCGTTTGAACGATTGGGAAGAGCGCATGGTCACGGAAAAATTCGGTTTCCAAGAACCCAGCCCTTCCGCGCGCATGGATTCGTTTTATCTGCCCGAGCAGGGCATCGTGCAATTCACCGAATACAACGCCGAAATTCCCGCCGCGCAGGCGTACACCGACGTTTTGAGCCAAGTGTTTTACGGCCTGCGCGTGATGGGCGAATTTCAAAAACAGTACGAAGTGCGCCCGCTGCCGACGCGCAATCAGATGCTGCACGCGCTGCTCGACGCGTGGCGGCAATGGGGCGGCACGACGCGTCCGAACATTGCGATTCTCGATTGGAAAGAGGTGCCGACGTACAGCGAATTTGTGTTGTTCCAAGAGTATTTTCAAGCGCAAGGATACACGGCCGAAATCGTGGATCCGCGCGCGTGCGAATATCGCAACGGCAAACTCACGGCGAACGGTTTCGAGATTCAGCTGGTATACAAACGCGTACTCATTAGCGAGTTGGTCGAACGCGGCGATTTGGGTTTGGAGCATCCGGTGATTCGCGCCGTACGCGATAACGCCGTGTGCATGGTCAATCCGTTCGCGTGTAAAATTCTGCACAAAAAAGCGTCGCTCGCCGTCTTGACGGATGAACGCAATCAAGCGCTCTTTGACGCGGAGGAATGGCGCGCGCTCCAAAAATTTATTCCGTGGACGCGCGTGTTGGAAGAGCGTAAAACGGTGTACAATGGCGCGCCAATTGATTTGATGCCGTTCCTCGCGCAAAACAAAGACGAATTCGTGGTGAAACCGAACGACGAATATGGCGGCAAAGGCGTAGTGTTGGGTTGGACCGTTTCGCAGAGCGAATGGGAACAATTGCTGCGCGACCGTTTGCAAGAGCCAAGCATCGTACAGCGCCGCGTCGCGCTGCCCGAAGAACCGTTCCCCAGTTACGTGAACGATACGGTGCAAATTTATGACCGCATGTTGGACACGGACCCGTACATTTGGTACGGCGCCTTCATGTCGGGTTCGTTATGTCGCCTGTCCACCGCCGCGCTGGTGAATGTGACCGCCGGCGGCGGCTCGACGGTGCCGACATTCGTAATTGAGCCGAGACGCAGTTGATGCCCTCGTCAAACGAATCCGCGTCAGCGCAAACCGTCGCCGCGCCGCGCGCTTGGCTGCGCCGCGAACAACGCACGCTGCTTTTGCTTTTGGGCATTTTATTTTTAGGTTTGTTCGTGCGCGGAATCTATGTCGGCGCGATTGTGAAATTTAACAGCGCGCCGTCGTACGACGGAATCTTTTTTAATCAACTCGCCCTCAGTCTGTTACAGGGCAACGGCATGACGACCGCCGACAATTTGCCGACGGCGTTTCGCACGCCCGGCTATCCGTTTTTTCTGGCGAGCTTGTACGCTCTGTTGGGTCCAAGCGCGACCATTGCGCGCGGCGCTAATATCGTACTGGGCGCATTGACGGCGATTTTGTTATTTCCGTTAGGCGTAGAATTATTTCGCCGTCGCCGTATCGGTTGGCTTGGCGCGCTGTTTGGCGCGCTGTATCCAATTCTGATTTATATTACCGGCGAAATATATTCCGAGATTTTGGCGATTTTCTTGGCGACCTTGGCGCTGGTTTTGTACGCCGCCGAGTTGCGCCGTCCATCGCGTTGGCGTCCGCCCTTGGCGGGATTGATTTTGGGCATCGAGTTGATGGTTCGTCCCAATATCGTCTTTGCGCTGCCCTTTATTGTCTTGTGGTTTTTTTTGTGCGCCACGCGTTCCCATGCTTTCAAGCTCGCCGCGTGGCTCGCGGTAATGTTGGCGCTCTTTAGCGTCCCGTGGAGCATTCGCAACTATGCGGTCTTTGGCGAATTTATTCCTTTGACCACGCAAGCGGGCGTAAAAATTTGGCAAGGCAATAACGCGTTGGCGGATGGCAGCGGACTCGAACCGACCCCGGAAACTTGGCGCGATGGGCCGGTTCCTGACCGTTTCTTTATGGGCTGGAAAGCGTTGGGTGAACCAGAGAGCAGTCGTCGCTTTATGGATGTTGCGGTGACGTGGATGCAAACGCATCCCGTCGAGACGGCAATGCTCGTGCCGCAAAAAATTTTGCGCCTGTGGTCGCCCATGTCTTTTACGACGCGCTCTAGTCGGCAATTGCCGCCCATCCCGTTTGAAATTCTACTGATGCCGTGGCTCATTTTTTTGGGGACGGCGCTGTGGGGAATGATTGTCTATCGTCGGCAGTGGCGCAGGTTATTTGGCTTGTACGCTTTGCTCTTGGCGGTAAATTTGGAAGCGGCGCTGACGTTCGGCGGAACGCGCTATGCTTTGCCGATGACGCCGGCTTTATTGCTCTTGAGCGCCGCGGGAATAGATTGGCTGTGGGAACGAATGGCGCCGCAGGGATGGCGTCGCGCGGCGTTACCGACTGCATGACACTGACGTTTCGACATTTCTGTAAAGGAGAGGGATATGCTTAAACCTCCATCGCTCAATATCGGCATCGAAGAAGAATATCAAATTGTGGATCCGCAAACGCGCGCATTGAAATCGTACATTACGCAAATGCTCGAAGACGGCAAAATGATAATGCGGGAATCCATCAAGCCGGAATTGCATCAAAGCATGGTCGAGGTCGGGACGAATGTGTGCCAGACGCCCGCCGAAGCGCGCGCGGAATTGGTGCGGCTGCGGCGCGGCGTGATGGAACTCGCAGCGAAAAGCGGTTTGAAAATTGTCGCGGCGGGGACGCATCCCTTTTCGCATTGGGTCGAGCAAGAGATTACGCCGTTCGAGCGCTACATGGGCGTCAAGCAAGATATGGCGGAACTCGCGCAAAAACTTTTGATTTTTGGCACGCACGTTCACATTGGCATCGAAGATTTGGAATTTCGCGTGGACGCGATGAATATCGCGCGTTACATGATGCCGCACGTGCTGGCGCTTTCGACGAGCTCGCCCTTTTGGGTGGGCCGCAATACGGGCTTGAAATCGTATCGCAGCATTATCTTTCGCAATTTTCCGCGCAGCGGTTTTCCGCCGACGTTCCACTCGTGGGCTGAATTTGAAAACTTTGTCGCGGCGTTGGTGCGCGTCCACGCCATTCCCGACGGTTCGAAATTGTGGTGGGACGCGCGTTTGAATCCGCGTTATCCGACGCTCGAATTTCGCGTGTGCGATGTGTGTACGCGCGTGGACGAAGCGGTGTGCATCGCCGCGATTTTTCAAGCGATTTGTTTCAAGCTGTGGAAACTGCGCCGCGACAATTTGAGTTTCCGCATGTACCCGCAAACCTTTTACGAAGAAAACAAATGGCGCGCGGTGCGCTACGGCATTGACGGTAAACTGATTGACTGGGGCAAGCAAGAAGAACTGCCCGCGCGCGAGTTGATTCGCGAAATGATTGAATGGTTCATCGGCGACGTGTTGGACGAGCTCGGCACGCGCAAAGAGGTGGAATACGCGTTCAAAATTTTGGATGGCGGTACGAGCGCGGATCGACAATTGAGCGTGTTCAAAGAGACGGGCAGTTTGGAAGCGGTGGTGGATAATTTGATACGGGAGACGGAGGAGGGGGTGCGATAGTTTCCAAAACAAGCGCGCAGCCGCGCGCTTGACGCAAAGACTATTCGCCGACTCGTGAACATGACCTCGAAATTTTTTAGAATCAATACGCCGCAGATCGTTCACCATACGATCGAGCAGGAAATCATTATTATTGATTTTGAAACCGGTTCGTATTTCAGTCTAACCGGTACGGGCGTGACGGTGTGGGAATGTTTGGCGCAAGTTGCGTCGCTCGACGATATTGTTGACGCGCTCATGGCGCAGTATGCGGGCGACCGCGCCGAGATTCGGCGCGACGCAGAACAATTTTTGAACGAATTGGAACGCGAGGCATTGATTGTGCCGGCCGCGACGCTGCCGGTCAGACCGTCGTCCAGCGCCGTGACGATTGCGGCGCCAAAAGCGCTTTTGTCATTTCAGCCTCCGACGCTTGCCAAGTATACCGATATGCAAGACTTGCTGCTGCTCGACCCGATTCATGGAGTGGATGAACAGGGTTGGCCCGTCGCCAAGACTTGACGTTATGCTTGGCTTGGAATTGGCTAGAGCCGTACACGTTTCAAGGATTTCTTGCGCTTGACTGGAACCAGAACTGACGCCGCGCCGCGTATTTTTTTTGAACAGGTCTATGGCGCGTTTCAACGCGCGGAACATGGGATGGGCGCGCCCATTCAGCGGGATTATGCGATTGATGGGTTTGTCGTGCGTTTGCGTTTTGCAGGGCCCGCGCTTGTTCCTTTGATTACGCCTGCTTTGGCGCATTTGGAAATGCCGCCGGATGCGCGGCGCGCCGCTTTGACCATCTGTCTTTGGGACAGCGCTTCGACGCATACGCTCATGCCGCCGCGTCCGTGGGCGCAGGATGCCTGTCGCGCGCGCGGCGATGTGCGCGGTTTTAACGATACGCGTTCGCGCACGGCGTTGGCGGCAGATGTAGGCGCGGTGAGCGTTTTAGATTTGCAAGAAAATTTGGGCGTCTATTGGATTCGTGCGGCGGAGCAGCTGCCGACGTACGAACGCGGCGCGCCGCTGCGTGTGATGCTGCATTGGTGGATGCGCGAACGAAACCGTTTTTTGATTCATGCCGGAGCGGTGGGCCTCGACGACCGCGGCGTATTGTTAATTGGCAAAGGCGGCAGCGGAAAATCTACCGCTTGTGTAGCGGCGGCGCTGGCGGGCTGGCAATACGTCGCGGATGATTATTGTTTGCTCGCGTCGAACGGCGAACCCTATGTTCACAGTCTCTATAATTCCGCCAAATTGGATGACGCGGCGCTCAAAAATTTCCCCGCGCTCGTATCCGTCGTGCGTAATCCGTCCGAACGCGCCGCCGAAAAAGCGCTCTTGGATTTAGCCCAAGTTCCCGCCGCGCAGCTGACGCGGCGTTTGCCGCTGTGCGCGCTGGTCCTGCCGCGCGTCACGGGGCAACGCGATACGCGACTCGCGCCGATTGCTCCATCCCAAGCGCTCCGGGCGCTCGCGCCGAGTTCGCTATTTCAATTGCCCGGCACGGGCCCCGCCGAATTTTTCGCTCTGGCGAATTTGGCGCAGCAAACGCCTTGTTATTATTTGGAGGCAGGCGTCGAATTATCCCAGATACCTCAAACATTGCAAGCGGAGTTATTCTTATGAACGCGCCATTAGCCAGCGTCGTGATGATTGTGCGTAACGGCGAGCTCTTTTTTCGGCAAGCCATCGAGAGCGTATTGGCGCAGGATTATCCTGCGTACGAGATACTGGTGGTTGACGGACAGTCCACCGATGGCACTGCGGATATCGCGCGGGCGTACCCGCAAATTCGTTATGTTGTACAAACGGACAGCGGCACCGCGAATGCGTACAATCTGGGCATTGCCAAAGCGCACGGCGAGTTTATCGCCTTTCTCTCGTACGATGATTTGTGGACGCCAAACAAGTTGAGCGTGCAAATCGGTTATCTACTTGAACATCCCGAAATTCAATACGTTGTCGCACACTGTAAATTTTTTTTGGAACCAGAGTATCCCTTTCCGCTCACACTACGGCCCATGATTTTGGAGCGCGCCCTGCCGCTGCGGATTATGGAGACGCTTCTTGCGCGCAAACAAGTCTTTGCCCAAGTGGGTTTGCTCGATCCGCAACTGAGCCCGGCGGACGATGTGGACTGGTTTATGCGGGCGCACGACCTCGGCGTACCCATGGCCGTATTGGAACAAACTCTTTTGTACAAACGCCTCCACGATATGAATACATCGCTCAATGCTCCGGATGGACGGCAATTGATTTTTCGCGTCTTGCAGCGTTCCACCTCGCGCAAACGCGCATTGGCTCAAGAACAAATCTGATTGTACGCGGCTGGCGCCGCAGTGTTAGCCGCGCCGTCAATCGTCGCGCGTAAAAAAATGTCCACAACTGCAGCGCTGATCAGCGTTATCATTCCGGTCTATAATGGCGCGTCGTATTTGGGCGAAGCGCTCGCCAGCGTCTTGGCGCAGACGCGGTCGCCCTTGGAAGTGATTGTCGTTGACGATGGCTCGACCGATGCGAGCGCAAGCGTGGCGCGTCAGTTTCCAGTACGGTATGTCTGGCAAACGCACGATGGCGCAAGCGCCGCGCGGAATCAGGGCATTGCGCTGGCGCAGGGTTCATTTTTCGCGTTCCTCGATGCGGACGATGTTTGGATGCCTGAAAAACTCGCGCAACAGACCGAATCCTTTGCCGCACAACCGAACTTGGAGGCGGTGTTTGGACAGATGGAGCAATTCGTGAGCCAGGATAGCGCTGACACGATGCCGTCCGCCCGTTTTGCCAGAGAGGTTCGCGACAGCTATGCGCCGGGTACGATGTTGATTCGACGCGCCGCGTTTATGCGGATTGGTCTGTTTGCGCCGCAGTGGCGCGCGACGGAAGCGGTTGAATGGATGATGCGCGCGCGCGCGAAAAACCTACAGAGTATTATGCTGCCGCAGCTAGTGTTGCGCCGCCGCGTACACGCGAATAATACAACTTGGCGCGAGCGCGCAACCGTAGACCGCGAATATGCTGAAATGATCCAAGCCGCGTTGACGCGTCAAAGACAAGCGCGCCCGGAACGCTAACAGCTATATTTTTTGATGCGGTCGGCTGAATATGCTTGTGGCGCGCAAGTTTTTTAAATTCCGCGGCTGGAATGGCCGCGGGCGTTTCGCGGAATTGAATACGCGATGAATCTGACGATTTGGCGTTGGAGTTGGCGCTGGCTGCGTCTTGGGCCCCGTACGCTTGGATGGCTGGTGATGCTAACGCTGTTGCAATTGGCGGCGATTTTGCTCATCGCGCTCGTTTTCCAGGATTTGCAGGGCGGCGCGTCGGTCGGCGTAACCGCCTTGCCGCGCGTGGCGCTCATGGTGGTAGTGGGCGCGGCAAGCGCGGTCGGATTGTTTCTGGCGCGCGTTGCCGGCGGACACGCGGCGGCGACAGCCGTCACCCGGCTGCGCGTCGCCGCGTTGGAATTGCTCTATACGCGCGCCCAAGCGTTCTATGCGCGCTCGAACAGCGGTAATCTCCATTCGCTTTTGATTTGGGATACGGAACGCGCGTTCAAATTCTATGAAGCGCTTTTAGGCCAAATGCTGGCGGCTTTGACTGTCGGCTTGGGTATTGTCGTGGCGTTGATATGGTTAAATCCCGCGCTGGCGTTGTTCTTGGCGTTTATCGCGCCGTTTCTTTTTTTGGCGCAGCGTTATTCGCTGCCAATTCTGCGGCGCGATTTCGAGCGACGCAACCAAGTGTTTGGTAAATTCAACAGCGACATGCTCGCCGTGTTACAGCTTTTACCGCTGACGCGCGCGCAGACGGCTGAAGCGCCAGAGCTGGCGAACCAAACGCGCGCGCTGGCTGGTTTGCAAAAGAGCGTGGAAGCTTTGCTGACGCAGCAGGCGTTACAGCACGCGCTGCAAAATGGAATCTTGGTGACGGTGGTTGGCGTGATTTTGGTGATTGGCGGCAGCCAGGTTGCCGCCGGGCAAATTACGGTTGGCAGTTTGCTCGCGTTCAACGTCATCTTGTTGGCGCTGCGACGCTACGCCCAAGACGCTATCGCGGTAACGCCCACGCTGGTCGAAGGTTATCACGCGCTGGAAACGCTGCACCATTTCTTTACCGCGTCGCCGCCCGAACCGTACGCTGGGACACGACGCTGCCGCTTGCGCGGAGAATTTAGTCTGCGCGATGTGACGTTTGGCTATCACGACCATGCGCCGATTTTGCGCGGCGCGTCGCTGACGCTGGCGCCGCACTCGTTCACCGCGCTAGTCGGCCCGAATGGCGCCGGTAAAACAACCCTAGTCAATCTGTTGCTCGGGCTGTACAAGCCGTGGCAAGGCGCGCTGACTGCCGATGGTTATGCGTATGTAGAATTGGATATGCACGCGGTGCGCCGTCAAATTGGCGTACTGCCGCAGGACCCCCTTTTGTTGGACGGCACCATCTGGGAAAATATCACGTACGGTATGCCCGATGCGTCCGCAGAGGCGACGCTGGCTGCCGCGCAGAGCGCCGCCGTGGATGTTTTTGTGCGCGAGTTCGCGCAGGGATACCAGACCCTTGTGGGCGAAAGGGGCGTGCGTTTGTCGGGAGGGCAGCGGCAGCGCATCGCGCTGGCGCGCGTTTTACTGCGCCAGCCCAAACTGCTCATCCTTGACGAACCGACAAATCATTTGGATGCCGCCGCCGCATGGCAATTGATTGAAAAGATTTTGCCCGACGAAAATTTACCGGCGGCGCGTCGCGCTGCGGCGCCGACGATTCTGTTAATCACGCACGATTTGACGTTGGCGCGCTGCGCGCAGCAGCAATACCTTTTGAAACAGGGACGGTTCGAACGCCTTGCGCCCGAAATATTGGACCGCGTTTTGACGCGTAACGCGCAGCCATTCCACATAGAACCGATTTCTGACCCGAGCGCGACGGGGAGGGGCGAACATGTCTGAGCAAGCCGGCGGAGTTTTGCTGCCGACGCCGACGCAAGAATTACTCTTGCACGCGGCGCTGGGTTCGGGTGAAGCGGCGCGGCGCGCCTTTTATGAATGGAAGGCGCAGACCGATTTAGCGCAGCCGTTGGATTTGGGAGTCTATCGCATCCTGCCGCTGCTGTATCACAATCTGCGCGCGTTGAACGTCCAAGACGCGTGGCAGAGCCGTTTCAAGAGCGTCTATCGCCGCGAATGGGCGCATACGCAAATGATATTCCAGACGATGGCAAAAGAACTGCGCGCGCTGCATGAGGCAGGGATCAAGACGCTGGCGCTCAAGGGCGCGCCGCTGACTCTGTTGTATTATCGGGATTACGGTTTGCGGCCCATGAGCGATTTTGATGTCCTCGTGCCGACCGCGCAACGCTGCGCGGCAATGGAACGACTCACGCGCGCGGGGTGGTATCCGCGCGAGCGTTCGCCGTCCAATCTGACCGACAATGTTTGCGCGGTTCGCGATGGATGGAATTTTGAAAACGCGCGCCGAGAACAATTTGACTTGCATTGGCATGTGCTGTTAGAGTGTCGCAATCAGGCGATGGACGATGATTTTTGGGCGCGCAGCATCCCGCTTCAAATCGCCGACATTGAAACGCGTACGCTGCATCCGACAGATCATTTGCTTTTTATATGCCTTCACGGCGTAAGATGGAATATCGTATCGCCTATGCGTTGGATTCCCGATGCGCTGATGATTTTGCGCGGCGCGGCAGCGCAAATCGAATGGGCGCGGCTGCTTGCGCTGGCGGAAAAGTTTCGCCTGAATTTGCGGCTCGCGCTGGCGCTCAATTATTTGAACGAACAATTTCAAGCGTCCATTCCAACCGATTTTTTGCAGGCGTTGAACCGAATTCGCGTGTCCGAACGTGAACGGCAATTGTATGCGGCGCTGATTGCGCCGCCGTCTTGGTATGCGGGCATCCGGGCGCACTGGTATCGCTATCGCTTTGATTTGGAATTAGAAGGCAAATCGAATCCGGTATCCCGCTGGTTTGGTTTTCCCCGGTATTGGCGGCGCGCCAAAGCGCTCGCCCCCGGCGAAATGCCCCGTTGGTTTTTCACGCGCAGTTTCCAACGTTTTACCGCGTGGCGCCAAGCGCGGGCTGACCCGTAAATGCATTCCAAGCACAAAAACTTGTAGCGGAAAAGCGGACCGCAATGCAAAGCCAAAAGGAAATAACTCATGCCTAACTCGCCCAATCACCCAATCGCCGAATCGTCCAATCATCCCACCACCATCCTCGCCCTTGGTTCTTATTTCAAAGGCACGGCGTTTTTGCAGCAGTGCAAAGCGCTCGGCTGTACGGTGTATCTGCTGACCAAAGAAAAATTCAAAGATGCGGACTGGCCCCGCGAGAGCATTGACGAAATGTTTTGGATGCCCGAAACGCACAAGCAGCCCGATTTGACGTACGCGGTCAGTTACATGATGCGTTCGCGCAAAATTGACCGCATCGTGCCGCTC
>WBZO01005150.1_pt1 | contig 13548 bp, 4 predicted proteins | sample 5204261 | NCBI WGS metagenome assembly WBZO01 (sample SAMN12412400, study PRJNA552823) | activated sludge metagenome | isolation source: activated sludge from anammox sidestream of wastewater treatment plant... | place: USA: North Carolina | collected 2017-09
GTGACGCTTTGAGACGATGTATAAGAGCCACCTTCAGGTGTGATGGTGGGGGCGTCTGGTGAAAGTGTGAACGTGGTAGATTTAATATTGCTGGCTGGTAAGCCTGTCTTCCAAGCCCGCGCTTTAAGAGTCAGCGAATGGTCTACAAGTATAGAGCCGTTTGCAACCGGGTCGGATTCGGTTGGGTCAACGCCGTTGGTTGTGTAGTGAACTACCGCACCCGGCGTAGCGCTTGCAATGGCGACGGGTTGGGAATAAGTATATGTTCCGCCATCGGGAGCAAATGTAGGAGTAGCTGTGGAAGCAGCGGCTAAGCGTAACACCGTTACGCCAAAGTGCGTGCGACCTGCATACTTCCCTCCCCATGTCATTTGATGATCGTTATGGTCCCAGGTATCATGAATGTATATTAGATTACCTGCAGTGTTGTACCCATAACCCAGTATGGTGTGCCCGGTAATATGAATGAGCGCAGGGCGCCCCGCATCTATCTCTGCCTTGAAGTCATCAAAGCTAAAACCCTTAGTGTTACCTTGATATCCCACTATATACTGGTTAAAATTGGCAGTTACGGAGTATCCGCGCGATTCCGCGAACAGCTTTAATCCGTGGGCTGTGTCGCGTGCTGTTGGCTCGTTGCCGGTGTAATCGTATAACGGGTCGCCACCAGGGTAACAACAAAACATCGTTGATCCGTCGCAGTTCCCGAGAGTTGACTGGTTGGTGCCAAGGAAGTCTGCGGTGGAATCACCCTTGACGTGTTCGCTCCAAGCACCGATAAACGGGTCCGGAGAGCAGTTACCAAAACTGCGCCAGTAATCATCCACATGTCCTTTTGTTGCACGCCCGTCCAAACCGAAACGTGTTGCGGACAGTGGGCATTCCCCGTAACCCCAGACGGAGTTGTTAAGGGGGCATACTCCCCCGTTGGTAGGACCTGTGTACATGTCGGGGTATCCGTTGTTATCGTAATAACCCATAAGCATAGCTGCCGATGTAGCGACACACCCGTACGTCCAGTCGAATGCTGGGACGTTTGGAAGTACATTAACGCCTGCTGCCTGTGATGTAGTTGGGACGAAAGCAATTGCTCCCAGGAAGTTACGTGGAGGACGTCCAGGTACTATGATCTGATCGATCTTTTTACCCTTATCCATAAATGTCCCAACCCGAAAATTGTCAGGAGATTGAGCATCCGTGGGATTCCAGGAATCCTCATCGAATGTGGCTTGTGGATTGTCCCAATGGGACTGATTTGTATCGGCTTTTGTGGCTGTGGGCGCAAAGAGGATTGTGCCAACGATAAACAGCGCGATGCCGAGGATGGCAGGCAGCTTCATGATATTGGTTCCCCTTCGAGGAAGGTAAAAACGCGGCGCAGAAACGAGGTTGTCATTGAAGATTATTGGTAATTGCCCCCTAAAGTCCAAAACCAGTTTACCGTACCGTCAGGCAAACGTAGCGGGATTTGAGGCATCATACTGGCTGGTCACGAAGGAACAGACGTCAAAAACCAGTACTTTTACTAGGTTGACATACCTGGCAGATAAGCGTACTATTCAAAGACCTATTAGAAATCCCTCGTAATTGTACGGGGGGAGCTTACAGAGCATAACGATCTATTGCGGGAGGCTTTGAGGGTAGGGCTTCCGGATGGCCCGGAATCTCAAAATACCCCTCGTTTTCCGCAGCGTCAATTGTCTCACCCTTTGTCTAAAGGCATTCGGGCATAAGTATTAAAGCCAAATGGCTCCACAGGTATTGTGCCATATCCAGGGGCCAAAAGGGAAAGGAATTCCCAATGAAAATCTTGCGCAGTGTTTTTATTTTTGTCGCTGCATCAGCGATTATTTTCCGACTGTCGGAAGCCATATGGGCGCAAGCCGTTTATCAACAGGATGTTGATCGCCTGCTACAAAGCATTCAGGGGCCAAAACTGCAAGCTGGGGAAGCATTGCGTCACACTCTTGAGGACGGCTACCTGCGTTCCCTCGGAGCCCCTCCATCGTGTTTCTTCCCCATAGCACGAGTCGTCAAGGGTGATATGGCGGCTACCGCTCAAAGTTTCCTCTTGGAGAATAGGGCAGCTTTTGGTGCGCGGAGTGAATCCGTTGGTTTTCAGACACTGAAGACAAGCGCAAAAGACTCTCGAGGTTATGTGCGACTTCGTCAGACTTGGAGAGAAATTCCGGTTTTTGGGGCCGAGGTCGTGGTGCAGCTTAATGCGGCCTCTTCAAAAGATATCAATGCAAAAGTGGGGGTAACCAGCGTTTTTAATGGAATCCTCAAAAACACTTCCGACCTCGATTCCGGTAAGCTCACAATAAAGCCGACAAATACAACTGGACAAGCGCAACAAGCCGCCATGCGTTACCTTGCCGCTAAAGGACGTGGCAAGCGGCACACCACCACCACCCCAGTGCTTATGATTTTTGCACCGCAGATTGTTGATGCCGATGGGCCGCTCAAGCTGGTGTGGCAGATGGAAGTATCCGCGCTGGATAATCCATTGGTTAAGCAGTTTGTGCTGATTGATGCTCATTCCGGAGATGTGGTATTCCATTACAATCTTGTTCATGAAGCTAAAAACCGCGAGATTTGGGATGCAAATAACGTCAAAGGGAGCGGAGGCTCGCTCCAGCGTTCGGAGGGTGGAGCACCTTCTGGCATCACAGATGTAAATAACGCCTATGACAATTATGGCGCTACATATGATTTCTATATGAATCATCACGGGCGTGACTCAATTGACAACGCCGGAATGAAGATTATAGGCACTACTCGGTACTGCCCGCCCGACCCACCCAATCCGCCAGGAGGAACCTCCGTATGCCCCATGAGAAATGCATTTTGGAATGGGGCACAGATGTATTTCGGAGATGGTTATGCGCTTGATGACGTGGTAGGGCATGAACTGACGCATGGTGTTACTCAATATGAGTCAAATCTGGTCTACGCCAACCAACCAGGGGCAATCAACGAATCTTTTTCTGATATTTGGGGAGAGTTCATAGATCAAGAAACACCCACCGGGAACGATTCTCCTGCCGTCAAATGGCTGATGGGCGAAGACCTGCCGGCTGGAGCCATTAGGAGCATGAAAGATCCTACCCTCTATAACGATCCAGACCGGATGAGCAGCCCACTTTTCAGACCGTATACGCCAACTCCTGACGACTCAAACGACAATGGTGGTGTGCACACCAACAGTGGAGTGGGCAACAAACTTGCTTATCTGCTTGCCGAAGGTGATACCTTTAATGGATTTACGGTATCAGGAAAAGGTAACAATCAGGTTGCAGCCCTGTTTTACGAAGTCCAGACAAACTTGTTGGTTTCAACGGCGAAATATGAAGATCTTGGCATCCAGTTGAAGCAGGCGGCCGTTAATCTTGGTTGGTCTGCTGGCGATAGGGCCAACCTGCAGAACGCATTATGCGGCGTAGAGATTACCTCTAAGGCCGCCGCCCCTACTTTCAGCCCGTCGGCAGGAACATTTATCACCTGCTCACAAGCGGTTATTTTGTCATCCACCACATCGGGTGCAACCATTTATTACACAACTAATGGCACCGATCCTACTACCGGCAGCCCTTCAGTTCCATCTGGAGGCTCAATAACTATTGACCACTCGCTGACCGTTAAGGCCATGGCTGTTGCGCCGGACTTTTGTCCCAGTGATATCTCCAGCGCTTCTTATACCATTGTGTATCCGAATACTCTAACCGCCTGCCTGTTTGATGACAGTAACGCCAACGGTACGAAAGACGGTGGCGAAGATGGAAGTTTCGTGGGGTGGTCCTTTGATTGGTCCGGGCCTTCCAACACCGGTACGGGAAGCATTACTTCCGGCGGCTGCATACAGTTGTTCAACAACAAGACTCCCGGATCATACAGTGTAACCCTTAATGTGTCTGATAGTGGCGGGAAGTTCTCCGATCCGACAGGCAGCGGCAAGCGATGGAAACTAACCACGCCCAAGACCGTAGTTGTGTCAGTGGGCTGTCCAGATGATGCGCAAGTGCAGTTTGGTGTAGTTCAGCTTGGAAAAATCACTGCCCACAAATGGGACGATACAGATATGAACGCTTCTCAGAATGGTGGAGAGGCAAATGTAAATGGCTGGCCATTCCGGTTGACTGGCGTCGATATTACTGGTGCCAACGTCGATCTCAGTGGAATCACCAACGTGACAGGAGATTATGTCTTTGCAGACTTAATGCCCAGCAGCCCTGCCGGGTACAAAGTAGAAGAAAATCTGTCCTTTACGGACTGTAAGACATCCTTCGATGGTAAACGATGGCAGCAGACAACCGCGAAAGAAGCCACGGTAAACCTGACGGAAGGGCTTGAGACGACCCGAGCCTTCGGAAACGTGCGGCTTGGCTCTATAACAGTGCGTAAATTCGACGATGGGAATATGAACGGCGTTAGAGACGGAGGCGAACCTTTTATGGCTGGCTGGCCCATCCGGATTGATGGGCCGACGCCTTCTATCCCTTGTCCCCCCACTTGGCCGAAGACCGGAGACACTGAAATCAAGTTCGATGATTTGCTGCCGGGTTCTTATACCATTGAGGAAAATCTACCATGGGATACAGTGCGGCCATGCGCTACCGATACGTACACTGTGCAAAGGGTCGACTTCGATGGCAAGCGATGGCAGGCTACCACACCCACATCCATGACATTCAACTTGCCGGAAGCTGCAGCCATAACGAGGGACTTCGGAAATGTATGCTTGGGACAGATGACTGCCTGTGTTTATAATGACAAGAACATGAGCGGAAATCGACAATCTGATCCTGAGAGTTATACAGATACTAATGGTAACGGTATGTGGGATCCTGCTGAGTTGTATGCGGATGTCAACCACAATGGAAACTGGGACCCTGCTGAACCTTACACAGATTCCAACGGCAACGGGCGCTATGACTCTGGTGAGCCGTTCGTCGACCTTAACGGCAACAATTGCTGGGATCCGGCGGAGCCGCTGAGGGACACTAATGGCAATGGCGTATGGGACCCGGCGGAACCGTTTGAAGACACGTTTGCCAATGGTGTTCGAGATGACGCTGAAGAGGGTCTTTCTGGATGGCCTGTCGGCATCTGCGGCCAATCATTGGATGGGCGATGTGTAGGCCCATTTGTGCTCAATACAGGCGAAACGGGGGCGGTGGAAATTGCAGCCATTCCCGATCTGCCTGGAGGGTGTGCTACTTTCAAGGATCTGCCCCCTGGAAACTACATGTTCTTTGAAGATGTTGAATGGTGTGGAGCTAAAGTGGATTGGTGTAATGGTGGGGTTGCTCCTCCCAAAGAGAAGTGCAAAACAACATTCAACGGAAGGCGCTGGTTGGCTACAACCCCCGCCATGCAGTCGTTTACATTCCCTGAGTGTGGCGACCTACCTGCGATTGAGTTTGGGAATGTCGAGTTAGGATCGATTGTAGGAACGCTCAACAGGCAGGAATGTATGCATGACCGAAGCTCGTGTGGAGCCTGTGGTCACATTCATGACCTTACCGCTTCCACCTACCGACCCTGATTGTGTCGATCTCCCAGGAAGTTGTGCCACCACGGCATCGGATGGTTCGTTCCGGTTTGGAGAACTTGTTCCGGGTGTATATATGGTAAAAGCCAATATGGCGCCCGGTTATGTGCCTGTTGGTGATGTTGTTGAACTTAGCGTTCCGTTCCGTGTGGTGTCTGAGGATATCCAGCGTAACCTGTTAGTCCGAAACGTCAGCGCTGTATGTCCTGTTTATCAGGCCGTTCCGGGTGATTCGGAAGGTTTGAACCCCTGCGCGGGCTACATTATGCTTGATACTGACCCTGTTACTGTGGCTCCTGGCATATTCAGTTTCGATCCAGGAAACAAATGGGAGAATTTTGTACGAGCTTATAGGGCGGGTGTGCCATACTGCCTGAAGGACGTGGTACTGGAGAAAGTTCATCCGGGAGGCCGTCAGTGTGTGGATATGTTCCCGCCAGGACGCATTATCCAGCACGGAACACCAAATGTGCGCACATGGTGGCCTTTGATGTATGAGCCAGGAGGTACAAACTGGGCTCTGTCAGTAACCTATACTACCTATGTGCCCATGCAACTTCCGGGCGAAACAGAGGCAAGCGTAGTACACCAGGACGTTTGGAAATGGAAGGTTGATGTAACACTCGATTCACTTGACAATCTGCTTGACCTGTTCCATTCGCTGCCTTTTGGAACAAGTCAAACACCTCTGATCTCAGATGAAGTCGGCTATGAAAACCTGAAGAGCATTGTAGCTGCCGCCAAGGCTGCGCTTGATCCCGAACAGGCATCGCAGGCGTTGACGGCTATGGAGTTGTCTCTGGCGGATTTGTGTATCTCGGCCATGCCAAATTTACCTTATCCGCGTGGAGATGGCAGAGGACTCGGTGTGGCAAACACCACCGAGAACCCTGCATGCTGCAAGATCTTTACGGATTTAGATTACCTGTTGTTTAAGTATGGAGCGCCATAATCGACAGAACGAACCGGATGAGGTAACACCCAGGCTATAACGAAATGGGATAGCAGGCCCCCGGCATCCGCCGGGGGCCATTCTATGGCAATGTATGCATGTTTTCAGCGGCGATCCATTGTTGCTTCAGGTATCGTTGACGCCTATTGAGATTTCGTTGAACCTGCCATTGTAAGCCACACCGCAAATTTAGAGCCATCCTGCCCGGCGGTAAAGAATGGAACGAAGGAAATTGTCACCTTCCGGGATGAGCCGGAGGGCTCCTGTATTTGCCCTGGAACGCCAAAGACCAAGCTTGCGCTTGAATCTGTAGGTTTCAAAAACCGTACACTGCTTAAGTTCCTGATATCTATCAAAGCGCTATGGATGGGCGCAAGGCTTGGGTTATGTTCTTCGTCTGCGGCTAGCACGAGAGGCCCATACATAACGGCTTCCTTCCCGGCAAGTTCATGGCTGCCGTGAACGGACCGGACAGAAATTGGAACCCTGATCGTAATTACATCCCCAGATTTCCAAACCCTTAGAATTGTTAGAAAACCGTCTTTGTGGGTGAATGATACATTTCGTCCGTTCACAAGCGCCTGAATGCTGCTTGCCCAGGTGGGGATACGAAAGAAGAATGCAAATTTCCGGGATGAATTGACTTTGGTCACGGTTAATGAGACCTTGCCGTCAAACGGGTAGCTTGTCTGCTGCGTAAGCTTGACCTCACCGACGTCTTTCAGTTTAAAACAAGAAGTGGAGGAATTGTAAAGGTTTACAAGTATCTTGTCCTGCCCGACTCCATAGGCAATGCTGCTTAACAGCGCCACTCCTCGGGGACCGCTTGAGAGGCAGCAGTTTGTAGACGACCCGAATGGCTTATTGCCCTCCAGGGGGGTGTAATAACACCATTCCCTGCCGGACGCCCGCTGTGCTCCCAGTAGGTGGTTATAAATTGTGCGCTCGAGCTGCTCCGCAAAACGCGCTTGCCCAGTCAAGCGTAAAAGCTGAATGTTAAGCTGTTCCCAGGACACCGTGACGCATGTCTCACAGATATTCGCGCTTTCACCGAGGGGAAAGTGGTAATCATCCTGCCAAAGCTCAAAGCTACTGCCGCTGCCAGTGATGTACAGACGATGATTCACAATGTCCTGCCATGCAATGAGCACATCGTTCAAATAACGCCGCTGGCCGGTGACGCGGTATAGCTCACATAGACCGGACATATTGGAGAGCATTTCATAAGCTTTGCCGGTTGCCACCTTACGGACGCTCTTGAAGCGCTCTAATGATGATAAAATGCCTGCGCCACCCTCTTCATCCCACGCCGATACAATATATTCCGCAAAGTTCAGATATCGCTTGTCGCCTGTTGCTCGATAGAGCAAAACAGTGGGTTCCAGGATACTGGTAGCTGCCATGCCAACATAGGTCCCGGCGCTGTTGATGCTCTTTTTCCCCTGTCCAAACGTTGCAATGAGAAGATCACCAATCTTGCGGGCGGCAATAAGTGCGCTCTTGTTCCCTGTGTATTGATAATAGGTCAGCAGGCCTATCAGATTGTATTTATGCACCCATACGTCCCAATCCGCGTACGGAAGCAAAACAAACCGTTTGTCTGAAGTGTAAGTCCCGAGATAACCGTTCGGCTCCTGGTTTTTAATAAGCTCCACAACCACTCTATCCAGCTTTGCTCGCAGGCGAGCATCGTCGGTAGCCGCATAAGAAAGCGATGCCGCATGCAGCCACTTGCCGATGTGTTCCCCAACCCACGCCTGCTTCCCAGGTCTGTGACGAAAGCCCTCCAGAAGTTCGCTTTCATCAACATTCAATAAGCGCTCACGCCAATTGACGGTAAAACGCTGGCCTAATAAACCGCTTAGGCTTACTTCGCTGGGCAGAGGTAAAGTCACGGCGTCCTTGATAATTGCCGAGCCTGGTTTAGCAAGCCCTGCGGGGTTTTGTTGAGCGCTGCAAGGAGACGCATACAGAATTAATGTAGTAAGGGCAAATAAAACACGGTTCGAATTCATCATTTGAAGCCTCTACCGTATAATACTCGGAGTCGGCAAACGTCTTCAAGCCTGAAGAATGCATTTGCCTTGAGGGGAAATATTTAATAATTGAGTACTTATGTGCGGAGGTGGTATTATGATTGGGGGGTTGGAAGCCGGCCGTTGATAATAAATGGGTGTGCAGGGCAAAAGACCCCTGCTGCAAAGAAAGTGCGGAGTTTCGCTCTGGAGGGAAATACCATATGAAGGCTTTGCTCATTGGCGGCCTTTTGGCGGCCTTATTGGTGGCGAGTCACCCGGCAGGCGCATCCGACGCGCCTGATCGCGGGTTGCAGAAAGGCCCGTTCGTGGCGACTATCGGCAGTCCGGCTCCGTGGTCGTTTCCACTCATGCCCTCGTTTAAGACAGCGGCAAAGAAATATAAGATACCGCTGCCGCTGCTGCTGACCCTGGGTTATTTCGGGAGTGCCTTCGAAAATCGGGGCGATACCCCAACCATCGAGGGTGGATACGGTGTGATGGCGCTTCGAGAGAATATACTGGGCGGAAATTCACTACAGCTTGGTGCAAAGTTTACAGGTGTTTCACCGGAAGCTCTCAAGATAGACCCGGCAGCAAACATCGAAGCGGCGGCGGCGGTGCTTGCATTATGGGCGGATGAAATAGGGATAAACCGTGCTGCCGGGATACAAGCATGGTTGAACCCGGTAATAAAATATGCCGCGCTTGACCAGGAAAACAGCCGGTTCTTCGCGATGGAGGTTTACCGCACGCTAAGAGACGGGTTGTCCATAACCAGCAGCTCTGGAGAGACGTTTTCTTTCGGCCCACAGGACATTGGCTCAGTCGATCTGGCTTCCTTGATACCAAGTAGTGCAACCATAGTTAATGGCATGGTTGTTCCCGCCGGTGTTGCCACCGCCGCCGTTGACTACCCATTGGCCATCTGGGATCAGGCGGCGACCTGTAATTACTCTACCGCTCAGCATTCAAGCGATACAGTGGTTGTACATACTGTCGAAGGGACAGCCGCTGGGTGTCGCTCATGGTTCAAGATGTGCGATCATGGGACGCTTGGACCATCGTCTTCAAATTACGTGGTTGACTCTGCGGGAACGGTATGGCAGATGGTGCGTGAGAACGATACGGCATGGCATGCCGGGTGTTATAATTATCGTTCAGCCGGCATTGAGCATGAAGGCTACGCCGCTTCCGCAAGCCACCCCAAAGCGCTTTATGATGGTTCTGCCGCGCTCACACGCGACATCTGCAATCGTTGGGGAATCCCAAAAGAAAAACGTACTGTTGGGCCGGGTATCATTGGACACGTAGATGTAACTAACTGTTGCTGCGGTACGCATACAGACCCCGGTAATGGTTGGGATTGGAATTACTATATTGCCCAGGTTGTCGGGACACCGCCAGCAGATCAGGTGTATGTTGAGTCCAGATCACCGGGTCGGAACCACACCTGGTACTCCGATTCATCATGGGCGGACTCGGTGGGTTGGTGTAACGATTTCGACAATAATCTTATTGCCGGTGCAAGCCGCTATCTAAGCAGTGGTGGTTTACAATGGTGTCAGGTGCAGCCCACGCTAGGGGTGCCAGGGGGCACATACAGGGTCGAAGTCTCCCACTATGGAACACTGAATATCTCTTCAGATATAACAGCTTCTGTTTCCCTGACTAACTGTACTGGGATCTCCGGTAATACCACTGCTTTTCAGTCTGGCCAGTCATGCCAGTGGGTCAATATTGGTCAGATTACATTGAACCCTGGTCAGACGCAGCCTACTGTACGGTTTAACCTAACTGGAGGAACAATAAACGGTACGCACCGCTGGAACACCGAGGGGTTCAGGTTCACCTTGGTGGGAAGTCCACTAGTGGTGAATGCTTGCGCAGGCGGGACTGTTGGTAGTGGAGGGAGTTATGCAATCGGGCAGCCAGTTACGGTAACCGCGACACCAAATCCTGGGTACTGCTTCGTCAACTGGACAACCGACGCATGCGGCGGTGGGGCTGTTGTTTCCCGAAGCCCTAATTACGCATTCAATATGCCGCCCAACAGCCTCACTTTGTACGCCAACTTCGCCAAGGGTCTTCTCTATGAGGGATATGAAGGCTTTGCTGTGGGCGATGTTGATATGAACAATGGTTCTGGCCCGAACAAGGCTGCCAATGGCGATAAAAACAGCGGTAACCCCTGGAGTGGCCCTTCTCCGCCTAACGGCAGTGTGGTCAAAAGCCCGGATGGCGGTGTCAATGCCCATGGAGGAAGCATGATGCTTACAGCTCCAAGTGGATATGCAAATTGCGTCGATATGCTGAATGCCGCATACCGATTTAACAGTGGAATCGCGTTTAGTGGAGGCATCTATCTCGACTGGTGGTTTTATGATCCCAAAGGTGGAGCTGCCGATGCAAATACATATCAGGACTACGCAGCCCTTTGCTACTACAACATCGGAATCATGCCTGCCGATACGGATTACGGCATATACCCATCGCCGTTCTCAGGGGCATCGCAGAGGCTCTCCCTTGGCGCATCTCAGAACGCATACGGTGGCTATGACAAGACAAAATATCAGGCGCGAGTTGTTGGGGCGTCTGGTGGGTATGATCAGGGGTGGTTCAACACATCTGTTCCCCGATCGGTAGGCTGGCATCATGGCCGTATAGTGGTGGGCGGCGCTAAAGGAGGGACAAATACGAACGATGTGTCGTTCTACATTGACGATATGACTAACGCGGCCTTTCTTAGAGATTCCTCCACATCGGTGGGTTATAACTCGATCCAGGTGAACACCCGTCCGAGTTCATCTGCCAATACGGCAGGTTATTTCGATGATATTCGTTTTGGTAAGATACCGACCGCCCCGGATTTCGCCGCTGTCAGCGGCATAGGGGTGAACCAGATAACCTGGAACTGGGTGGACAACTCCGGAGATGAGGATGGTTTCAATGTATGGGATAGCTTGGGAGCATTAAGAACATCGCGTGCCGCAGGCATTGTAACCTGGACAGAAACAGGCCTTGCTCCCAATACGCAGTATTCGCGATCGGTTTCAGCTTACTTGACGGTGAGCGGCAGTGCCGTTGATTCGTCGCGCGTCGCGCTTCCGTTGGTGTATACACTTCCAAACTCCCCAATATTTGGCTCGTCGGGAGATGGGTCTGTGAATTGCAGCAGGGGGCAGGGCAGCCCGTCTGCTTGGTATCCGGTTGGGAGTGGAGTAACCTTTACGGCTGTCAACGGATTTGGGACGGGTGCATCCAGAGCAAGCAAGTATTTCTATGTTTGGGACAACTCTCAGAGTGAGCCGAATTGGAGCGAGGCGCAGGAATGGATCGGCGGTACACTGACAAAAGCGCCATCCGCCGGAACATACTATTTACATCTGCGAGCTTGTAACGGGGATGGGATACCAAACCCAACAGCGCTTAACCTGGGGCCGTACATTTTTCGCTCTACAAGTTCCATTGGGAAGATAGGTCAGGTATGGTCAGTTGACAATATAACTCCATTATCTCTATCAAACAAGATTGTGACAGCGTCATCTGCTGGAATGTTCTGGATAGAGGAACTGGACCGTTCGGCTGCTTTGAAGGTCATATATCCGACCGCGCTAACCAGGGGGCATGCTGTGAATGTGCATGGTACGCTTCTGCTGCCGGGTCAACAGCGAGTATTGCTGGCTGGGTCTGTTGATGACCTCGAGGAAAGTCCGGAAAGCGTACGGCCGGTTGGGATGGACCTCAGAAGCCTTGGCGGAAGTCTTTTCAATGCTGATACCCCCAGCATAACAGGCGGAACGGGGCTGTATAATCTTGGGCTGCTTGTCAGGGTTGCCGGAATGGTAGTTTCTTCCAGCACGTCAGACCCGCAGGGGAAGTATTTTGTAATAACCGATGGCGGTGTGGTGGATGGAGTGAAAGTTTTATGTGGAGGCTTTGATCCGCCATCCAGCGGCATGGTTGCTGTAACTGGCATCATAGACACGGAGGTTGTGGGAGTCAAAGTTGTACCTGTACTGATTATCCGAGACGCCGGAGACGTCCTGCCGCTATAGTAACAGCACAGCGTTTTTGCAGAACGCATCCGGATTACAGGAGCTTAAGAAAGTGAAGGCACGGGATTCGGGTGGCCCCGTCTTTGTGATGTTGCCCCGATTGCCATCATAATTTTTATACTGGCTAATGGAGTAACCACCCAACGACATTGTTATGGCTCAGACACTGCATTTGGAAGCCCTGCTAAAAGAACATGTGACTGAAGGCGGGCTATACACCAGCTTGGAAGATGAAAAGCTCGTTTGTTATGCTTGCGCCCATCGGTGTAAGATCCTGCCTGGGCAGCGCGGTATCTGCCGGGTGCGGTTTAACGAGGGGGGTAAACTGTTCGTCCCTTGGGGATATGTGGGGGCGCTGCAGGTTGACCCTATAGAAAAGAAACCTTTCTTTCATGCGTATCCCGGAGCTCGCGCGGCCAGCTTCGGGATGTTAGGTTGCGACTTCCACTGCGGGTACTGTCAGAACTGGGTGACATCCCAAACGTTGCGTGACCCGGCTGCCGTTTCCGAAGTGTACTCGCTGACTCCCGAACAGTTTGTGGAGTTGGCGCTGCGACGGCAGACACGTGTTATTACAAGCACCTATAACGAGCCGCTGATTACCAGTGAATGGGCAGTGGAGATATTAAAGTTGGGCAGACCGCATGGACTGGCTGGAGCCTATGTGTCAAACGGCAACGCTACCCGTGAAGTGCTGGAGTATATTCACCCATGGGTTGACCTCTATAAGGTAGATCTGAAAACCTTCCAAGGCAAAAATTATAGAGAATTAGGTGGCGTGCTGGAGCATGTTCTTGACACAATAAAAATATTGGTGGAAATGGGTTTTTGGGTGGAAGTTGTAACGCTTACCATGCCGGGTTTCAATGATTCCGAAGCCGAACAGCGTGATATAGCAAGGTTTCTTTTTTCGGTTTCTCCAGATATCCCCTGGCACATTACAGCATTTCACCCCGATTATAAAATGTC
>WBZO01003133.1_pt2 | contig 13545 bp, 7 predicted proteins | sample 5204261 | NCBI WGS metagenome assembly WBZO01 (sample SAMN12412400, study PRJNA552823) | activated sludge metagenome | isolation source: activated sludge from anammox sidestream of wastewater treatment plant... | place: USA: North Carolina | collected 2017-09
CAATTTCAATGCCCACGGAGCGCGTGTTCGAGGTGGTGGCGTGCCAGGCGCGCTCCTTCACGTCCAGCGTTTGATAGATCGTGCCGTCAATGTCCAACATGAAATGCACGCTCAACCCCCGGTGATCGTGCAACACGTTGAAGCACGTCCGGCTTACACCGCAGACGTCATAGTGCAGAACAAACTGATCCACCACTTTTTGCAGGGTCGGCAAATCCCAGCCGCCATTGCGGACACGCTCGATTTCCTCGGGCGTCAGATTGCCGGTGCGCAAATTATAGCGATTGGGCGAGGAGGGACCATTGGTCAGCGCCGCGGTCGCCTCCCATCCGGCCTCGTTGAGCGGCGCAAAATGGCGTTCGACCCGGTAGGCGTCATATCCGCCCGGATCGGTCCAGAGCACGACGCGTGTGCCGGTATGCACATAGCGGCCGGCCACGACGATTTCATCGCCCGTGCGCGGCACGAACGATCCTACGCGAGGTGTGGAGGTGGCACAGCCAGTCAGCAGCAAGGCGGCCCCCAGAGGGAGACAGGCGAGTTTCCAATCCATGAACGGCTTCTTGTAGTCCGAAAGCCGTTGCAGCGTCAATGGAAAGTTTGCGCGTGGGGGCGCGCCCGTGGCATGCAGCGCGGGGTGTTAACTGGCCAGGGCGATGCGTCTCACCGCCTGCGCCGCCGCGGCAAAGCCAAAGGCGCCGGTGACAAAGCAGGCCGTGCCATACCCGCTGCGGCAGTCCAGACGCAGGCGTTCCCCCGGTTCGGGCCCGGTGCCAACGCCGCCATCCCGGGTGGGAAACACCTGCGGTTCGGGGGAATAAACGCAGTCCACCCCGAATGGTTGCCGGGGATCGCGAGGGAAGTTGTATTCCCCACGCAGGATTTTACGGACGTTCTGCAACAGCCCGTCGTGCGTCGTTTGCGCCAGATCCGCGATGCGCACCGCTGTCGGGTCGCGTCGGCCACCCGCGCCGCCGGTGGTGATGATGGGCAGATTTTTCCGCCGGCACAACGCAATCAGCAGCGCCTTCATTGTGGTTTGATCAATCGCGTCCACCACGAGGGAATAATCCGGCTCCAGCAAGCGCGCCGCAGTTTTGCCGGTGAACAGGACTTGTTCCGCCTGCACGATCAGGTCCGGGTTGACGAGACGAACCCGGTCGGCCATGGCCACCACCTTGGGTTGACCAAACGTGCCGGTCAGTGCGTGAAGTTGTCGGTTGACGTTGCTGATGCAAACGTCGTCCAGATCCACAAGGGTCAGCCGGCCGACACCGCTGCGCGCCAGGGCCTCGACCGCCCACGCGCCAACCCCGCCGATGCCGACGACGCAAACATGCGCCCGCCGCAGGCGCTCCTGTCCCAGACTGCCGTACAGTCGGAGGATCCCGCCAAAGCGGGCGTCATATTGTGTCACGGTGTTGGCCACAGTGCCGCGTCCCGGGTGGGTTGATAAGCAACCCTGACGGCCAGTTCAAGCGAATCCCTAATTTTGGTGATGCGGCGGAGGCGACAATTCGATACTATCAACCCGCATCGTTAACAAACAGCATTGAACATCAGGCGAAATTTCGCCGTCAGGAAAATGAATATGATTTGCAAAGTGGGTTGGTTGACAGGCGGCAAATTTACCGTCCGGCACTGGAATGTTGGGCGCCTGGCGTTGGTGTTGACCGGAATGACTCTGGCCGGCCTGGTTCCCCTGGGGTGCAGTTCGCGTTCGGAATATGCCGATGCAGCACAGCCCGTTCGCACCGCGCCGACACCAACCTCGACGCCGGAAGCCGCCCCCGCCGCCCCCACTACACCCGCCGCCCCCACCACGCCCACCACGCCGGCGTCTGCATCAGCCGACGCGTCGGCTTTGCCCAATCAGATCGTTGAAGGCGAAATGGAGTTTTTGGTGAGCGGCGATTTCAACGGCGATGGTTTGTTGGACGTGGCGATTGTCTCGCGGACCTCGGGGCGGGTGCGTTTTGGTTATCGCGTCTCGGCGGAGTTTTTCAACTGGGCCGACTGGCGCGCGAGCGGCGCCCCGGGAGTCGCCGGGGTGAGCGTGGGCCGGCTGGTGGACGCCCGGCATGACTCATTGGCGCTGGTTTCGGCCGACGAGAACCGGATCACGGTGTTGGACGGGGCCAATCCCAATATTCCGACGGACCCCGTGGTGATTCCGTGCGAAGTTCAGGGCCCCAGCGTGGTGGCAGCGGTGGACATTGGGGGCGCCGGCAATACTCCGCTCCTGGACTTGTATGTGGGCAGCATTTATAACACCGACCCCGAGAACCGTTTGACCTTGTATCGGAACGCGGGCAACAAGTTCACCCAGATTTACAATGAACCCGCCAAGGGAACCGCCACCCGGAGCCGTCGGGTGACCTTGAAGACCAACGGTCCGGAGGCCGTGGCGAGCCTCGTGACCACGGAAGAGGGCAAGGTCTGGCGGGTGGAGAGCCTGGCTGGCGGCAAGCCGGAAACCCTGTTGATGGCTGCCGGAATTCCGGATGGAGAGAATTATTTCCTCGGCAATTTCCGGGGGCAATCCCCGAAGGAGGTGGTGTTTCACGAGGCCGGTGAAGCGAGCTTCTCCGTGGGTGCGCTGGCGGAAACCGGCGGTCAATGGCAGTTGGGCGAGCTGAAATCCGTGGCGTTGCGCGCCGGAGCGCGGAGTTTGACGGGAGGTGATCTGGCCGGTCAAAGCCGTCTGCTCGCCATCTTTGGGGATCAAGAACCGGCGGAACTGATGCAGTTTGATGGCGTCAATGCGCCGGTCACGGTGCAGAAGCTCGACGGCGCAACGAACGAATTTCTTTCCCTCGGCATCGTGCTTCCGGACGCCGTGGTGTTGTTTTCCGTCACCACCAATGACCGCCCGCGCGACGTGTCGTATTATCAAGTGCACCTCTTGAAGGAGGGGAAGCTGGCGGCGGGGGCGTTTGGAGCGCTGCCGACCCTGGACGACCGGGACGACAACACGATTCCGGAGATTTACAAGCGGATCGTGGCAACACAGCAGGAAAAAACCCAGGCGGACATGAAAGCCTATACCAACGTCATTCCCGGTACGCAAGTCACCTTTGCCATGACGCCGATTCCCGGTGGAGAATTTGTGATGGGCAGTCCGGATAATGAGGCCGGGCACAAGCCGGACGAAAGCCCGCAGCACAAGGTCAAAATTGAACCGTTCTGGATGGGCACCTACGAGGTGACCTGGGATGAATATCTGCTCTTTGTTTATCCCGATGACGAAAAGAAACTGCGTGAGACCTTTCCGACGGATCCCGAGATCAACGCGATTTCGGATGCGGTTTCGCACCCGTCCAAACCCTACATGGACATGAGTTTTGGCATGGGCAAGCGTGGGTTTCCCGCGATTGCCATGACCCAGCATGCGGCCAACAAGTTTTGCCACTGGCTTTCTGCCAAGACCGGCCAGTTTTATCGCCTGCCCACGGAAGCGGAATGGGAATACGCCTGTCGCGCCGGCACGACCACGGCGTACTCGTTCGGTGACGATCCCAACGACCTGCCGGAATACGCCTGGTTCTTCGACAACAGCAATTCCAAGTACCAACGCGTCGGGAAAAAGAAGCCCAACCCGTGGGGATTGTACGACATGCATGGCAACGTGGTGGAATGGGTGCTGGATCAGTACAACCCGGACTATTACAAGTCCCTGGGCCCGGCGGTGGTCACCGAGCCCTGGAACAAGGCCACCAAGCCTTATCCGCACTCCGTTCGCGGAGGATCGTGGGATGATGATGCCCCGGCATTGCGGAGCGCGGCCCGGCGTGGTTCGGAGCGCGCGTGGAAGATGACCGATCCGCAGCTGCCCAAGGGCATGTGGTGGTTTACCGATGTCTCTTTTGTGGGCTTCCGCATCGTGCGACCGCTGCAGATTCCGCCTCCGGAGCAAATGGCCAAATACTGGATCAGTGGCGTTGAGAAGGATTAATGCTTTAGCCCAAGATACTGCTGCAAGTTCAAACCAAAACATCAACAATCCACATGAACACAAACGAAACCAACATTACGCCGGTATCTCGTCGGCGATTCCTGAAAAACTCCGGTCTGGCGACGGCTTCCGCCGTGGCCGCCATGAGTTTTCCGAACATTCTGCACGCGCAGACCAAACCGGAATTCAAGGCGGTCATCGTGGGCCTGGGCGGTCGTGGAACAGGTGCGGGTGGAAACTTTCTCGAAGCCGCCAAAACCCTCGGTGTCAACGCCACCATCGTCGGTCTGGCCGATTTGTTTCCCGGACAGATTGGCGGGTGCCGCCAAACCCTGAGCAAGCTGGGCGTCGAGGTGCCCACCGCCAATTGTTTCTCAGGTTTCGACGCCTACCTCAAAGCGATCCACCTGCCGGGCGTCAACTACGTCATCCTCGCCACCCCGCCAGGCTTCCGGCCGGCGCACTTCACCGCCGCCATCGCCGCCGGCAAGCACGTCTTTACTGAAAAACCGGTCGCCGTGGACGGGCCCGGAGCGCGGATCATGTATGCCGCCGGCGAGGAAGCCAAAAAGAAAGGACTCAAAGTCGTCGCCGGAACGCAGCGCCGCCACCATTACGCGTACCAGGAAACCATCAAAAAAATCCAGGATGGCGCGATTGGTGATGTCACCGCCTTGCGGGTTTACTGGGTGAACGGAAATCCGATCTGGCATCGCGGAGTCCAGGGCGACACTGACTTGGAACGCCAGATTCACAACTGGTATCACTACATCTGGTTGTGCGCCGATCATATTGTCGAACAACACGTGCATAACATTGACGTGGGCAACTGGGTGATGGGCAACCAGCACCCGATCCGGGCCTGGGGCATGGGCGCCCGCCAGCAGCTCGGCGACAAGCCGGGCGAGATCTGGGACAATTTCGCAGTGGAATTTGAATATGAAAATGGTGTGCGCATGCACAGCTACTGCGGTCAGATCAAACGCGAATTTTCCGCGGTTCGGGAGGCCGTGGTCGGCTGCTCCGGTTGGGCGGATCCGGCGGGCAGCATCCGCCCCAATACCGGCAAGGCGTGGCGCTATGAAGGCAAACGCACCCCGGAATACATGCAGGAGCACGCCGATTTGATCCAGGCGATCATTTCCGATACCGAACTCAACGAAACCGAACGCGTCACCGACAGCACCCTGACCGCCATCATGGGCCGGGAGGCGGCGTACAGCGGCGCCGTGGTGGAGTGGGCAGACATGAAAGCCTCGACCTTCGCGTACGGACCGGAGATTCTTTACAAAGACGCCAGCAAGATGGAGTTTGGGCCGTTCCGGACGCTTAAACCCCCCATGCCGAGCGAACACGACATCTTCAGCAATCCGCCCCAGGTGCCGGTGGTTTGACCGTTTCCCCCGGGCGCGTGGCGGCGCCCGCAGCGCCGCCGCCTGTTCGCATGGCGCAATGGCTTGGATCCAGGTCATTGCGCCATTTTCATTGCAGCCGGCGTCGAAATGATCCGCGTTGCGGAGAATCCTCCTGACGATGGCGTCACCCTGCATCGTGGCTGGCGGTTTGGTCATCGAACAGTGAAGGATTCCGGGCCGTGGCAGGTGATCGTTGGCCGGGTTGGACGCCGTCAGTCACCAGCGGATGAATCGGGGAAACGCGGCGCCGGCGGTCAAGCAAGGGGTTATTCCCCTGGCCAATGCCAGGCAACTGCCGGGGGTGATTTGAGCCGCTGCCATGGCCGCCGCATGCTGATCCCTTTATCCCACCGCCGTCCAAATGGACCAGCGCCACCAATGAGTTTGCCCCGCCAGGTTGAGGTTGTCGGGCAACAATACTCCGTCCCGGAATGGGACAGTGTGTCTTGAAGTTGGGATGCTACGAGACGTGCAGCGGCAGGAGCAGGGCCAGAAGTACACCGAGTACCACGCTGACGGTTGTCAGAAGCAGCACTTTTTTCCAGGGAAAACTGAGCTTCTGGCTTGCGACGACCGGTTCAACCCGGATGGCTTCAGCAGCGATGACTGACATACGTAATCGAACAAAGCAAGGCAGGTGCCGTCGCCGCCGCCGCGACCTGCGTCGGTGCCCGGGACGGCATGTTCCAACCGTCTGTGAATCGCAAATGGTGCGACATCATCGTGGGGACGGGGTGGCCGGGGAAGCGGCGGCGCCCCGGAGAGTGACCGCCAACGATGCGGAGGTCCGCATGAAAAGCGCTCCTGGGAGAACGACTGCGGCCGGTTGGCGGTGCGACCGGGCGGAGAGCGTTCGTTCATGACATCCCGTGTTTGAGAAAGAAAAATTGGGATTTAAGCTTGTCGGAAGCCCGCGTCTTGGAAAATGATTGCTCGCAATGAAGAACATCATGCTTCTGGCGGCGCCGTTGATGGGCGCAGTGGTTTTGACGGGGTGCAGTGCGACCGGCTCGCATGGGACCAATAACGTCCCACCGGCGGGTTTCACGGCGCTGTTCAATGGTCATGATCTGTCCGGCTGGTGGGGTGCGGCCACGGAAGACCCCCGCAAATATCTGGCGCTGTCCGAAGCGGATTTGAACCAGAAGAAGCGCGATAGCCTGGCCGACATTCAGAAACATTGGTCGGTGCAATCCGGCGAACTGGTTAATGACGGACAAGGTTTGTATCTAACCACGGACAAGAACTACCGGGATTTTGAGCTGCGCCTCGAGTACCGCACGGTGCCACGCGCCGACAGCGGGGTGTATCTGCGCGGTTGTCCGCAAGTGCAGATTTGGGACACCACCGAGCAGGACAAATTCAAGCTTGGAGCCGACAAAGGTTCGGGGGCGCTTTGGAACAACAGCCCCGGGGCCCCGGGCAAGGATCCGCTGGTCAAGGCGGACAAGCCGTTTGGTGAATGGAACTCGTTGCGCGTAATCATGTGCGGGGAACGCGTCTGGGTCTGGCTCAATGGCAAGCAGACCGTGGCCGGGGCGCGCATGGAGAATTATTACGATCGCCAGCTGCCCCTGCCGCCGGTCGGGCCCATTCAACTGCAAACCCACGGCGGCGAGATCCGCTGGCGCAATGTTTTCATTCGCGAGATCGGCAGTACGGAGGCCAATCAACGGTTGCGCGGCAAGGAGGCCGGCGGGTTCAAATCCGTGTTCAACGGCCGTAACTTTGCCGGTTGGGCCGGCCCGATTGACAATTACGAAATCATTGACGGAGCGATCAGTTGCAAGCCCAAACGGGGCGGCACGATCTACACCGACGCCAGCTACGGCGACTTTGCGGTGCGACTGGAATTCAAGCTGCCGCCCGGCGGCAACAACGGTCTGGCCATTCGCTACCCGGGCGCGGGCGACGCCGCTTACGTCGGGATGTGCGAATCGCAGGTGCTGGATGATCATTACGAGCAGGCCACCGGCAGCAGCATTGACCCGCGGCAGGCGCACGGCTCGGCTTACGGCATGGTGGCCGCGCAGCGCGGATATCAACATCCGGCCGGCGAATGGAATTACCAGGAAGTGACCGTCATTGGGCACACCATCAAAGTGGAATTGAACGGAACGGTGATTCTCAACGCGGACCTGTCCAAGGTGACGGAATTCATGGCCGGCCACCCGCATCCGGGGGTTAATCGTGTCTCCGGACATTTTGGTTTTGCCGGACACAACGACCCCGTCATGTTCCGCAACATCGCCATCAAACCGCTCAACTAGTGCCCGCGCTTATGCCCTCGTCGAATCACTTTTCCCGTCGTCAATTCCTGAAAGCGGTCGGGCTCACGACCGCCGCCGCTCCCTTCATCACCTCCCGGTTGTTCGCGCAGTCGGCGCCGCCGGTGCTGCGCCACGCCAGTTTCGGCGTCGGCGGCATGGGCTGGAGCGACCTCACCCAATTCAGTTCCCACCCGCAGTTTCAGCTGGTCGCCATGTGCGACGTGGACACGCACCGCAGCGAGGCCGCCCGCAAGAAGTTTCCGCAAGCGCGGTTCTACCAGGACTGGCGTGAGCTGCTGGACCGGGAAGCCGGCAACATTGACTCAGTCAATGTTGCGACGCCCGATCACATGCACGCGCCGATTGCGGTCAGCGCCATGCAGCTGGGCAAGCATGTTTATGGGCAGAAACCCCTGGCGCACGACCTGCATGAAGTCCGGCGCATGACGGAGATCGCCCGGGAGAAGCGCCTCATCACCCAGATGGGCATCCAAATTCATTCCGCCGCGGCTTATCGCGTGGCGGTGCGCATGTTGCAGGACGGCGCCATTGGCCAAATCAAGGAAGTACATTCCTGGTGCTTCAAGTCCTGGGGCGATACCGCGCCGCTTCCCCAGCGGCAGGACCCGGTGCCCGCCACGCTCAATTGGGATCTCTGGCTCGGGGTCTGCGCCCGACGCCCGTTCATTGGCGAGGGTTACTATCATCCGGAAAACTGGCGCAAACGCCTGGATTTCGGCACCGGGACGTTTGGCGACATGGGTTGCCACATTTTCGATCCCGTGTTCAAGGCGCTGGAGTTGACCGCCCCCACTTCCGTGCGCTCGGAGGGCGTGGCGCCGAACGAGTGGAACTGGGCACTCAACTCGACGATCCACTATCAATTCCCCGGCACGAAATACACCGCGGAGCGGGTCCTGCCCGTCACCTGGTATGACGGTGAAGCCAAACCGCCCGCGGAGATCATTGCGTTGTTGGAGGGCGACAAGCCGCCAATGACCGGCTCAATCTTTGTCGGCACGGCGGGCACGCTGCTGCTGCCGCACGTTTCCAAGCCCGTCCTGTACCCGGACGCCAAATTCCAGAACTACGAATACCCCAACCTCAGTGAAGTGGATCACTGGGGATCCTTCATTGATGCCTGTCTGGGCAGGGGCCAGACCTCGGCGCACTTTGGTTACGCGGGCCCCCTGACCGAAGCCGTGTTGCTCGGCGGCGTGGCTTCGCGCTTTCCGCACACCACCCTGAAATGGAACACAGCGAAGTTGCGGTTTGATTCCCGCAAGGCGAATCGTTACGTGCGCCGCTCGTATCGTCGCGGCTGGCGCGTCAAAGGCTTGGGTTGAGTTCCTCATGGCTGTGAATGTCACCGCCCCCCGCGGCCGGGGCCAATGCCGTTCGGCGTCCCAACGCCGGGCCGGGGTTGCCCGCCTTTGGCGGCGGTGCGTCGCGATCTGAGCGCACCCGGGTTTATATGCTGCGAAGACTGTTTACTGCTGTGTGCGTGGGCATCGCCTGCCTGGCCGGCGGGTGTGCGGCGAGAAAGACGGATGCGTCAACGCCCGCCATCCAACATGTCAAGGCGGATGCGGCGGCGCGGTTGATCGCCACACAGCAGGTCACCGTGCTGGACATCCGCACCCCGAAGGAGTTTGCCGCCAAGCATATCGCCGGCGCGATCAATATTGATTTTTTCGCCCGCGACTTTGCCGCGCGGCTGGATCAGCTCGATCGCCACCAAACCTACCTGTTGCATTGCGCCAGCGGCAATCGGTCGCGTCGCGCGCTCTCCACCTTTGAGCAGCTCGGTTTCAAGCGGGTGGTTCATCTTGATGGCGGCATCTTGGGCTGGGAGGCTCAGGGGCATCCGGTGACCAATTAGCCATCGCGGAGCGGGCGTCACCGGGACGGAGACGCGGCCCGGTCGCGGCGGCGGAGTGGCGCGGCCGGCTTTCCGAATTGCCTTCGTGCCGGCTCAACACCTAACCTCGCCGCATGTCGTTGCAAGCAGGGCCTGCGAATCCTCCCGGGCTGCGGAAGAGTGGCGTGGCGTACTGCGTCCTCACCGGCCTTTTGCTGGCGCTGGCGCTACCGGCCGCCGAACCGGCGCGGGAGCTGATCCGCGATCCTCATTTTCAGAACGGATTTATTCTGCTGAAGCCACAGCCCGGTCGGCGGGTGGTTTACGGGGAGCTCACCGTTGCGGGCGCTGCGGCGCCACCCGTTTGGGACCTGTGCCAATGGTCGAGCAAGTTTCCGCTGTCGCCGGGCACAGCCGGCCCCGCATCTGAGGGACGGTTTTGTTTCACCAATTCAGCCAAGCGGGTCTGCCGGGGAGCAGCCGGGGGCGGCGGTGCGGAACTGGCGCTCGGGGTGGATGCCGGAGTGGAATACGGCGATCACGCACGCGCGTCCGTGAATGATCCCTGGGTTCATCTGCTCGTGCAACAGGACCTTGAGTCGCCTCCGGCGCTGACGGACTTGTCCGCCTGCACCTTTCATGTGGAAGCGCGGCTGGCGCATTCCCGGCTCGTTCGCCGGCAGGATTACGATCCAGGGCTTCACGCGGCGCAGTACGTCATTTACCTGACCGTGGCCAACCGGAACGCCGCGTCGTCCGGTTTTGGCCAGTATTACTGGTTTGGCATTCCGCTTTACGACAACCGGGAGCGCATCGTCCCCATGTACCAGGCGCAGGACTTTGGCGACACGAAAATGTTCATCAACACCGTCAGTTCGGCAGTGTTCACGCAGGAAAGCACCCACGACGGTCAGTGGGTGACGTATGACCGCGACTTGTTGCCGTTGCTGCGTGCGGGTCTGGCGGCCGGCTGGCAGCGTGGTTACATGGCGGGCTCGCACCATGAAGCCGATTACCGGATTACGGCCATCGTCATCGGCTGGGAAGTCCCCGGTGTTTTTGATGTGGAACTGCAAATCCGCAGGCTGAGTCTCCGGGCGGCGATGACTGCAGCCACACCGTCGGAACATGTTCATAAATGACGCAGCGTATTTGCGACAAGGTGGGATAAGCCCCGGGACATGAACGACCTCCCCGTCGCCATTCGCAAGCGCGTCATTTAACCCTACGACCAGGACAAGGAGCTCAGCCAGGATTGCGGCCGGCTCCGGCTGCTGCTTCGCGGCCGTGCGACGGATACGCCGCACCCTGAATCGCCAGACCTATCGGTGCGAAGGCCGGACGTTCCTGACCGACTCCCGCGAAGCACGTCTGCTCCGACTGCTGGAGTGGGGGCGGGGTGCCGTGCTGACGGAACCGGGTGGGTCATTCAAACAGCCCATATCCACCGTGGACTTGTGGCACTCCCGGCCGGCGTGGGGCTGTAAAAACGTGGCATGTCAGCGAGCGGGCGCAACCCGACGTCGCGAAGCAAAAAGCTGTGGTCGCAGCGTCTGGCGGGCGTGTCCCCCAATCAACCGGAGTGCGTGGATGCAGGTGGGCCATTACGCCACTACTCCGGCGTGAGGGCTGCAGCTCCATCGGTCAGCGGCTGGTTTCTTCCATCCCGCATGGACCTTGCCAGATCACGACGATGATTGCCGCCGGTGGCTATGTCCCGCAGCGGTTCAATCCACTTTGCTGACCTTGCGCCGCTCAAGTCCGGCAGCCTGCTAGGGAGGCGGCAGTTCGCTGGTAAAGCGGTAATTCCCGGAACCCGCTTCGAAAACTGCGACGCCGTTTTCCGCGCGCAGGAAGGCAAGTCCCTGCACGGAGTTTGCAGGCTTGCCGCTTTCCTGCACGGCGTGAGCGTCCCTGGCAGGCACGAACACCGTGGCCCGGGTGTTCGGCGGAATGATTACGTCCCATTGCAGCTGCGGGCCGGTGCGTCGCCACGCGCTGGCGATCCGGCCGTAGGGCGAGTCATGATGCGCCCGCACCCAGGTCAGGTCCCCCACGATTTCCGGTCGCAGAATGAAGCGCCGGAAGCCCGGCGCCGCCGGATCGGGCCGGATGCCGGCCAGGCCGGCATAAAACCATTCCTCGGCGTGACCCAGCATGCAGTGATTCTGCGAGGACCGCGGGTCCGCATTCCACGCTTCCGTCAACGTGGTCGCTCCTTTGCGGAGCTGGTCCGCGTAGCCCGGACCGTTCGTTTGCGTGACCAGGTCGTAAAGCACGCCGCTGCACCCTGCTTCCGTCAAGGCGCGCACCACATACGCAAAACCAACATCGCCCGCGGTGACACGGTGGCCGGGGGCGCGGATGGCATGGACAAGGGCGGTCAGCACGCTGGCGCGGTGCGCAGGTTCAACCAATCCCAACACCAGTGGCATGGCCTGTGCCGTTTGACTGCCGCGATCATAGCTGCCCGTCTCGGGATGAAAGAAGCGCGCATTGAACGCCTGGCGGACTTCCTCCGCCTGCCGGGCATAATGCGCGGCGGTTTCGGCGTCGCCCCGCTGGCGCGCGGCGTCGGCCACGATGCGCAAATCACCATAATAGATCGCCGTCGCCGTCAGCCCGGGCGAGGTCAGTTGCGCCGGTCCGGGATCCCCCGGACCGATGTCGTACCAGTCCCCCAGGCCGTGTGTAACGAGGTGCCGGGTCGCCCGGCTGGCGAGGTAATCCGCGTAACGTTGGATGCTCACAAAGTGGCGTTGCAGCAGACTGGCGTCGCCGTAAAATTCCTGCACCTGCCATGGATTGAACGCCACGGCACTGCCCCACTCCGGCGAATCCCGGAAGCCCCCGGCAAACACGGTATATTCCGGAGCAATGTCCGGCACCAGGCCGTTCGCGAGCTGCGACTCGTTCATGTCCCGCGAAACCTTGGCGTAAAAGTTCGGCAGGGCGAAATTGAACATCAACCCCCGGCCGAGCAGATGCGAGACCTCCAGCCACCCGAGCTTTTCCCGGTGCGGACAATCGGTCAGCACGCTTTGCAAATTGCAGCGGATCGCGGCGAGGATCAGCTGGTGAATCCGGTTGAGGAGCGGGTTGGAACATTCAAATTCACCCACCTTTCGCGCCGACTGGTGCAACCATTGTCCGCTCAGCTCGAGCCCGGGCGCCGGGCCCAGATGGCCGGCGACGAGGGCGGGTGCCGCACCGGTCACCTGCAGGTAACGAAATCCGTAATAGGAAAACCGCGGCGCCCAGGTTTCCACTCCCTCACCGCGCAGAGTGTATGCCCACCAAACCGGCCCTCCAGAGCTGCGCTGCGACACGCACCCCGTCGCGTCCAACAATTCGCCCGGGATCAGCTTCACCGTCGTTCCCGCCGCGCCTCGGACCTGCAGTTTCGGCCAGCCGGAAAAGTTCTGGCCCAGGTCATAAACATAAACGCCAGGTTGGGGCATGGTGATTTTGACCGTGGGCAGTTCCTGCATGATTTTGACGGGCGGCGCCGTTTGCGCGCGCAACGTGCCGCCCGGTCCGCTGACGACCTCGGCCGTGCGCCAGTGGGCGTCCTCAAAATGGGGCCGGTCCCAACCGGGGAGTTCGCGGCGCGCATCATAATCTTCCCCGCCATAAACGCAGGAAAACGTGATGGGCCCGGTGGCGCTCCTCCATTGCTCATCCGTGCCGATGACCGTGGTGCTGCCGTCAGGGTGCTCGATGTGCAGTTGCAGGATCAACTTGGGTGGGCCGAAGGATCCCGTGAATTTCACGTAACGCCCGCCGGGAACGTGGTACATGCCATGGCCGAGCATGACTCCTACAGCGTTGCGGCCGGACTGCAATTGTTGGGTCACGTCGTAGGTGCTGTAGAGGCAGGTGTCGCGGTAATCCGTCCAGCCGGGGTCCAGAACCCGGTCGCCAACCCGGGCGCCGTTCAGTCGCAGCTCGTAATGGCCCAGACCGCAAATGAAAGCGGTCGCGCGACGGACGGGTTGGGTGAGTTCAAATTCGCGGCGCAGCACCGGCGGCGGCGCAAGCGGC
>WBZO01005151.1_pt1 | contig 13545 bp, 14 predicted proteins | sample 5204261 | NCBI WGS metagenome assembly WBZO01 (sample SAMN12412400, study PRJNA552823) | activated sludge metagenome | isolation source: activated sludge from anammox sidestream of wastewater treatment plant... | place: USA: North Carolina | collected 2017-09
GGATAGACTCAACCATCGACCGCGCAAGGTGCTTGGATTCAGAACCCCGTTTGAGGTGTTCTTCGGAAAGACGGTGCGCTATACCAAGCCACCGCTAGGTGTTGCACTTCGAAGTTGAATCCGCGTCCCAATATTACGAGTTTGCCTCTTCCTATGAAATGCTTATCTTAAAACGTCAACAGACCCTAGCTGATTGCCATTAAAATACGCGACTGCTTTTATCCGTGAAAGATCGGCTACATATTCAAGGCCTTCTGAAATTTTACTTAGCATTTCCAGACAGGCTTTATCTTTGAAGACCAAGTAACCACCCTCCAGCAACAATTTGTAATGGCCATTCCCCAAGTCTTGTTCGATTAAAAATCTGCTTTGCGCCGGAACACTGGAAGCTGCCGATTCATCCGTACATTCAAATCCGTCATATACGATCGACAAGGCATAAGCATTGCTAAGGCTTAAAGAAAACAGTAACCAAAAAAATTTTTTCATGATCGCTTCCTGTTTGAAATCCGATTGGTTTTAAGGATTCGTTGATTATATAGTGTTGGCAGTTTTTGAACACTGAACTGCAAAAATCATGCGCGCAATCAAGTCATCATAGATTCATTAGAATTTAACCGGCTAATCATATCGTTGAAACATCCTCTGGCTAACATCCCGGACGGATATGTTGGTGATATCCGCTCAAAAGTTTTAAATCAATCAACAACGATGGATAGGAGAAGGCTATGAAACAGCATCAGGTAATGCAAATTGGTGCGCTGATGATGGGATCGATCGCGATCACTGTTTCGTTAACAACACCCGGTTGGGCTGCAAGTAGCGATGGCACCTTGATCGGTAACAATCAAAATCGGAACATGAACGTTTAGCTGGGTGGGAGTTGTGGCTTTATTTTCTGGTCAATGCTATGGATAGCGCCAATCTGCTTGTAACCAGTGCTAGTGGCTATTTGAAATGAAAGTAATAGCTTGTAAGAATTTTTTTCAGGAATTTTTATCGAAGAGATTTCTATTATCTCTGGGCAGCCCGGGTTTTTAAAACCAGTCAATCCGCCGTCCAACGGCGGCAATGAAGACGATTCAAAACGATTGCGCCAGAAGTTCAGCAATTCCGGTTAGGTGTACCGAAAAACGGCTTTTCCTTTGCGAAGATTAATCCAGGCTTAGGATATCGCCTGGATCATAAAAGCGCAGCTTCGTTCTCAAACAGGAGTTTGATTTTTTCGTTCTTATCAATGTCGACGATTACTTTTCCACCATTGACAAGCCGTCCGAATAGCAATTCGTCGGCCAGCGCGCTGCGGATTGTATCTTGAATCAGCCGCTCCATCGGGCGGGCGCCCATTAATGGATCGAAACCATGTTTTCCAAGATAACTGCGAAGTTTCTCGGTGAATGTCGCTTCTACTTTTCTCTCATGTAGCTGCGACTCGAGTTGGATCAGGAATTTATCGGTTATACGAAGGATGATTTCTTCATTGAGCGGTGCGAAAGAGATAATTGCATCCAGCCGATTACGAAACTCGGGGGTGAATAATTTCTTAATATCCGCGAGTTCGTCTCCGGTTGATTTGCTTTTGGTAAACCCGATAGCGGATTTGGTGAGAGATTCCGCGCCGGCATTCGTGGTCATGATGATAATGACATTACGAAAATCGGCTTTTCGTCCATTATTATCAGTGAGGGTTCCGTAATCCATGACTTGCAGTAGGATGTTAAAAATATCCACATGTGCTTTTTCAATCTCATCCAGCAATAATACTGAATAGGGATGCTTGATCACGGTTTCGGTCAACAACCCGCCTTGATCGTAGCCAACGTAACCCGGAGGGGCGCCAATCAGACGGGAAACGGCATGCCGTTCCATGTATTCAGACATGTCAAAGCGATGTAAGTGAATTCCAAGCGCATAGGCTAATTGCTTTGCCACTTCGGTTTTTCCAACTCCTGTTGGTCCGGAAAACAGGAAGGAACCAACCGGTTTCTGTGGATTTCCAAGTCCGCTTCTTGCCATTTTTATAGCGGCTGTCAATGCATCGATAGCGCCATCTTGACCGAAGACAATCGCCTTCATATCGCGTCCCAAATTTTTTAATCGATTACGATCATTGGTGGATATATTTTGCGGCGGAATTCGTGCGATTTTGGCCACAATATTTTCGATTTCGTTCTTGCCTATCACCTTGCGTTTTCTGGATTTAGGTAATAACCGCTGTGCTGCCCCTGCTTCGTCAAGCACATCGATCGCCTTATCAGGCAGGTGTCTGTCATTAATGAATCGAGCCGAAAGTTCGGCAGCGGAAACTAGAGCGCTAGCGGTGTATTTGACTTTGTGATGCTGTTCGTATCGCGATTTTAAACCGCGTAATATGGCAACGGTATCATCCACGCTGGGTTCGCTAACTTCTATTTGCTGGAATCGCCTTGATAAGGCGTGGTCTTTTTCAAAGATCCCACGGTATTCATTGTAAGTGGTGGCACCAATGCAGCGTAATTGTCCGGAACTTAAAACAGGTTTGAGTAAATTGGACGCGTCTAACACCCCGCCGGAAGCCGCGCCTGCACCAATTAAGGTATGAATCTCGTCAATAAACAGGATGGCGGAAGGATTATCGGTGAGCTGCTTCAATAATGTTTTCAAGCGTTGCTCAAAATCACCGCGATATTTTGTGCCTGCTAATAAAGCGCCCATATCGAGTGCATAGATTTGATGTTTCAGCAGCAGATCGGGTACATCACCTTCGACGATGCGCTTAGCCAGACCTTCCGCAATTGCGGTTTTACCGACACCGGCTTCACCGACCAGCAACGGGTTGTTTTTCCGGCGCCGGCATAATGTTTGAATAACGCGTTCGATTTCTTTTTCGCGCCCGACCAGCGGATCAATTTTATTGAGTAAAGCTAGGTGATTAAGATTGATCGTGTAGTTCTCGGGCAATCCATTGGTGCTGGATTCATTGTCAGTATCGGTTTCATTGCCTGATTTGGCATCGGTTTCGTGTGAGACTTTGCGAATATTATGAGAGATATAATTAACGACATCTAAACGTGTAACACCTCTTTGATGGAGGAAATAAACCGCGTGGGAATCCTTTTCACCAAAAATCGAAACTAAAACATTAGCGCCCGTAACCTCTTTTTTTCCGGAAGATTGAACGTGAAGAATCGCTCGCTGAATTACGCGTTGAAATCCGAGGGTCGGTTGCGTATCAACTTCTTCTGTTCCATTAATTACGGGAGTATGTCGTGTGATATGGTCTAAAAGGGCTGACCGTAAATCTTCAATATCAACCAGGCATGCATTTAACACTTCTGCTGCGCTGGCATTGTCGAGCATTGCCAGTAACAGATGCTCAACCGTTATAAATTCATATCGTTTCTGCCTTGATTCCACAAAAGCCATATGCAAACTGACTTCCAAGTCTGGAGCGATCATCTTAATTTTCCTCCATTACACACCTGAGCGGATGCTGATTTCTTCTCGCATAATCAGTAACCTGTTTTACTTTTGTGTTTGCGATATCACTTGGGTATATTCCGCATATACCCATTCCTTCAATATGCACTTTTAACATTATTCGTGTAGCCTGCTCATGATTCATGGAAAAAAACATTTTAAGCACTTCTATCACAAACTCCATAGGTGTGAAATCGTCATTTAATAATAATATTTTATAGAGAGGAGGGGGTTTTTGTTTTGCCTTCTCGTGTACATGGGAAATGACTTCTAAATGATTGTCAGACATTACGACTTACCAGCTTTTGAGAAACATTGAAGTACCGAAATTAATCCGCATTTTGACATCTTTGACGATTACGACAAATTTTTCAAGTATCTTAAGACAATTACATATTCGTTTACCATAAAAATTTTGTAACCGCTTGACTTTAACGCTGGATTTGCGTAAAACTGCACTTGGCGTTTGATTTCGGGTTTTTTGAGATGTTATTTTTGTTCCTCAGGATTCAAGAGATTCAAATAGTGTTAGGGTTTCCGGCCCAGTTTTTATATAGGAAGTAGAAATGGCAACAGGTACAGTTAAATGGTTCAACGATTCCAAAGGTTTTGGTTTTATTACTCCAGATGATGGCAGCGAAGATTTGTTTGCTCACTTTTCGGCAATCAATATGTCTGGATTCAAAACTTTGAAAGAAGGTCAGAAAGTAAGCTTTGATGTCACCCAAGGACCGAAAGGAAAGCAGGCCTCTAATATCCAATCCACTTAACTACTATAAATTCTGGCATGAGAACCCCTATCAGTACCTGTATTGATAGAGTTTAGTTAGATAGCCGGTAAGTCAATAACAATAACAGTAATCCAACCATTTATTATTTTTTCAACCCCCTTTCTGAGAATAAATCGTTAGGGGTTTCGTTTTTATTCTAATTTTGCGATTTCACTTTTGAGAGCAGAATTAGAAGAATCTAATCGGCTGTATTAGTTTATAAACTTAAGTTTGCAATTATCGCGTTACCAAACGCAGAGCACGAAATTTCTTTAGAGTTAGTCATCTGGCGTGCGAAGTCGTAGGTAACGGTTCCTTGTTGTATCGTTTTTTCCATTCCCTTGATGATCATGTCAGCGGCTTCTATCCAGCCCATGTGACGCAGCATCATTTCCGCCGAGAGTATGATGGAACCAGGGTTCACTTGATCTTTGCCTGCGTATTTCGGGGCGGTTCCGTGCGTTGCTTCAAAGATAGCTATGGAGTCACTCAGATTGGCGCCCGGTGCAATTCCAATTCCACCAACCTGTGCAGCAAGCGCATCGGAAATATAGTCGCCGTTTAAATTTAAGGTGGCGATCACATCATACTCTTCAGGGCGTAATAAGATTTGCTGCAAGAAGGCATCCGCAATGACATCTTTTATAATAATGTGATTACCGTTTTGTAATGGCAGTTTCATCCAGGGGCCGCCATCCAGTAACTCAGCGCCAAATTCCTTGGCGGCTAATGCATACCCCCACTTTTTAAACGCCCCTTCGGTGAACTTCATGATATTACCTTTATGTACCAGCGTTACCGACCTGCGATTATTGGCGATTGCATACTGAATGGCTCTGCGCACCAGGCGCTCCGTGCCTTCTTTTGAAACCGGTTTAATACCGATACCGGAGGTTTGCGGGAAACGAATACTTGTTACTCCCATTTCTTTAATCAGAAAATCAATAACTTTTTCCGCATTCTCTGTCTCAGCTTCCCATTCGATACCGGCATAGATGTCTTCAGAGTTCTCCCGGAAAATGACCATATCCGTTTTTTCCGGGCTTTTAACCGGGCTCGGCACCCCATTAAAATAACGGACAGGCCGCAAACAGATATACAAATCCAGCAGTTGGCGCAGAGCAACATTAATCGAACGGATGCCGCCACCTACCGGTGTTGTTAGAGGTCCTTTAATTGAGATTACGAACTCCTTGGCGGCTTGCAATGTTTCATCCGGAAGCCATACATCTTGACCATAGATTTTGGTTGATTTTTCACCCGCATAGATTTCCATCCAAGCGATTTTCCGCTGACCGCCATAAGCTTTCTCAACCGCTGCATCGACAACTTTCTTCATTACCGGGGTGATATCAATGCCGATACCGTCACCTTCGATAAAAGGAATGATGGGATTATCGGGAACGGTTAATGAATAATCGTTATTGACCTGAATTTTTTTTCCTTCTGCAGGTATTTTTATATGTTGATACATGGTCTCTCCAAATATTGGAAGCGAGTCGAAATGAGTTAATTTTTCCGGGAAAGAAGAATGTTTTGCAAAAATCTTTAAATCATTACGCGGAAATTAATTGGTTTCATACTTAACTTTGCTTCGATTTTTTGATTATTATACGTGTAATCACAATATCGCGTAAGATAAGAAAGGATGCTCCGCTGCGGTTGGTGATCGAAGACAAACCATTGGTTGTTAAGAATACAATTAGTTCTGTTGTTGCTGTTAGCAGTTGCACTATTTTCATAATAGGTGATTCTTGGAAGGTTTTCCGTTACACATCTTGCTGATTGTATTGATGTTATTGCTTATTCTGTCAGGCTTCTTTTCTTTATCTGAAACTAGCATGATGGCGATTAACCGCTATCGTCTGAAGCATTTAGCCAAGCAAGGTCATCGCGGCGCCCGGTTAACGATAAAACTGCTCAATAAAACGGATCGGTTATTGGGTGTCATTTTACTCGGCAATAATCTGCTGAACACCGCTTCTGCAACGCTGGTGGCCGTCATTGTCGCCACGCTGTTTGCGCATGATGAGTTCGCGTTGTTGATGGGTACGGTGGCTGTGACTTTCGCAATTTTAGTTTTCAGCGAAATCACGCCGAAGGTAATCGCGGCCGCGTATCCTGAGCGGATCGCGTTAACCGCCAGCTACATACTGACGCCATTATTGATTATTTGTTATCCCGTGGTGTGGTTTGTGAACTTGTTTGTCAGCGCCTTGCTGCTGCTGTTCGGATTAAAGCCTCAGAAAGGGGAGCTCGAACAGAAAATCAGTAGCGAGGAGCTTAAGACATTGGTTCTGGAAGGCGGTCATTTCATTCAGCATAAACATCAGAGCATGCTGCTGAATCTGTTCGATCTTGACACCATCACGGTTGACGATGTGATTGTGCCGCGCAGTCAAATTGAAGCCATCGATCTAAACGCGGATGACGAGATCATTCATGCGCAGTTGCTGACATGCCATCATACCCGCTTGCCGGTATATCGTGATCGCATGGACAATATCGTCGGTATCGTCCATGTCCGTAAAGTTTTAAATCAAATGCAAGACGGCAAAGTCACGGCGGCAGTTCTGGAAAAAGTCATGCGCAAACCTTACTTCATTCCGTCGGGAACCTCCCTGTTCTCGCAGTTACAGCTTTTTCAGGAAAATCAAAAAAGGGTTGGATTGGTGGTCGATGAATATGGCGAATGGATGGGGCTGGTCACCCTGGAAGATATCATCGAGGAAATCATCGGTGAATTCACCACGCATGCGCCTACGCAGGCCAACTCCTTTATAAAGCAAGACGATGGCAGCATGATCGTGGAAGGCAGCACCTTGCTGCGTGAGTTGAATCGCAAGCTCGGTTACCAATTTCCATTGGACGGGCCAAAAACGCTGAACGGTTTAATCCTGGAGTATCTGGAAGATATTCCGGAAGCCGGTATCGGTCTTAATATCGCCGGTTATCCGCTGGAAATCATTCAAACCAAGAATCGTGTGGTAAAAACTGTTAAAATCTTTCCGGTTTCTGCATCCATGGCATCGGAAACAAAAGCTACTGAGTAAACCGGTTAATCGATTGCGTGATGCACCTCATATTTTTCATGATGATCACAAGTTGGACGGGAAAAATAAAAGCGGTTATCCTGTCGCCCGGTAAACGATAGTAACCGTCTGTTCACCAAAGCGCCCATAGCTCAGCTGGATAGAGTACCGCCCTCCGAAGGCGGGGGTCGCACGTTCGAATCGTGTTGGGCGCGCCAAAAAATTTAAAGTCTTCTAACAACACACATTGCGATGTTTACCGGAATCATTCAAGCAGTCGGGGAAGTAACAAGCGTATGTTCCATAGATACACAGTGTAATACCGGGCTAACGCTCGGCATCTCGGCTGGAACGCTTGATTTAAGCGATGTCAAGCAAGGTGATAGTATCGCGGTGAACGGTGTCTGCCTGACGGTGACGGCATTATCCGCCGGCGCGTTTACCGTCGATGTTTCTCAAGAAACGTTAAATTGCACGCAAGGGCTTGATCAAGCCGGTTCTCGGGTTAATCTGGAAAAGGCGCTGCGCCTGTCAGACAGGCTGGGCGGGCATTTGGTCAGCGGCCATGTTGACGCGACCGGAATCGTGGTTAAATGCGTGCCGGCGGGCGAAAGTTATGAACTGATTGTGCGGGCGCCGGAAACATTGATGCGTTACATTACGCCTAAAGGCTCCATCACGGTAAACGGAGTCAGCCTGACCGTGAATAAAATTGAAGGGCACGAATTTTCCGTGAATCTCATACCGCATACGTTAGCCATGACCAATTTAAAAGAATTGAAACTGGAAGCGCGGGTTAACCTGGAAACCGACATGCTGGCTCGTTATGTGGCAAGATTACTAAACATTCAAGGAAACGCGGATTAATTCGCCGGGCAAGATGAGATGCGAGGCGGATGGAGCGCAAGAAATTAGACATATCATGAAGATAGGTCATTTTCTGCGCGCCTCCAACGCAGCAAATCGCTCGCGTGCGTATTTAATCAGTGTTTCCTTAGCTTAATTGGGACAAGAACGCATGAGTATCAGCGCTATTCAGGACATTATCGCCGATTTGAAGCAGGGCAAGATGGTTATCCTGGTCGATGAGGAAGATCGGGAAAATGAAGGAGATCTGGTGCTAGCCGCCGATTTCGTCACGCCGGAAGCGATTAATTTCATGGCGACGCATGGGCGCGGCTTGATTTGTTTAACCTTGACCGAGGAGCGATGCCAGCAATTGGATCTGCCGCTCATGGTGTCGGCCAATCGCTCGCCGCTGGGCACCAATTTCACCCTTTCGATTGAAGCTGCCAGCGGTGTTACCACGGGGATTTCGGCGGCGGATCGCGCGCGTACCGTTCAAGCCGCCGTCAAAGCGGATGCAAAACCGCAAGACATCGTGCAGCCCGGGCATATTTTTCCGTTAATGGCGCAGAAAGGCGGGGTATTGGTGCGTGCCGGACATACCGAAGCCGGTTGCGATCTGGCGAGATTGGCCGGATTAACCGCGGCCTCGGTAATTTGCGAGATTTTGAAGGAAGACGGCAGCATGGCACGGTTGCCCGACTTGATCGAATTCGCTAAAAAACATCAGCTTAAAATCGGCGCCATTGCCGATCTGATTGAATATCGCAGCCAAACGGAAAGTCTTGTGACCCGTGTTGCCGAACGCGTGATCCAGACAATGCACGGCGAATTTTTATTGACCGCTTTTCGCGATGAAATCGCCAATAGCATTCACCTGGCCTTGGTCAAAGGCGTAATAGACCCGGCCGCCGAAACACTGGTGCGGGTGCATGAGCCTTTATCGGTCATTGATTTATTGGATGTTCATGACAATACCCATTCCTGGAGCATCCACGATGCCATGAAACTGATCGCGGGAGCGGAGCGCGGCGTTATCGTCTTATTACACCGCAAGGAAAGCGCTGCAAAACTGCTGGAGCGCATTCAGAAAAAAGAGGCGCAAGGCCACAGTCCGATTAAAACCGATCTGCGCGACCACGGTATCGGCGCGCAGATCCTGAAAGATCTCAATGTTGGTAAAATGCGGTTGATGGCTGCACCGAGAAAGATGCCGAGTGTCACCGGGTTCGGCTTGGAAGTGACCAGCTATGTCGACATGCAGCAAAAATATTGATCCGTGAGTGCGGATTGAGCATCAATATCAGCAATTAAGCGCAAGAATTATAGGAGGTAAATATGGCCTACTTTGACAATATCCTTGAATTTGAACCGAACCTGGATGGATCGGATATACGCATCGGCATTGTCATGAGCCGGTTTAACATTGACGTTGGAGAAGGCTTGCTAAGCGCTTGCACCGCGGAGTTGAAAAAGAATCAAGTGCAGGACTCGAATATTTTGATTGTTACCGTTCCCGGCGCATTGGAGATTCCGTTGGCAATGAAGAGAATGGCGATGTCGGATCAATTCGATGCGCTGATCGCCTTAGGCGCCGTGGTACGCGGCGATACCTACCATTTTGAAGTGGTTGCCAATGAATCGGCACGCGGTCTGTTGATGGTGCAGCTCGAAACCGAAATACCCATCGCCAATGGCATTTTAACCACGGATAACGACGACCAGGCGATTGCGCGGATGAGCACTAAGGGGATGGAAGCCGCGCAGGTTGCCCTGGAGATGGCGAATTTGCATTTCAAGATAGATGAGATCGGTATATGAGCGGCATGTTGACTGAGACCGACCCGGCCGCCGGCGGCAAAACGGAAAAATACAAAAGCCGCCGCCGTATTGCGCGCGAATTTATATTGCAAGGCATTTATCAATGGCGGGTGGCCGGTGGCAGCGCCAGCTTTATCGAGCAGCAACTGCGCGAATCCGAAGAATTCAAGCATGTCGATGAAAAGCATTTCACTCAGGTGTTGCACGGCGTCATAGAGCGGGCTGAAGAATTGGAAGAAGCGATACAGCCCTGCCTGGACCGTTCCATGAAGGAACTCAGCCCCGTCGAGTTTGCCATCTTGTTCTTGAGCACTTATGAACTCAAGCATCACCCGGAAATTCCCTACCGCGCCATCATCAACGAAGCAATCGAACTGGCCAGGACATTCGGCGGCAGTGAAGGGCACAAATATGTCAATGGCGTGCTGGATAAATTGGCCGTCCGGCTCCGCGAAGTTGAAGTCCGGGAGCAAAAAACGGTAAGGAAGCATCCATAGCGGTATCGCATCGTGTGCTCGGAATTCGATCTCATCCAGCGCTATTTCAAGAAATCGTATACGAACGCCATCCTTGGCATCGGCGACGATGCCGCGCTGATCGCCGTGACGCCCGGTCACGAGCTGGCGCTATCAACCGATACGCTGGTGAGCGGACGGCATTTTTTCGCCGATGCCGATCCTTATCAATTGGGTTACAAATCGCTGGCGGTTAATCTATCCGATATGGCGGCAATGGGCGCCAAGCCCCGCTGGATAATGCTGGCGCTGACGCTGCCGGAAGCACTGGCCAAACACTCCGGTTGGCTGGCGGAATTCAGCAAAGGTTTTTTTGAGTTGGCTGACAGGCATCAAGTGCAGCTAATCGGCGGCGATACCACCGCCGGGCCATTGGCTATTTGCGTGCAAATCACTGGCGAAGTAGCGGCAGGACAAGGGCTGCGCCGTAGTGGCGCCAGGCCCGGTGATGATATCTGGGTATCGGGCCGGCTCGGTAGCGCCGCGCTGGCGCTCAAGCATGAAACACAGCAAATAATCTTGGATCCGGACGAACGCGCGCACTGTTTGCCTGCATTGTTAATGCCCGTTGCCCGGGTGGAATTGGGCCAGCGTCTGACCGGTCTGGCGCACAGCGCCATTGACGTTTCCGACGGCTTGCTGGCTGATTTGGGACATATACTCGAAAGCTCGGAACAAGCCGCTTGCATTCATCTTGAAGATATTCCATGCGCAGCGGAATTGAAAAAACGAATGCCGCAACCGGCCGCGTTGCAATGTTTGCTGGCTGGCGGCGACGATTACGAGTTATGCTTTACCGCACCTAAAATACATCGTGAGCCGATCGACCGGCTGGCTGCTGAGTTGATACTGCCGCTGACCCGCATCGGCGAAATCGTTGCCGGTGAAGGTTTGATCGTCAAAGATGCGCTAGGAAACCGGATAACAATGGAAATTAACGGCTATGACCACTTTCGCGCCTGAAACCCAAGACACGGACGGAACACAACCCGTGCCATTCAAACCCAATCTGGAACTGGTCTACAGTCATCCAGCGTACATCATTGCATTTTCCGGCGGCGCCGGTCTCGCTCCGGTAGCGCCGGGCACATTTGGCACGCTGGTTGCATTTCCGCTGTTTTGGTTGTGTAACCTTTACTTAACCCCGTTGGTTTTCCTGCTGTTGATCGATCTGATGTTCATCGCCGGGATCTGGGCCTGCGGCCTTAGCGGCAAAGCACTCGGTGAACCCGATCACGGCGGCATGGTGTGGGATGAAACTGTGGCGTTCCTGCTGGTGCTGTTCTTCATTCCGGATGAATGGACCTGGCAATTGGCGGCGTTTGTGTTGTTCCGCTTCTTCGACATCGCCAAACCGCAACCGATCCGTTACTTCGACAGCCATTTGAAAGGCGGATTCGGCGTGATGTTTGACGATCTGCTAGCCGCTTTCTTTACGCTGCTATGCTTGGCGGGATGGAAGGCATGGGTGTTGTCGGGCGTGTTTTTCTAGGAAAAAGCTGATTAATTGTTTGCAAAAGCAACTTGCTGCGTTCAAATCAGGTTGAAAATGCTCACTTCACTGTAAACTGCTTACTGCCTGATCTCTCTTGTCTGGCTGTCGCTACTTTTTTCAAAGCTTTCCTAGAAAAATTATATTGTCTATGCGGGCGATTCTTGGCGCGTAACAACAACACCCGAGTTAAGTTTATGCACTATAGATTTATGTATTCTATTCAACGAATCGAAAAATACTTTCTTGACGCATATTATAATTAGAAACAAACTGGTAAGGGATAATGTGACCATGATGACAGTAAAAATAGTGAGTTCTTCTTCAAAGATGAAGCCTAAATAGATCCAATAAAGAGCGATAATCGTAATAAGAATCATTGATACAAAATCTGGTAGTTTGAGTTTGAATAACTCTATATCGGTACTGATGCTTTTTGATAATTCTTCCTCTGTGGATTTATCAGGGTACAATTTTCCCGTACGTAATTTTTTAAAATTTTCCCAATGAGCAGAGACAAAAATTATTATCGATAACACAATTAATAACATATTTAAGAAGATCAAGTAAGTTGGATTACCCAGAAAAGGAATAAGGAAGTTAGTCGATTCATTCCATTTCTCAATAGACACAGATGCCAAACATATAAATGGAGCAGAAATAAGGGTTAGTGAAGTAATAAATAAGAAACCTATCAATGATTTGTCTGCAGAATCCGAGAACGATCCTTCTAACCGATGTCTTAGTTCTTCATTTCCTATATAAAGCTTTCGATGCTTACCGAAAACTCTATAATAAACACTCCCTTCCATTAATTCCATTAAATGAATAGGGTATTTTCCTTCAAACTTAAAGTAAGTCAGTGAATCGCGGGCTTGACGTAAACAATTTAGTTGTCTTAAAAAGAGATTTGCTTGTGCTTTATATGCTGCAATGTATTTAATGGAAATCATATTCGCCATTCCAATAAACATAGAAATAGCCACCAATGCTATCCAATAATAATCAATCTCTGGTGCATAGCCACTTGTGTTTTTAACTTTATCTAGAGACGAAGCAATTGCTAAAAAACCACCAATTAATCCTGGAAATAAAATCATTGATGCATTGATAGCAAAAAATTTCCGCTTCCTTGTTTCTTGTAAAGCATCTGAAACCAATACTGATTCCCATTTGAGACTTTCTTCATAGGATATCAGGTGATCCTTATTAATCTGAGACTCATCTATTAAACTCCGCTTATCTATCTGGGGGGGCCTATTACACTCTCTTTTCTCCTTCCATTTCCAATCGGTAAATTTTATTTTGACTGTATTTTGTGGTTCCAAACTCATTTTTATCTTGCTCCCAAGTTTAAGTATCGGTTTTAAATTTCGCTGGTTTCGTTGTGTATGGCTCTATTTCTATGTTTCTGTGCATGTTCGACAGTTGATTTTTACGTAGCCAGAATTTCAGCTTTTCTTATATTTTTTCTATTTCGGAATTCCACCATTCCCCAGGGCTTATACTTTATATGCCTCTGAACTGTTTTCAGTAATTTCTGCCAAATGCTTTTAGATCAACGATATAGGGAGTTGAATCATGAGAGAACTGGAAACTAATTTGCTGGA
>WBZO01005152.1_pt1 | contig 13545 bp, 10 predicted proteins | sample 5204261 | NCBI WGS metagenome assembly WBZO01 (sample SAMN12412400, study PRJNA552823) | activated sludge metagenome | isolation source: activated sludge from anammox sidestream of wastewater treatment plant... | place: USA: North Carolina | collected 2017-09
CAGGGAGCGGAACGCAGCCTCCTACGCGACCAGCCCGTGGGCGTAGGCCCAGGCGACGGCGCGGGCACGGGAATCGACACCGAGCTTGTTGTAGAGGTTGAGCAGGTGCTGCTCGACGGTCTTCTCGGAGATGGTAAGGACGCCGGCGATACCGCGGTTGGTGTGGCCGGCGGCCAGCAAACGCAGGACCTCCGCCTCGCGCGGGGTAATGCCGCCGGGCAACGCAGGCGGGGCCACGGTACCCAGGCTCTCCAGCAGCACCTGGGCCCGGCGGCTGTCGGGTGCAAGCCCCCCCTCTTCGCACAGCGCGATGGCCCGATGCAGCACCTCGGCGGCGCGCCCCCGGTCGCCGCGGCGGCCACGCTGACGGTACAGCGCTCCGCGCGCCACCAGCGTCCGCGCCAGCGCCACCGTTAGCCCCTCCTCACCGGCGATGTGCGCGGCGCGGTCCAGGTGCGCTTCTGCTTCCTCCCATCGCTTGAGAACGGTGGCAGCGCGGCCCAGTTCCAGCGGACCAAAGGTGGCCCCCTGGAGAAAGCACGAGAAGCGCTTGGCGGGCTCGTAGCGGTTCGTGAGGTCGTCACGACGGCCGGTCATCGCCAATGCGCCCAGCAGCGGCAGGGCAGCGGTGGCCTGGGCCCAGCCCGCCGGCTCCCGCGGGACATTGGCCGCCAGCCAATCGAGCAGCCGGCCTGTCTCCTCCGGCGGGCGGTCCATCTCGACGGACTCGCGGGCGAAGTTGGCGCGGTAAGCGGCGACAAACAGCAGCGACTCGCGGAAGCGCACATCCAGCCCCAGCGGCGGCTGCCACTCCAGCCCGCGCAGGCGGCGGCTCCAGGCGTGAGCGGCCACCAGCGCATAACCGAAGTAGGTGGAGCGCAGCCGCACCAGTGCGGGTAGCGTCTCATCGACCGTCCGCTCCAGCTCGTCCCAACGACCGAGCTGCAACAACGCCTCGGCGCGCAGCGCTCCGGCATCCACCAGCATCGGCGCGCTGCCGGTCTCACGGGCCAGGCGGGCGGCCTCATCGAGCGCGGCCAAGGCAGCCCGCGGGCGCGCGGCACGCCCCAGCACTTCGGCCTCCCACAGGCGGCACATCGCACCGGCGCGGCGGTCCCCCGCTCGGTCGCTCTCGTCCGCGGCGGCGCGGCACAGCGCCAAGAGCGGCTCGGTGGCCGGCTCGTTCCACAGCCCGGCAAGCACCCGCAGCAACCGCCACCACACCCCAGCAGCCGGCTCCGGCGGGGAGAGCGGCCCGGCGGCCAGCCATTCGGCGGCCGGGAGCAGCTCGGCCGGGTCGTCCTGCATGAAGCGGGCATGGGCGCGCAAAAAGCGGATGCGAGCAGCCAGCGGCGTGCGCTCCTCTCCCAACAGCGTCAGGGCGGCATCGCAGCGGGCGACGGCGTCACGCGGGCGCAGCCGCGGATTGAGCTGCTCGGCCAGCAGCGCCAGCACCTCCGCTTCGGCGCGGTGGTTGCCGGTCCGCCGCCAGTGGGTAAGCACGGCCTCGGCCTCGCGCTCCGCCGCCGCGATATCACCGGCCCGGCCGTGTGCCTCCATCAGCCGGGTGCGGGCGCGGATCACGTTGCCGTCGTCCGGCAGCGGTGGCGGCGGCGCGGGGAGCGGCCGGAGGGGTGCAGGGGCCAGCGACGGTCCCCAGCCGGGATCGCCGTAGGTGGGGTCGCTCAGGTCCGGCTCGTGAACAGGCACGGGGGCGGGTGATGCCAGCACCGGCATGGCGGCGATCTGCGGGTGCTCCTCCAGCAGCCGCACGGTGGCGCCCAGGAAGCGCGCGGTCTGCTCCTGCGCGCCCAGCGCTTCGGCCTCGTCGGCGGCGGCGCGGGCATAGGCCAGCGTACGATCGGCCGGGGCCAGCACGCCGGCTTCCAGGTAGTGTTCGGCCACCTCGGCCGCTCCCTCGCGGCCACCGGCGGCGCGCGACTCGTGCAGCGCTCCGGCGACGCGCAAATGCAGCGACGCGCGGGCGACGGCGTTGAGTTCGCGGAGCACCGCCTCGCGCAGCAGGGCGTGGGTGAAGCCGTAGCGCGGCGTCGTGCCTGTCCCATGCTCGGTGAGGATATGGGCGTGCAGCGCTTCGTCGAGCGTGGTCGCCAGCTCGGCGAGCGACAGCGGCGTGATGCGCGCCAGCAGATCGAGCGGGCACTCGCGCCCGGCGACGGCTATCGCCTGCAGCAGTGTGTGACAGCCGGAGGATAGCCCGGACAGCCGCTGCTCCAGCACCCCACGCAGCGCCGCCGGCAGCAGCGGACGGCCGCCGTCGGGCACAAGTGCGGCGGCGCGGGCGAGCTGGCTCAGGTAGAACGGGTTCCCCTCCGCCAGGCGAAGCACCTCTTCTACGGCGTGATCAGACAGCGGCGCGGGGGCGAGTGCCAGCGCGAGATGGCGGGCGGCGGCCGGCTCCAGCCCGTTCAGGCGCAAATCGGCGAAGCGACCCTCGCGGGCGGCGTCCTCCAGCACCGGCCGCCAGCGCGCTGCCGCTTCACCGTCATCGCGATACGTGCAGATCAACAGCAGCGGTAGCGTCTTGGCCAGCCGCACGGTATACCGCATCAGGTTGAGGGTGGGCAGGTCGAACCACTGGAGGTCATCGGCGATGATCACCAGCGGGCGCTGGGCGGTGAGGCCGCGCAGCAAATCGACCAGGGCGGTGAGGATACGGGCGTTGGCGGCGGCGTCACGCGCCTCGAAACCGGCGGTAGAGCCACCGGGCAGGTCCTGCGCCCCGCGCAGGGCGGCGATCAGCTCGGGTAGACCGGCGGCGGGTACCGGTGGCACGCCAGCCCGAGCGGCGGCGGCGGTCTGGCTCGCCACCTCCAGATGCAGTGCCTCCGTCAGCGCCCAGTACGGCAGGCCGGCGCTGGGCTCGAAGCCGCGCAGGTGGAAATCCCAGCAGTGCTGAGCTTTGGCGTAGGCGAAGGCAGCCTCCACCAGCCGGGTCTTGCCGATGCCGGCCGCGCCGGAGACGCCGGTTACGCCACCTTGCCCGGCGTTGGCACGGTCGATGTGCTCGCGCAGGAAGGCCAGCTCGCGGTCACGGCCGGTGAGTGGCGCCGTCTGGACGGGCGCGACGGGGCGCGTGCAGCCACAATGCGGGCAGGCCACATGCGCCTGCGCCAGCACGCCACCACAAAACAGGCACACCAGGGCCGTCTCGTGTGCGTTCATGCTCTGCCCCTGAACCGCAGGGTGAGTGTAATCCCCGCCCGGCAAAAAGGGTAGCGAAATGGTTTGGTCCTTGATCCGGGCTGCGCTGGCTGTTCCACTACCAGCAAGCCCGGCGGCAGGATGATCGGTTACACAGGCGGTGACAGCGGTGCGTAAGCGGATAGCGACTTGGGGACAGCGGACGTTCACGGGGCTGCACGCGCGGCTGTACACACTGACGGGCGGCCGGATCGGCGGCCGGATCGGTGGGGCGCCGGTGCTGCTGCTGTACACGACCGGCCGGCGCACCGGCCGCCGCCGGGTAACGCCGCTGTGCTACCGGCGCGATGGCCGTTCGCTGGTGCTGGTGGCGAGCAACGGTGGCGCCGCGGCGCATCCTGCCTGGATGCGCAACCTGCTGGCACTGCCGGATGTCGAGGTGCGGGTTCGCCGCCGGCTGCTACCGGTACGCGCCGAGCCGGCCCCGCCGGAGGAGCGCGCCCGCCTGTGGCCGCTGATGGTCGAGACCTACCCCGGCTACCAGGGCTACCAGGAGCACACCGAGCGGGAGATCCCGGTCGTCGTGCTGCGTCCGCGCCCGGCGAACCCAACCGCCAGTTCAGCTTCACCGAACACGACCCCGGCGGATGATGCGGGCCTGATACAGTGAATTGCGATTCCCCTCACAAGACCGGCGGGACCGGCCGGCGCTGGAGCCTCTCCCATGCAAGCTTCTCCTTCAACCCGCCCCGGCCTGTTGGAGCGGTGGGCACGGTTTACCGTGCGCCGCCGGCGGCTGGTGCTGGCGCTCTCGTTGTTGACGCTGGCGGTGTTGGTCGTCCTGATGCGGACGGCGGGCGGCGCCTTCTCCAACAGCTTCACGCTGCCCGGCACCGAGTCGCAGCGCGCCTTTGACCTGCTGCGGGAGCGCTTTCCTCAGCGTGCCGGCGATGAAGCACAGATCGTCTTTCAGTCTCCCACCGGCGTGACCTCACCGGAGATGCGCAGCCGCATCGATGACATCCTGGCACGGGCACGGCAACTACCGGGCGTCGTCGAGGTCGGGACGCCCTGGCAGACCACCGGCCGCGGCGCCGTCTCGCCGGATGGAACCATCGCGTACACCGCCATCGCCTACGAGGGCGCCGGCCGGGCCGTGCCGCGCGACCAGATTCACGCGCTGTTCGACTTCCGCGAGCAGGTGAGCGGCGATGGGCTGCTGGTGGAGGTGGGCGGCAACGCCGTGCAGAGCAACGAGCAGGAGCCGCCCGGCTCTTCCGAAGCGATCGGCATGTTGTTTGCTGTCTTTATCTTGCTGATCGCCTTCGGCTCCGTGGTGGCGATGGGACTGCCGATCGTCACGGCGCTGGTCGGGCTGGGGGGCTCCTTCGCGCTGATGGGGCTGGCCGCCAACGTGCTGGACCTGCCGTTGTTCTCTGGCTCCTTCGCCTCGATGATCGGCCTAGGCGTGGGTATCGACTACGCGCTGTTCATCGTCACCCGCTACCGCGAGGGGCTGGCGGCCGGCATGGAGCCGGAAGACGCCGCCGCCGCCGCGGTCACGACCGCCGGTCGCTCGGTACTGTTCGCCGGGCTGGTCGTCGTCGTCTCGCTGCTTGGCCTGCTGGCGATGGGCATCCCTTTCATCGGCGCGCTCGGCATCGCTGGGGCAATGGTCGTTGGGGTGACGGTGCTGGTGGCGCTCACGCTGCTGCCCGCACTGCTGGGCTTTGCCGGGCGGGCGGTGGACCGCTGGCGGCTGCCGATGTTCCATGCCACCGATACCGGCGACCCGCGCTCGATGGGCTACCGGCTGTCGATGGCAATTCAGCGGCGGCCGCTGGTGTGGTTTGCCTGCTCGCTGGCGCTGCTGCTGGTGCTTGCCACACCGGCGCTGGACACGCGCTTGGGCTTCTCCGACGCCGGCAACGCCAGCGAGAAACTGCACTCTCGCCGGGCGTATGACCTGCTGGCGCAGGGGTTTGGCCCCGGCTTCAACGCGCCGCTGACGGCTGTCTTCGACCTGCGCGGCGCACAGAACGGCGGCGCCCCCGCCGAGCGGCTGGCCGGAGTACGCGAGGCGCTGGCCGCCTGGCCGGGCGTGGTGGCCGTCTCGCCCGTCATTCCTAACCCGGCGGGCGACGCCGCCATCATCACCGCGATCCCCGCCTTTGGTCCGCAGGACAAGCAGATGGAGCAAATGGTTCACGATCTGCGTGGAAAGGCCCTGCCCCAGGCCACGGCCGGTACCGGTATCCGCGGCTATGTTGCCGGTCCTACCGCCGCCTTCATCGATATCGGCGACCGCATTCGCGAACGGATGCCGCTGTTCTTCGGCGCGGTAATCGGCCTGTCGTTCTTGTTGCTGGTGGTGGTGTTCCGCTCGATTGTCGTGCCGCTGAAGGCGGCGATTATGAACATGCTGTCCATCGGCGCGGCGGTGGGGGTGATTGTGGCCGTCTTCCAGTGGGGCTGGGGGGCGGAGCTGCTGGGCGTGCGGGCCGGCATCATCGAGGTGTTCCTGCCGATGATGCTGTTCGCCATCCTGTTCGGCTTGTCCATGGATTATGAGGTGTTCCTCATTAGCCGCATCCGCGAGGAATACCTCCGCACGCGCGACAACGCCAGCGCGGTGGCGCACGGCCTGTCTGTGACAGCCCGCGTCATCACCGCCGCCGCCTCGATCATGATCGTCGTCTTTATGAGCTTTGTGCTGGGGCCGGAGCGGGTGATCAAGGAGTTCGGGGTAGGGCTGGCCACGGCCATCTTTGTCGATGCCACCATCGTCCGCCTGATTCTCGTCCCTGCAACGATGGAATTGCTGGGCGACGCCAACTGGTGGCTGCCGAAGTGGCTGGACCGGCTGCTGCCCAACCTCGATATCGAAGGTGCGGGCAGCCACGCGCCCGCTAACCACCGGGGTGCTGCGGCGGATTAGTGCACCACCACCGATGATCTGACTCCGTAAGGCTCATGGTGATGCCGGCAAGAGACAGGCGCTCCACCGGCCAGTGGCGTCGCGGATGAGTGGGGGGGCAGGACGCGACGGCGTGGCTGACCGAAACGCTGCTCGCAGGCGGCGCGCCGGGCTGCGTGGCGCTGCTGCCCGTGGTTTGCCGGCGCTCTCCGCGCCCGCGTTCCGGAGATACTGGCTCGGCATCGCGGTCGCGGAAGGCTCCACATCGATGTTCCAGCTCACGGCCGCGTGGCTGGTCTATGAGCTGACCGCGCCACCACTGAATGTCGCGTTCATGCTCGGCGTGCTCGAGTTCTGTCGCACGGTCCCGATGCTGGCACTGGTCCTGGCCGGTGGGGTGATGGCCGACCGGTTCGGCCGTCGCCGGATCCTGATGCTCACGAACGCCGCCGCCGCCGTCTCGGTGGCGGCGTTCGGCATCGTGGTGCTGGCGGGGTGGGTCACGGTCTGGCTGGTGCTGATCGTGGCGCTGCTGATGGGATGCGCGATGGCCCTCAACCGCCCGGCACACCAGGCGTTTATCCGGGATCTGGTGCCGGTGGAGTCGCTCCAGAACGCGGTTGCCCTCGTGGCCCTGATGCAGAAGGTGCTGCGGATCGGCGTGCCGCTGCTTGCCGGCGCGCTGCTCGCCGCCGGTAGCGCAGCGACGCCGCTGCTGCTCGCGGCCACCGGCGCTGCCATGATGGCGCTGCTCCTGCTCACGATCCGTGTGCCGCAACCGTCGTTACCTGCCGCCGGCATCCTCACGTCCCTGGGAGAAGTGCTCCACTACATCCGGTCAGATCGGCTGGTCGCGGTGTTGCTGCTGCTCGAGACGATTCCCGGTCTGTTCGCGTTGCCGTACGGCGCGCTGCTCCCCATCTTCGCCGATGCGATCCACGGGCGCGGGGCAGCGGGCCTTGGCGTGATGAATGCGTTGGGCGCCATGGGCGGGCTGGGTGGCGCACTGCTCCTGACCCTTGTCTCCGGTACACGACGGCGCGGGACGCTGCTGATCGGCGCGATTGCCGCACTCGGCAGCGCACTGATTGTCTTCTCGCTCACCGATCATTGGCCGCTGGCGCTGGCCATGCTGGCCCTGGTGGGGTTTTTCGACACACTCTACATCCTCTCCATCTCCGGGCTGCTGCTCGCGAGGGCGCCGGAGCATCTGCGCGGGCGGGTGATGAGTGTATTCACTCTGGCGGATATCGGGATGACACCGCTGGGCAGCTTGATGGTTGGCGGACTGGCCGCCATCATCGGCGCGCAGGCCGCGCTGACAACCAGCGGCGCCGTCGTGGTCACCGGCGTCGCCGGCGTGGCCGCCCGATTCCCTCGCCTCCGCCGGAGTTGACGCACTCTGCCGCGTGGACGTATGTCATCACCGTCACCGAAGGGGGGAGGAATTCGATAGGCCAGCCAGATAGCCGGCGGCGCGGTGGCCGGTATCTGCGGGGAAACCCATGCTGGTTGTAAGCTACAAGCGGCCGGCCGTCAGCGGGACGGTCTCAGCACCTCCGACCTCTCCCGCCAGGCTCGCGGGCGAGAGCGAGCGGTGCTGACCGCCGAGCCGCCGGCCTGCTCCCAAGGAGGTCCCGAGATGTCCACGAACAGTCAGGCAGTGCGGCCCATCGCCAAGAAGCTGGAGGGGATCGCGCCGCGGGCGTGGGAGCATCCGGCAGACCGAGCGGCACTGGCCACGATGCAGGCCATCCCTGGCTTTGATGAGGTGCTGAAGAAGCTGTTCAGCATCTTCGGTGAGCGGGGCGCGCGTCTGGCGTTTCAGGCCAACTCCGTGCGCGTCTCCGCCAAGCAGTTCCCCCGCCTGCACAAGCTGTGGCTGGATGTGCACGACATCTTGGACGCCGACCAGGAGTACGAGTTGTACGTCTCCCAGGCGCCGCAGGTCAACGCCGGCGCTTTCGGCCTGGAGAAGCCGTGGGTGGTGTTGCTCTCCGGCTCGCTGCGCACCCTCTCCGATGATGAGGTGGGCTTCATCATGGGGCACGAGCTGGGGCATGTGCTCAGCGGTCACGCCCTGTATCACACTATGTTGGTGATGCTGACGCGCATTGCCCAGGGCGGGCTGCCCGTTCTGCAACTGGCCACCACCCCGATCGTGCTCGGCCTGCTGGAGTGGTACCGCAAGAGTGAGATCTCCTGCGACCGCGCTGGGCTGCTCGCCGTTCAGCAGCCGGACGCCGGCATGAGCACGATGATGCGCCTGGCCGGCGGCGGCACCGATGAGGAGATGGACCTGTACGAGTTTCTGCGCCAGGCGGATGAGTACCGGGGCGGCGGCGCGGCGCTCGACCAATTGATGAAGGTGCTCAATACCATCTACACCACCCATCCCTTCCTGGTGCTGCGCGCCGCGCTGCTGCGTGACTGGCTGGAGGAAGGGGCCTACGACCGCATCCTGCGCGGCGAATATCCCCGCCGCGGCGACGCGCCCCCCGCCTGGAAAGACGAAGCCACCGCCGGCCTGCGCCACTACACGGGCAAAGTCTCCGGCACCGCCGGCAAAGCGGGTGAGGCTGTCCGCAAAGCCTGGGAAGCCTTCGAGCGCGGGCTCAAGGGAGACGGAGAGAAGGGAGCGGGGAGCGGCGAGGACGAGGGACCGGGGGAGAGAGGTTAGGGGTTAGGAAGCAGCGGGGTTAGAGAACAGGGACGAGGCCGGGGGGTGAGGGCCCGGCTCCCCTTCCCTGACCCGCAGACGAGCGTCTCATGTCCTTTCTGTCGCTGATCGTCAAGAATCTTCTGCGCCAGCCGGTACGCACCGGGCTAACGGTGCTGGGCATCAGCATTGGCATTACCACCGTGGTGGCGCTGGGGGTGATCACGGCCGGGCTGAAGTCGACCTCCGGCGAGTTGATCACCGCCGGTGGCTCCGACTTCCTGGTCGCCCAGCAGGGCACCGCCGACCTGTCATTTAGCACCGTCTCCGAGGCGGACTGGCAGGCGGTGAGCAGGATGCCAGGCGTGGCGCAGGCGATCGGTGTGCTCATCCATATCACCCGCGCCGGCGATAACCCCTTCTTCCCGGTGCTGGGCATCCGTGCCGAAGACCTGGCCCGCCGGGCCGTGCCCTTGCGGGAGGGGGTGTTGTTTCCGCCCGGCGCCGGCGATGTGGTGGTGATGGGTGACAGCGCCGCTGCCAGCCTGGGTGTCGGCGTGGGAGGAACAGTGCTGGTGGACCGGCGCACCTTCACCATTTCCGGCATCTATCACGCCGGAACCACCTTCGAGGATGCCGGGCTGTACGCGCCGCTGGCGACAGTCCAGGAGATGACCAGCAAACCGGGGACGGTAACGGCACTGTTCATCACCACGGCGCCAGACAGCAGCACCGCCGCCGTCGCCACCACCATCGAGGAGCGCTTTCCCAATCTGGAGGCGGTCACCTCCGTTGATGAGTACGACGAGGTAGACCAGGGGTTGCGTCTGATTGACGCCGCCAATCTCGCCATCTCCGTACTGGCGGTGGGCATCGGCGCCATCGGTGTGATGAACACGATGGTGATGTCGGTCTTCGAGCGCACCCGCCAGATCGGCATCCTGCGGGCCGTGGGCTGGAGCGGCAGCCGCATCATGCGCATGATCCTGGGCGAATCGCTGATCCTCTGCCTGCTGGCGGCGGTGGCCGGGTCGTTGCTCGGGGTGCTGGCCACGCTGGCTATCGCCGAGCTGCCGGAGGTACGGACGCTGCTCAAGCTGGAGTTTGCCCCGGTGATCTTCGTGCGCGCGCTGCTCGTGGCCGTCATCGTCGCGCTTGCGGGAGCGATCTATCCCGCCATCCGCGCCGTGCGGCTGACGCCAATGGAGGCGTTGCGCTATGAGTGACGCCGCGCCGGAACCCGCGGTCATGGTCCGCGGTGTCACCAAGACCTTCGAGCGTGCCCGCGTGCCGGCGCTGCGTGGGGTGGATCTGACCGTTCAACCGGGGGAGTTCGTGGCAATCGTTGGCCCCAGTGGCTGCGGCAAGAGCACGCTGCTGCACCTGCTGGCCGCGCTGGATGTGCCAGACAGTGGCGCGCTGGTGGTGGGCGGGCACAACCTGGCGTCGGGCCGGAGGCTCAACCACTACCGCGCCCGTGATGCCGGTATCGTCTTTCAGCTTGACAACCTACTGCCCTCCCTCACCGCTGCCGAAAACGTGCAGGCGCCGATGTTCGAGACGGGCCGCTCACGCCAGGAGCGTAAGGAGCGCGCGGCGGAGCTGCTGGCGCTGGTGGGGCTGACGGGCAAAGAGCGCCAGCGCCCGGCCGAGCTGTCCGGGGGCGAGCGCCAGCGGGTCGCCATCGCCCGCGCCCTGGCCAATGACCCACCGTTGCTGCTGGCCGATGAGCCCACCGGCCGGCTGGACTCCGAGGCCGGCCGCCGGGTGCTGGATCTGCTGGAGGAGCTGCGCGCCCGCCGCGGCCTCACCATCATCCTCGTAACCCATGACCCTGCCGTCGCTGCCCGCGCCGATCGCACGATCCGGATGCTGGACGGCCGGATGGTGGATGACGGCACGGCGGCCTAAGCGCGCAGCTGGACGATCAGCTCAATCTCCACTGGGATACTGCCGGTGTCAGAGCCGGGGAGCGACTGCATACCCACCGCGGAGCGGGCGTGGCGGCCACGGTCGCCCCACAGTGAGACGAACAGGTCCGAGGCGCCGTTGATCACCTGCGGCTGCTGGTAGAAGTCCTCGGTGCAGTTGACCATGCCCAGCAACTTGACGATGCGCTCCACACGGTCCAGGTCACCGATGGTGGCCCGGAGGGTGGCCAGCAGGTTGATGGCGACATTGCGGGCGGCGGCGTAGCCCTGGTCCACGGTCAGGTCACGGCCGACCTTGCCCAGCAGCTGTTCGCGCAGCTCGCCCCGCGGGCCGTGGCCGGACAGGTAGACGAGGTTCCCCACCTGGACGGCGGGAACGTAGTTGGCCACCGGCCGCGGCGGCTCGGGCAGATCGATGCCCATTTGCTTGAGCTTGGCCTCAATCTCCATGCGATTCCCTCTTTGTTTTGGGGCAGCATACAAGAACATGGCGTGACAGCGCGCGAACGTGGCTCGTACAATCCTGCACAAGGCCCGCCGTGTCCCGCGGACGGACGGGAGTCTATGCCCCAGACAATCCCTCGTGTGCGCGCCGCTCTGGCCGTGCTGGCACTGCTGGCGCTGCTGGCGGGCGGCTGCCTCGGCACGCTGCGCCAGCACCCGGACGCCGCCTCACTCGCCCGCGCGCCGGAGGATCTGCTTGACGTGCCCAACCGCGTCGATCGCCCCTCCTGGCTGCTGCGGCGCAAGCCGGGCTGGGTGGGAGCGCACGAGGTCGAATACGGCGGCACCGCCAGCGACCACGCTCGTACCGTGATTCAGGCGGTAGTGTTCGTCGACACGGCCACCGCGGCCGAGGCCTATGCCCGCCTGACGCCGGAGTATCTGCGCCGGCTCCGCGGCGAGCGCATGGACGCGCTGCCCAAGACCGCCGCCCCCTCCGTGCCGATCCCGGCCGATGAGATCGCCATCACCGAGTACCCGCTGAAGATGGCGCCAGAGGACCCGGACGCGGGCAAGGAGATGATCGTGCAGCTGATCACCCTCCGCGCCGGGCGGACGGTCGTTGTGATCGATAGCATTGGCTACAGCTACGAGGACCTGGCGCCGGCGGTGGCGGAGCTGGTGCGTGCCGGGCGCTCGCTGAAACCGTGAGGAAGCCGGGCATGACCGCAATCCGCACGGCAGCGCAGGGCAGCTGGCCAATGGCGTCCGCGCGTCGTTGCGGCGGTCTTGCTGCCCTCCTGGCGGCTGGTCTGGCGCTGGAGACGGTGCTGCTGGCCGGGCTGGTGCTGCCGTTTGGCCTGTGGCGCTTCCCCGGCGTAATCGCGGCAGACCGGCCGCTGCGGGTGGCCCTGGGTGAGGATGCCGGCGGGGCGCTGCGGTTTGCCGTGGCGGTGCTGGCGGCATTCGCGCTATACGCCGCGGCCTGCCGGGTGGCGCTGGCGCTGCACGGGCGGCGGGCGGCCGCCGTCGCCTTCGGTGGCTGCCTGCTGTTTGCGCTGACGCTTACCGCCGCCAACCCCGTCTCCTCGCATGACGTCTATCACAACGTCTCCGATGCCCGGACGGTCTGGCTGTACCGCGACAACCCCACCGTGTTACCGCCGGGCGCCTACCCCGATGACCCCATCGCCGAGCAGGTGCCTGCCTGGCGCTCGACGCCCAGCATCTACGGACCGGTGTGGTACGCCGGCTCCGGTGTGGTGCTGTGGCTGGCGGGGGATGGGCTGCGCGCCAACGTCATCGGCCACAAGCTGCTGACCGCCGCCTTCTTGCTGGCGACGGTGGCGCTGGCGATGGCGATTGCCGGGCGGCTGCGGCCGGGCGCGGCGGTGGCGGGCGGCGTGCTGGCCGGATGGAACCCGCTGCTGTTGTGGGAGACGGCCGGCAACGCCCACAACGACATCGTCATGGTGTGCTTCGCCCTGGTGGCGGTGTACGCGCTGGTGCGCGGCTGGTGGCGGGCGGTCTTCCCGCTGCTGGCGGTGGCGGTAGCCACCAAGTATACCGTCCTGGTGCTTGGCCCGATCCTGCTGCTGTGGCTGTTGCGCCGGCGGGCGCCGCGCGGCCGGGTGGCGCAATCGCTGGCGCTGGGCGGCGCGACGCTGCTGGCGCTGCACCTCCCCTTTCTCACCGGCGCCGACACGCTGGCCGCGCTGGCGCGAGAGGCCGGGTATGCCGCCTATACGCCCGCCGCGCTGGCGCAGACGTTGTTGTGGTGGGTGACGCGCGTCGATGGCACGCTGCTGTGGCACCTGATCCGGCCGCTGCAACTGGTGGCGCTGCTGGCCATCTACACCGTGCTCCTGCGACGGCTATGGCGGGCCGAGGCCGGATGCGATCACGCGCCGGTGCGTACCGCCTGCTGGGCTACCTTTGCACTGCTGGTGGCAGCCTGCGGCTGGTTTGGCCCGTGGTACGTGGTGTGGCTGGCGCCGCTGGCCGCGCTGCTGCCCGGCAGCCGTCCCGCCTGGGTGGCGGTGGTGTTTTCCGCCACGGCCATGCTGATGTACGTCCCCATGAGCTGGCTGAGCGCCGCCCATCCCGTGATCGTGCAATCTGCTGCGGTGGCGACGGCCTTTGTGCCGCCGTTAGGGGTGATCCGCTATCAGCGAGAGGCGGGAGCACCGGCCCCGTTGACCGCTGATGGTTGAGCGCCAGCCGAAGCCGAGCGGCGCGCGGATGTCGCTGGGCGCGCGTGGGGAGCATCTGGCTGCCGCCTATCTGGAGCGGCACGGCTACCGGGTGGTGCAGCGCAACCTGCGGCTGCCACCCTGGGGCGAGATTGACCTCGTGGCCGAGCGCGACGGGGTGACGGTGCTGGTGGAGGTGCGCGCCCGCCGGGACGGTGACGCACGCTTTGGCCCGGC
>WBZO01002127.1_pt1 | contig 13544 bp, 12 predicted proteins | sample 5204261 | NCBI WGS metagenome assembly WBZO01 (sample SAMN12412400, study PRJNA552823) | activated sludge metagenome | isolation source: activated sludge from anammox sidestream of wastewater treatment plant... | place: USA: North Carolina | collected 2017-09
CCTGCCCACCCGCAACTCGAAAGCCCGCGGATGCGTTTTGGCTCCCTTGCCGCAAGGCGTTCTCGACATCGTTGAGAGAGACCGAGAACTGGCGCAGCAGATGCGGTGATACCAGCACTTGATATTGCTTCTGGTCTCCACCTGTCGGCACCACTTGAGCGACTCCGGGCACTGCAAGGATGCGGCGACGAAGCACGGTGTCGGCTACGGTCCGCAGTTCCATTCCTGAATGGCGATCCGACTCCAAGGTCACGAACAGGATCTCGCCCATGATCGAGGAGATGGGGGCGAGGTACGGCTTGTCGACATTGGAAGGCAGCGCGGCGGAGACGAGCGAGAGTTTTTCGTTCACCGTCTGCCGGGCGCGATGAATCTCCTGTCCCCAGTCGAACTCCACCCAGATGACAGCGACACCCACGGCCGTGGCCGAGCGCACCCGCCGGACACCTGGGGCTCCGTTGATCGCGGACTCAATGGGAAACGTCACCAACGCTTCCATCTCGGTCGGCGCCATGCCTCGTGCCTCCACCAGGACAGTGACAGTCGGCGCTGTCAGGTCCGGTAGCACATCCAGTGGTGGATCGCGGATGGAGTATCCGCCCCAGATCAGCAGGGCTGCCGTCATGAAGAGAACGACGGCGCGATGATGAAGAGACCAGCGAATCAAGGAATCAAGCATCTGGCCTCTCCCTAGTGAACGTGACCATGCGCAGGTACCTGGTTGGACATCGCCGCAAGCCGGATCAGATGCGCTCCTCGGGTGACGACACGCTCGCCGGGGAAAACCCCTTCGAGCACTTGAACGTACCCACCCTCGCGGATGCCGAGTTTTACGGGCCTGCGAAGAAATGCTTCGCCGGATTCCTGAATGAAGATCACCGGTCTGCCTCCGTCGTCCACAAGGGCCGATTCAGGAACGGCCGGAGCGGCACTCGACGCTTTGGTGAGCAATCGGACGTGCAGCGCCTGATGAATCGCGATGCTTCGGTCCCGGTTATCCACCTGATAGATGACGGGAAACGTCCGCGACTGCGGATCCACCACTCGCCCGACGGATACGAGGCGACTCAGCGGCCTCGGCTGCGCGGAACCGGGAACCTCCAATTCCGCACCACTGAGATTCCGCATCTGCGGGAGCTCCGCCTCGGGCACAATGGCGGAAACGTAAACCGAATCGGCGTCGACGATCTTGAAGATCGTTTCGCCGGCCTTCACGTTGGCGCTAGGAGCCGCGGTGGTCTCAACCACGATGCCCGAAATCGGAGCGCGCAAGGCGAACAGTCTGGCGCCCTTCGGATTCGCTTCGGCTGTGCTGGACGCCTCGTACTGGGCAATGCGCGTCTCCGCTGCCTTGAGGCGTGCCTCCACGGTTGCCTCCACGGTCCTCGCTTCATCAAGCCGCTTGGCGGGAGCTGCTCCTGATTGCACAAGCCGCTCGGCGCGTTCGCGATCTCTGCGGGCCAATTGCAGCGCCAGCGATGCTTCGTTCTTTGCCAGTTCCAGGGAGGAAAGGTCACTCGGCGCGCTTGTCGGCGGGAGGAGGCTAGCGAGCACTTGTCCCTGCGATACACGCGCGCCGATGACGGGGAGGTTCTCGGCCACGAGCCGGCCGTCGAACGGGACAGTTACTTCCGCCTCACCGCCGGACCGTGGGAGTACTTCCGCCGGGACCCGTATGCTCGAACGTAACAGCCGGTCTTCGATGATTGCCGTGCCGAAGTCCAAGGTCCACTGCTGTTCTTTCAGAAAGGCGATCTTCTCCTCGGTTTCTGCCCCATGCTCGTGGACCGCCGCAGCCTTCGTTGCCGACGCTTCAATCGCACCGAGTTCGTGTGCATCGGACAAACCGTCGGTTGTGAGGTGCACGGAGAGCCGGAACCCTCCGGCCGCCGCGGGCTTCACGTCCACGCCAAAGATGCCGGGCCGGGACGGGCCGTCCGTGCTGAACGACTCGACCTTGCCGTCCGCCGAGGTGAGACGAATCTCAACCTTCCCGTTGGCGACCGGCTTGAACGTGTCGAGTCGAGTGAAGTGTACGGCGAAGCGGCTTGTCCGGCCGACCACCAGCGGCGCGTACTCCGCGAACAGCTCGGTCTTCGTCGTCCAGTTCGTGTAGCTTTCCGGATGCGGCTCGGGTTCAGTTGCCTTCTCAGCGACCGGTGCCTGCTTCTGGCACCCCACGGTGAAGATCACCAGCAAAAGAATGAACGACCTTCTCATTTCCCAAGCTCCTCTCCGACAACCCGCTCCAGTTCGATCTGCGCTTCTTTCACCGCTCTCTGTATGTCGAGCATTCGCAACTGCGCCTGGCGTTGTGAGCGGTATGCATCGAGGAGTTGCAGGATTCCGATCTCGCCTTCCTGATAGGCGATCGTCGCGATCTTGATCAGTTCCGGTCCGCTATCGGCCAGTTCCTTGCGGTACCGGTCGCGGGCCTGGATACGTATGTTGAACGCGCGTACGGTCCCTTCAACCGCCGCCCGGATCCGCTGAGTGAGGATTTGCAGCCGGGCCGAGATCCGCTCTTGCTCGGCGGAGTAGCGAGCGACCTCGGCTTGCCCCTTGTTGAAGAGAGGCAGCGGAACTGTAACGCCAACCACGCCTCCGTTCGCGATTCTGTTCTGACCGACATCGGCGCGCTTGAATCCGGCATTCAGCAACGGCTCGGGTATCTTCAACCGGTCCGCCGCACGCTCTTCCAGTCGGAACTGTTCCAGGCGGCGTTGTTCGGCCCGGAAATCCTCTCGTGCACCCATCGCCCGTTGCACCAGGGCCGTTCCGTCGAGTGGTCCGAGGACGGTCTCGATCTGACCCGCGACCGTCGCAATCTCAGTCGCCGGCGGAAGAAAGGCGACCAGGCGAGATCGCTCCAGTTCCATCTCGGCCCGGACGAGAGCAAGCTCGGCAAGCAGTTCGGCCCGCTCCCGCTCAGTACGCATTCGGTCGAATTTCGAGCCCTCGCCTTCGCGCTCTCGATCGCGGAGCACCCGGATGACGTTCTCGATTTCCTTCAGTCCGGTCGAGTAGACCCGTTCCCGTTCCTGCGCAGCCAAGAGCTGGTAGAACGTCAGACGCAGACTCGTGCGAGCTTGCCATATGTCGAAGGCGCCTTCTGCCTCGGTGGCACGAACAGCCGAATCGCCGGCTTGGCGCAGCAGCTTCAAACGACCGTTGATCGGGATGGCTTGCTCGGCCTGGAAGAACTCAGTGAGTCCAGCCCCTTCCCGGGTGTAGTTGAAGCTGGGGTTTGCGTACAGAGAACGGCCTTTGGCCTCCGCCTGTGCGATGGCCGCGCGGGCGCGAGCCTCCCTCGCGTATGGACTTTGCTCAAGGAACTTCTGGACTACGCTCGTTTCCGTCCACTCCTGCGCCGAACATAGGCCCGAAAGTGCGGCCACGCACAGCAGAGAAGTGGCGGCGCGATTGGGCAAATGCATTGCGCCACCTCATCAAAATCAACTTCTAGGAACTGAATGGGGATCGCGCACACGAGTGGTGCGCCTGATGGGTGGTTAGGCAGGAGGGGCGCGGGATTTGAGGGCAAGCTGCCACGGAGGATCGTGGCTGTGGGGGATCAGTTCCGTTACGAGCGCGGGCTGCGAGATCCGTTGCGGGATCAGGATCGCCTCCGGAAGCGCAGCTGCGAGTCTCACGGGAGACTTGCCATCACCGGGAATCCAACTCAGAGAGCGTGCATCGCCAACGTGATCGTCAGCCTCGATCGCCAGACCATCTGCGCGTTCACCAGACCAATGTGCGTGAGCGAATCCATGGGCGTGCTCATGGCCTGGATCACGGTCGTGGACGTGTAGGAACGGAGCCTGGGCAAATGCCAGCAGAAGGCTAGCGGTTATGCCAAGATGCAATGTCCTACGCACGTGCCCATATCTTACCGTGTCGTCCAGCTTGGCACCGGTTAGGCGATTCTCAGCGTACCCATCATGCCCATGTCTTCGTGATCCAGAATGTGGCAGTGGTACACGGCGAGGCCCGTAAAGTCGTCGAATCGGGTTCGGACGCGCACGCGCCGGCCGGCCTTCACGAGCACCGTGTCCTTCCACGCTGGTGTCGCGCTGCCGTCGGACTGCACAATTTGAAATGAATTCGTGTGGACGTGCATTGGGTGATCCATTGAGGTGTTGTTCACGAACTCCCAATCCTCCACTTCGCCGAGTTGAACCTGTGTATCGACCCTGTCCATGTCGAAAGTCCGGCCGTTGATGGTGAATGCCATGCCACCCTGCGCCCGGCCCGGCATCCCCATCCCAGCCATGGATTGTGCGAGCAAGAATCGACGGACCTTGCCGTTGCCGGCCAGGGGATCGATTGTGGCGAGTCGTTCGGGCAACTGCCAGAAAGCAGGATCACCGAATTCATAGTTGATCTGCGCCAATTCGAATGGACCACTGGACCTGAACATGGGGCCGCCCATCCCCATCCCAGCGGTTCGGCTGTACGGCAGGTTCCACAGCCGATACGAGCCGGGATTGCGGTTCCCACAAACAATCACGTCAACGCGCTCTCCGGGAGTCAGGAGGATCGTCTCCATCTCCAGCGGTGATGGCAGCAGCCCACCATCCACCCCGATCAGCATGAACGGGTGCTCGTCTAACTTGAGATTGTAGAAACGCGAGCTTGAAGCGTTGATGAAGCGCAACCGTAGAAAGCCGCCGCTGGTTATCGGCAGCACTGCAGCGGTCTTTCCCGCGGCTGTGACCAGCGATCCTTCCCGGCCCGTCATCATCTCCATTGGGCCAGGCTGCGCCAGTCTGCCCTCGTTTGTGAGGTCGAAGTCCTGCAGCAGGATCACCTGTTCAGGAACACGCAACAGGTCAAGGGTTTCTTCCGCTTCCGAGCGGACAAGAATCGCGCCGGCGAGTCCACCACTCACCTGTTCAGCAGTGTGACCGTGCACATGGGGGTGGCACCAAAAGGTTCCAGCAGGATGATCCACCGGTAAAGTGAAGCGATACTCGTGAAGTTCGCCGGGAGGGATCTGCAGAAATACATCGTCGGCGCCTGGGCTTGGTGAGATATGGAGACCGTGGAAGTGTAGGTTTGTTGGCTCGGACAGTAGATTCCTCAGACGAATCACCACTTCCTGGCCGGGGCGCAAAGTTATGGTGGGGCCGGGCACTTGGCCGTTGTATGCGACCAACTCCACCAGCCTGCCGTCGAGAGGGACCCAGCTTCGTGCCGCTTCGAGTTCGATGACTACCGGCTCATCGGAGGCGATTGCACGCGCACTACTGGCCGCCGCAAGGGCCGACCATGAGAACTGGCGTCTGGTCATCTGTAACATGCCATTTCCCCCCTTCCTGTGCCACTTCATTATCGACCCCAGGCCGCCCGGCGGCTTGAGGCCACCGGACGGCCCTTCTTCCGGGTGTTGACGCCGCCCCTTAATCGCAGCAGGTCACCTGTCCACTGCAGGAGTCTTCGGATCGCTCCGAAACGGCCAGCGCAGCGGTTTGCGTATCCGCATTCCTGCGAGGCATGCTTCGGCCGAACTTCGAGCGCCACCATGCTTCTGAGTAGGATGAAGCGTTGCTTGCCGCGACCGCTTTCTCGTGGGCGCTGGATTCTGAGACCGCCGTCGTGCCGCGGCCCAACTTGGAAGCAAGCAGAGTGTCAGCAGTGTTGGAAGATCGCTTGGTCTTCGCCGATGCGTGCTGGTGACGGCAGCAACTCTGTTTCTTGCATGTTTGGTCTTGGCCATTGGACTCGCGGGCACGCGCCTCCCGGCGTGCCTCTTCGGCGGGAGAGTAGCGGCCTGTCTTGGCCTTGATTCGCTCCTCGGCCCACTGGTCGTTCGTCGTGGCCAACATGGCGGAACTTGACATCGCGCCTGCAAATAGAAGGATCATCATCGTTTTCATGGCAATCTCCTGATCGAATACCCGGGGTGCGGCGACGCGCTTCACTGCACCGGATTCAACACTCCGCGCGCGTTCGGAAGCGTCTTGCGACGCGACGACAGATGGATGCTTGGAGCGAGGGCGGACTAGATCAGGAACTGGTGGAATCGGATGAAAAGTTCAGGCCTCGAGACGGCAGGCTCAGGAGCGATGCCGGCAACTGGGTGTGCCGCGATGAGCGCCGGAGCCCGATCCGGGAACATTGGCCGTGGAGGCGCTGGGCCTGCGATTTGCCAATCCGATCGGCATCGCCGCGGGTTTCGACAAGGACGCGAGAGTGCCCGACTTGAGCAGCAGGCTCGCTGGGTACGCCCGATACCAGGCAACACCGCGGCGCCGAAGCATGGCTCACTGGCGGAGTATTCGGGCAGCACGGATGAGCCGGTTCAGTGGTGCCTGCGGGGGCTGACGCACAGATCCCTGAGAAGGGCAGGAGCAGAAGTGTCGCGAGCATAATCGCGACCCGGAAATTGAACCTCTGCGTCATGGTACTCCTGACTTTACAGACGCACGTCGTGTACCAAACGTTAGCAAGAACAAAAGACGAGACTTCACATCGCCGGGCCAGCGCGTCGGAGCACAAGTTGGGGCAGATAGCCCGGATGGCAGGGGCAACATTCGACCAGTCACCTGATGCGGGCAATCGCCGCTACACTGAACGGATGGAATCCGGGGCCATTACGAGAAGACGCGCCGCAGCAGCGGTTACCCTGGGGCTCTTGACTGGACGTCTCGGATTGTCGGCAAGTACGAACGCCCGTGTGAAAGTGTCGCGACTGCTCAATGAGGGGATTCAACCACAAGTGGTCTCCGATGAGCGCGGCGTGCTCCACATGGTTTACTACTCTGGCGACTCTCGCGCGGGCGACCTGTCCTACGTCCGTTCAACGGATCAGGGAGCGACTTGGTCTGCAGCCATCGCTGTGAATGAACCGGGTAGCGCCATCGCCGCCGGCACGATCCGCAGAGCCCAGGTGGCCATCGGCAGGAATGGGCGGGTTCACGTGGCCTGGAATGGATCTTCGAAGGCGCGGATTCGAGGCCCACTCAATCCTGACTCGGGAAAGCCCGGCGAGCCGATGTTGTACGCGCGGCTGAACGATGCAGCCTCGGCATTTGAACCGCAACGCAATCTGATGACGCGTTCGTTCGGACTGGATGGCGGCGGGTCTGTCGCTGCCGACAAGGCGGGCAATGTTTATGTCGCGTGGCACGGCATCGGCCCGCAAGACGCGAAGGGCGACCTGCAAGGTGAGGCGCGGAGGCAAGTGTGGGTTGCGAGATCACAGGACGAAGGAAGATCGTTCGCCCCGGAGACTAAAGCCTGGCATGAGCCGACCGGCGCCTGTGGATGCTGTGGAATGAAAGTGTTCGCTGACCGTGACGGCAACGTGACCGCCCTCTACCGCTCCGCGCGAGAGTCGATTCACCGCGACATCTATCTTCTTCGTTCAACCGACAGAGGCAATACATTCAACGGCAGACTGCTGCACGAATGGGACATCAATGCGTGCCCGATGAGCAGCATGGACTTTACGGAGAGCGAAGATCGGGTTCTTGCAGCCTGGGAGACCGGGGGCCAGGTGTATTGGGCGTCTGTCAAAGGCACGGGCAGCAGGAAGACCGAGACGGTGGCTGCGCCAGGTGACGGCAAGGGGAGAAAGCATCCGAGGCTCGCGAGCAACAAGAAAGGCGAAATCCTGCTCGTGTGGACCGAAGGCACCGGCTGGCAGCGTGGTGGTTCGCTCGCCTGGCAAGTTTACGACAACGCAGGCCGCCCCACGGGCACGAACGGGAAGATCCCAGGCGTGCCCGTGTGGAGCTTTGCGGCTCCCATCGCGCACCCGGACGGCCGGTTCAGCATTTTCTATTGAGGAAGTTGCGCCGCCGAATCGCACATCACCCCGCCGCAGTCAGTTCATCCGTGACTGTAATGTTTGCCCCAACCTCTCGTCAGCACCTCTGTAACGCGCGATCAAGCGCCTAAGTAAGGAGGTTGAGAGATGTTCAATCTGTTGATTTTGGTCGCCGGTATCGCCGCGATCGTCCTGGTGAACTGGTATTTCTTCATGGCGCCGAAGGCGGCCGTGGCGGCCAGGGCTTCAGCAAATGGAAGCCAGGAGGTACGCATCACCGTCGAAGGGGGCTACTCGCCCGCGGTCATCCGAGTGAAGCAGGGCGCGTCAGTTCGCCTCGTGTTCGACCGGAAAGAGAAGTCACCATGCTCGGACGAGGTCGTGATCAGTGAATTCGGCATTCGGCGGTTCCTCAAACCGTTCGAACAGACCGTCGTTGAGTTCACGCCGGCTAAACCGGGCTCGTACGATTTCACCTGCGGCATGAGCATGCTGCGGGGGCAAATCGAGGTGGAGGGATAACGATGCCGGCAAAGACCCAAGTCACAGGAGCGGCACGGATCCAGGTGACCGGAATGAGCTGCGCGGCCTGCGTCCGCCGTGTACGGCATACGCTCATCGAAGAACCGGGTGTGAGTGCTGCCGAAGTCATCCTCGGCACGCGCGAAGCGGCCGTGACGTTTGATCCTGATGTCACCAATGAGAAAGCGCTCGTGGATGCGATTCGCGGCTCCGGATACGGGGCTGAACTCGCGGAGGAGGAGTAACCATGCCATCGACAATGGACAGTACCGCTGACGTGACGATCCCAGTTTCTGGGCTCACTTGCGCCTCATGCGTGGGTCACATCCGGGAGGCTCTCGAACAGCAACCAGGCGTGTCCACCGCGAACGTCAGTCTCGTGACTCGAGAGGCGTCTGTTTCATTTGATCCGCAGAAGACAAACGTCGAGACGCTCGTCGAAGCGATTCGGGGACGAGGCTACGGAGCTGAAGTTCCCTCAGCGAGCCGCAGTTTGACGGACGAGCAGGAGGCACAAGACAAGGCCCAGGCAGAGGAGTTCACAGACCTCCGGCGAAAGGCCATTGCCAGCGGAGCGCTCGGCGCCATTGCGATGCTGCTTTCCATGCCGCTCATGCCGGCAGGCGATCACAGCCTGCATGGCGGCGGGGATCCGTTGCTCGGGCCGCTGTTGAACATCATCGACGCGCCGATGCGCCAGGCCATGCCTTGGCTGTATAGCATCGAGGCGGCAACGCTGAAGTATGCACTCCTGCTGCTTACCGTCGCGGTAGTCGCCTGGGCGGGGCGTCAGTTCTACATTCGCGCGTGGATGGCCTTCCGTCATCGCGTGGCCGACATGAACACGCTGATCGCGGTGGGGACCGGCGCGGCCTTTCTCTACTCCGTGTCGGCCACGGTGGCGCCTGGCTTCTTCGTGCGAAACGGGGTGGCGCCGGAGGTGTACTACGAGGCCGTGGCGATGATTGTCGCCCTCGTGCTGGCCGGCAATGCCCTGGAGAGCCGCGCCCGCGGCAAGACTTCGGAAGCGCTGAGGAAAATGCTTCAGCTTCAGCCTTCACAGGCCCGCGTGATCCGCGATGAGGTCGAAGTGGAAGTTCCCGTCGATGATGTCCGTCTGGACGAGATCGTGCTCGTTCGCCCAGGAGAGCGCATCCCCGTAGACGGCGTTGTTGCAGAGGGCAGCAGCGCTGTTGACGAATCGATGCTGACGGGAGAGCCCATGCCTGTCCAGAAGGCGGAAGGGGATCTCCTGATCGGTGGAACGCTCAATAGGATGGGCTTTCTGCGCTACAGGTCGACGGCTGTAGGCGCCGCCGGCATGCTGGCACAGATCGTCAAATTGATGAGGGAGGCACAGTCATCACGGGCTCCGATGCAGAAGCTCGCCGACAGGATCAGCGCCGTTTTCGTGCCCATCGTGATCTCGATCGCAATCGCGACGTTCGTGGCGTGGGTATTGCTCGCGCCGGATGGCGGCCTTGTGCGTGCCCTGAGCGCCGCGGTGGCAGTACTCATCATCGCGTGCCCCTGTGCGGTCGGGCTGGCCGTGCCGACGGCCGTAACCGTGGCCATCGGCCGTGGCGCCGGGGTTGGCGTTCTCTTCAAAGGCGGCGAGGCGCTGGAAAAACTGTCGGACGTAGACACGATCCTCTTCGACAAGACCGGCACGATCACCCAGGGCCGACCGATGGTGACGCAAATTGTGCCGGTTGCTGGATTCGCTGAGGAGACGGTGCTCGCGTTCGCGGTGGCAGTGGAGCGGCTCTCCGAGCACCCTTTGGCCGAGGCAGTGGTTGCGGCGGCCGAAGAACGCGGTCTGATCCATGCCCCGGCATCGGGGTTCCAGGCCGCCCCGGGGTTGGGCGCTTCTGCGACAGTCGAGGGACAACGAATTCTGATCGGGAATCAGCGATGGCTGGAATCGAAGGGCATCGTTGTAGTCCCGTTGCTGGAAACAGCCGAGCGGCTATCGACCGAAGGCGCCACACCGGTATTCGTCGCTGTGGATCAGGCGCTTGCAGGTTTGATCGCCATCTCCGATCCAGTGAAGCCCTCCTCAGCCGCTGCGATCGAAAAACTACGCAGCAGCGGCATCGACGTGGTCATGTTGACCGGGGATCGCAGATCCACAGCAATGGCCGTCGCCCGCAAAGTGGGAATCGAGGAAGTGGTTGCGGGTGTTCTGCCAGAGGGGAAAGTCTCCGAGGTTCGGCGTCTGCAGCAGCTTGGCCGTCGCGTCGCGATGGTCGGAGATGGCGTCAACGACGGACCGGCACTGGCTCAGGCTGACGCCGGCCTGGCGATGGCCTCCGGTTCCGACATTGCCTCGGAAGCCGCCGGCGTGACGCTGATGCGCAGCGACCTGGAGGCCGCCGTTGCCGCGATTGAATTGTCCAAACGGACAATCCGCGTTATGAGGCAGAACCTTGCTTGGGCTTTCCTGTACAACGTGATCGGTATTCCCATCGCGGCCGGAGCGCTTTACGCCTCATTCGGAATGCAGTTGACCCCGGTGCTGGCGAGCGTGGCCATGGCGCTGTCTTCCGTGAGTGTTGTCAGCAATAGTCTGAGGCTGCGCGGATGAACGATTGCATCATGCTAGGCTTCGCTTAATGGGCAGCATTTCTGGGAAGAGCGCGGGCCTCTCACCCGAGGCGCTCGCACGGCTGGTCGAGGGACGCCAGCAATTCCTCTCTTTCCTTCAGAAGAGAATCCAATCCAAGGCCGCCGCGGAAGACATTCTGCAGGCGGCTTTTGTGCGTAGCCTGGAAAAGGGCGGCGCGGTTCGGGATGAAGAGAGTGTGGTCGCCTGGTTCTACCGGCTACTGCGAAACGCCATCATCGATTACTACCGCCAGCAAGGCTCAGCGGAACGGGTATCCGAGCGATTGGTCGCCCACCTGGAAGACCATCAGGAGCCGGATGACGTCTTCAAAGGCGAGATCTGCCAGTGTGTAGTTGCCTTGCTTGAAAACGTGAAGCCCGAGTATCGGGAGGCCCTGCAGTCGGTGGATTTGAACGAAGGCAGCCTCACGGATCTGGCCACAAAGGCCGGTATCACCGCAAACAACGCCGCCGTGCGCGTGCATCGGGCGAGGGCGGCGCTCCGGAAGCAGGTCACCACAGCCTGCGGCGTCTGCGCGACCCACGGGTGTCTCGACTGCCACTGCAAGCCCGGGCCGGCAGCCGCGCGCACTTGAAGAAGTCTCAATTGCAGGTGTAAGAATCGCGCGGGTGGACGTCTGCACGTTTGTATGCAGACGACAAAATCAATGATCCAAGAGATGAGAACCAGGCTCGGACACACAGGTCTCCTGGTGGCTATGGCAATTGCACCCGCCCTGACGGCCCAACACGTCCACCCGGAGCCGCCTGGCGCAGCCACCGAAGCCCCACCCGCCGATGCGCACGATCACCATCAGCATGTGCATGGCAACCCCAATGAAGGAGGTCCGAACCGGAGCACGAGCTTTCTGTTCGGTCTCAGTTCGGGAACGAGCCTGAATCCAGCCTCGTGGCCGATGCCGATGGTGATGCAACGCGCCGGCGGCTGGCACCTGATGTGGATGGGGCAGGCGTTCATTGTGGGCACGCAACAATCAGGCCCACGCGGCGGAGACAAGATCTACTCCGCGAACTGGGGCATGTTGGCGGCGGCCCGCAACGTGGGCCGCGGAAGCGTCATGTTGCGGGGAATGATCTCGTTGGATCCGCTCACCGTCACCGGCAAACAGTACCCACTCCTGTTTCAGACCGGCGAGTTAGCCAACGGCAAGCCGATCGTTGACGGGCAGCACCAGCACGATCTGTTGATGGAGCTGAGCATCCACTACGCGCGTCCAATCGGCGAGAAGGCGTTGATCAACCTCTACTACGCGCCCGTCGGCGACGTAGCACTCGGACCTGTCGCGTTTCCGCATCGCGCGTCGGCCATGGAATTGCCGCAAGCGACGTTGGGTCACCACTGGCAGGACGCAACGCACATTGCCAACAATGTCGTGACGGCCGGACTGACCTACGGGAAGTTCCGAATCGAAGGAAGCGGCTTTCGCGGCAAAGAACCAAACGAAAACCGGTGGAACATCGACATGGGCCCGATCGACTCATGGTCGAGCCGGTTGACCTGGCAGCCGAGTTCTAACTGGGTGGCGCAGGTCTCGGCCGCCCGAATTCGTCGCCCCGAGACCATCCACGTGGATGACGTCGTCCGGGCTACCGCCTCGTTGCACTACACCAGACCCATGCGAGGGACTTTGGGCTGGTCGAGCAGCCTGATCTGGGCCCGCAACTACAAAACAGTTGGCAAGTACGCGACGAACTCTGTCCTGGCCGAAACGGTCGTTCCGTTGAAACGCAAGAACCTTCTAACGGCGCGGGCGGAGTGGTCGCAAAGGGATGAGCTGTTTGAATACGACCACGACTTGGCCCATGAGCTACTTGCGAAGACTGGCAAGCGCGCTTTCAATGTCGGAGCGCTCACCGTCGGCTACACGCGGGAGCTTGGTTCGATGGGTCCTGTCCGGGCAGCCGCAGGGTTCAACGTGACCGCATACTCGATCGCCGCTGCCCTGAAATCGTTCTACGGATCGCGGCCGGTCGGAGCGAGTGTGTTTCTCCGTTTCCGCCTTAGCGGCGGTGAATGAGTATCAGTCGGTGAGGCGACGAATAGGGACTATGCCAAGTCGCTTGGAGCATTACTCACGAAGAGATAAGATGCCCGGAGAAGGAGATTATACGAGTGCACCGAGCGCCACGCCGACGAGTACGAGCGGGAATACCCCACTGCCGCCGCGTTGTCGGGCTGAAATCCAAAAGCCTGTGCCAAAACTGAGCCAAAACCCCATCTGATTGGGTGCCTTGAGGTTACTGACCGAGCGAGAGCAGATTCCCCAAGTTGTTGAAAACAGAGCAATCAGTATAGAGCCATTGGAGGGTTTGGAACCGGTTCCTGTACTTCGTAATCAGCAGGTCGCCGGTTCAATCCCGGCGGGTGGCTCCAGACTTCCCCAATAAAATCAATCAGATCCCGCAGCGTCACCGCGTGGGATCTTCGCTTTAGGGGCCCCAACTGTGCCAAAACTGTGCCACAACCCGAATGATCGGGCAAGCCTTTGAGGGATAGAGGGTTGCCTCGATTGGCCAGGCTTCGCGTCACGGCTTGTCGCCCGAGATCCGACCGTTTAGCAGGCTGTCCGGACGATCCTCGTTCGATGTTCTACAAGAGGTTAAAGAAGAGCCACTTACG
>WBZO01005153.1_pt1 | contig 13542 bp, 15 predicted proteins | sample 5204261 | NCBI WGS metagenome assembly WBZO01 (sample SAMN12412400, study PRJNA552823) | activated sludge metagenome | isolation source: activated sludge from anammox sidestream of wastewater treatment plant... | place: USA: North Carolina | collected 2017-09
TCGATCGTTCGAGTGCGATGACAGATCCGCAAGACCCGCCGCAGATAGTTGTTGCGCTGGGCCTCGGGGCGAACCTGGGGGATCGGCTGGCTGCGCTGCAGCGTGGCATCGATGTGATCCGTCGCGACCCGGCAGTGACACCCATCGCGATCTCAGCGGTCTACGAGACCGACCCGGTGGGTGGCCCCGAACAACCGGACTATCTGAACGCGGTCCTACTCATCAGAACCTCGCTCGTCCCGGTGGAGGTGCTGGCACTGGCACAGTTGGCGGAGCAGGAGCTGCACCGCACTCGTGAAGTGCGTTGGGGGGCTCGCACGCTTGATGTGGACGTCATCAACTACGGGGATTTCGTCAGTAGCGACCCAGCGCTTACCCTGCCTCACCCCAGGGCAGCCGAACGGGCGTTTGTGCTCGTCCCACTGTTGGATGCTGACGCTGGCGCGCGGCTGGCCGGAATTGCGGAGCCAGCGCAGCAGTTGCTGGCGCAGCTATCGCAGGAGGACATCGACGGTGTTCGTCGACGCAGTGACCTCAAGCTCAAACTCGACCCAGGCGTTCCTGCCTAGCCCCTGGGCATAGTCTGGACCTGTGACTCCAACCCGGCCACTGATGCTCGTCGTGTTGGCGATGTTGGCCGCCGCAGTTGGGTTCGCCGCCGTGGGCTTATGGGAGGCGGCATTCGGCCGTACTCTGCCGGTACCGCTGATGGCGTCGATCACCTTGTTCCTGCTGGCCATCGCGATCTTCATCTGGGCGCTGCTGATTCGACCCCGCTTGGTCCGCAAAGAAGGAACGAAGCCGATCAGCCCCTTCACCGCAGCCCGGACGGCTGCGCTGGCAATGGCCGCGTCACGCACCGGCGCACTCGTCGCTGGCTTCTACCTGGGGACTGCGCTCGGATTCTCGTCGAAGTTGTACATCCCGATCGCGAAGGAGCGCTTGTGGCTTGCTCTTGCCGCGGCAGGGGCGGCGGTTCTGGTGGTGCTGGCGTCCCTCTGGCTGGAACACATCTGTCGACTGCCTGGCGACGATGATGAGGACGGATCAGCTTCGCCGGAACAGGAGGATGAGCCGACGGATTGGGCGATGCCGCGGCATGAGCGCTGATCTGGGAGCCTGACGCCTACGGGTGATCGTGACCTTCGGCGACGAATGACCGCCCCGACAGTTCAGTCACATCGATCTTGATGAACCGATTCTTTGGAGACGTGTTCCATGGGAACAGTGGGAGTCCGGCAACGTACTCCTCGATCTCCAGGTTGCCGACGAGTTCGGCCCGACCATGGGCGACTACGCTCCAAGCGTGATTGTCGTCGGGCACATAACCGTCCACTTCGAAGGCAACCCACTCGTTGATCACCACCGAAACAAGCTTGGAGCCTTCAGCGGATCGCATGTAGATTGCGCCGTCGTTGACGGTGTAGTTGATCGGGAAGATGTCGGGTCGCCCAGCGACGGCGACGGCCAACCGGCCCACTTCCTCACCACGTAGACGCTCCCAGCACGCCTCATCATCCAGAATCTCAGCACCGTTTCGGGGATCGCGAGTCATGTGGCCATTGTGTCACTCATTGACCTGAGAGTTGCTAGCGCTTGATCCGATTCGCCTACCAGGTAGCCTGCTCGCGTGGACTATGAAGACCTGCCGTATGACGAACTGCGCGACAAAGCGTTCGATCTTGCTGAGAAGCGCCGCGACGTTGGCTTTTTCATCGACTTGTTCAATCACACGCCCTCCATGCAGGACGCATCGTCTGAGGGCGGGTCGCTCGGCGAGATCGGGGGGACAATCATCGAACTCGTTCGCGCTGCCCGTGAGACCTTCGGTGAGAAACAGGTCGGCGACATGAAACCGCTCTTTGTCGCTAACTTCGCAACGTACCTGCGCGACCACGAGCCGAACTAAGCGTTCCGCTCAGCCTGCTGGAATGTCGCAACGGCCTCAACTCCACCGCTCGCTGATTCCCGCAGTTCCACACTCGCCCCGCTGGCGTCGGCCAGATGCCGGACGATCGCCAAACCGAGTCCAGTGCCGGCGTTGTCCTCCCGGACACTCCAGAAGCGGTCAAAGGCGCGAGTGCGCGCTTCCGCGCTTAACCCAGGTCCAGAGTCTGTGACGAGCAGGGTGGTGGAACCGCGCTCGGCTCCGGTGGATTCGACGATTGTGACGATCACGCGAGAACCGGCGGGACTCACTGACAAGGCGTTGTCCAGATAGTTGTCCAGGATCTGCTCGGGCGCTTCCGGAACCGCCAGGATCATTGCCGAATTGGGGGCGGCCAATTCGAGTCGCACATCCTGCTCCTCCGCGAGTGGCTGCCAGATTGCGAACCGTTCCGTCGCAACAGCGGCCATGTCGATCGCGACGAGTTCCTGCCGCTCACCCTCGGCCCGTGCCAGCCGCAGCAGCCCGTCGATCACATGCTGCAATCGTTCGGTCTCAGCTCTCGCGGCGTCGAGCGATTGAGCGGCGCTGTCAGGCGAAGTTGTCATCTTCTCGGCGGCCTCGTCCAGTCGCAGTCGAAGGGCAGTCAACGGTGTCCTGAGTTGGTGAGACGCGTCTCCGGCAAATGACCGCTGCGCCTCAATCAGGCTGTTGAGCCGGTCAGACATTGTGTTGAGGTCTCTACCGAGCCTGCGCAATTCGGGGGCACCTTCGTCGGTGGCTGCCCGGGCGGTGAGGTCACCACTGGCCAGTTGGGCCGTCGTTGTCTGCAATCGGCGAATTGGCCTGGTGATCGTCGCCGCCAGTAGGAAGGCCACGGCGATAGCGGCTAGCAGGGTCAAACCAGCAACGATCGCGAGCCCTCTGACGCGTTCGTTGACGCGGTTGTCGAGTTCGCTGGACGGGTAGGTGAGGCGCACTGCTCCCAGCGTCTTCGCGCCGCTGAGCACCGGAACCGCGACGTAGAGCACCGGTACCCCGGTCACCGCAGTGGTCTGTTCACCTGACGCGGTTTCACCAGTGAGTGCTGTCCGGACTTCCGGCTGCGCACGCACTTCGCCGCCAACGGGGGTTGCCGGATTGCTGGCGGCAACCAGGACTCCTTTGGAATCCACCACAATCACTTCGGCATTCTCGGACTTCGAGTACGCCATCAGCATCGCCGTGAGCGCTGCGTTGTTCTCCGCCCGACCTTCGGCCAGGGCCGCTTCGGACCGGCCAGCAATCACAAATGCATCACGTTGCAGCTCGGTGATGATTCTGTTGCTTTCGATAGAACGCAGATACAGCGCCAATGGGACGTCCTGAATGAGCAACACCAGCGCCGTGAGCGCGACGAGCACGGCGACGAGGCGCAGCTTCATTGAGTGACCTTCTCACCCGGCATTTGGAGTTCTTCAGTCTGGTCTAGGTCGCGGCTACGCCGTCGCCCACAGCGTCAGCGTCTTCCGTGGGATTTCCCAACCGGAAGCCAACCCCTCGAACCGATTCGATCCACTTGGCTTCGCCGAGCTTCTTGCGGATCGACGCCACGTGCGCATCAACGGTCTTGGTGGGGCCGTACCAGTCGGTTTCCCACACCTGGTTGAGGATGTCCGTGCGCCGACATACCGCGCCGGGATCTTCGGCCAGGAAGCTGAGCAGGGCGAACTCCTTGGCCGTCAGAGTTACTTCCTCGTCAGACAGGTAGACCCGCTGGGCACGACGGTCGATCAACAGCGCGCCAATCTGCTGTTGACCGCTGACCTGGGCCTGAGCGGTCGAGCCCCCGCCGCCACTACCGGACCGGCGAGTCACGGCTCGAATGCGGGCGATGAGTTCACGGATTCCGAAGGGTTTTGCCAAGTAGTCGTCAGCGCCGAGCTCAAGTCCGACGACCTTGTCGACCTCGTCGCCGCGGGCGCTGATCACGATGATGGGAATCTGCGAATCGGATCGGATCGATCGGCATACATCCTGGCCGTCAACATCCGGCAGTCCCAGGTCCAACAGGACAATGTCCGGCACGGGTTCGCTGGCGACTGCCGCGAGCGCAGCCGTCCCGTTTGAGACGTGGTCGACGGTGTAGCCGTTCGTTGTCAAGCCATCTCGAACCCCGCTTGCCACGGCTGGATCGTCTTCAACTAGAAGAACGCGCACGGTGAATCCCCGTCTCTTCGGTCGTCGAGCATTGGTGATCAAGCAGGACGCGAAACCGCGCACCGGTAGCTACGTTAGGTGAGTACGGTCACCTGATGGTCTAGGTGAAGCACCGGAATTTGCCGAATTTTGGACGTCTGGCCTTACGTTTTGGGTGATCACGGGGTTACCGTTGACTGTTGGGATGGTGTTTTGCGTCCTCAGGGCGGTCGCAATGGCTGTCGCTGCGGGCAAGACATGGGCACGATAACCGGCGCAAGAATCAAGATACCGACGGAAAATGCCGACACAATGACATGGACACGGAGGCCGCGATGACGCGAGTACGGGTTATTACCGTGCTATCGCTGACCGGTGTGCTGGCCGCTGGCGCGCTTGCCACTGTGGTTAACACCCAGATTCTTGGTGCCGTCAGTGCTGGGTCGCAAAGCTCGAGTGATTCCTTGCGCGCTGCCGAAGAGGTCGTCGATCCAGCTCGCGTGACACCGGAACAAGCAGCAGCGGCAGCGCGAGCGACGCAGCAGCAGGCTCGTTCAGTGACCGTTTCTGGTGTGCGGTCAAACTCGAGTTCGACCTCGACGTCGATCTCTGCGAATTCCGGATCGGGAACACTCTCGACGTCTGGCAACGCTGAAGAGGTCCCGAGCAACCCGGTCAAAGAGCCGACTATGGGGGCGGGTACGGGTTCCGCTTCCGCAGCAAGCACACCAGGCACGGAGTCCCCATCCGAATCCGCGTCCCCCAGTGATTCGCCATCCGCGTCGGATTCGGCATCGGCGTCTCCGACGGGCTCAGCGTCTTCATCGGGCTCGGCATCTCCGACGGGCTCAGCGTCACCAACGGATCTGCCTTCGTTCAGCGGTTCGCCTTCGCCAACCGAGTAGATCTTCTCCGCTACTTTCCGAGGTCCCCGCCCACCAGCAGGAATGACATCAGGATCACCGGCAGATCCCGGACTTTGCTCCCGACCACAACCCGACAGAGTGCTTGCGCATTGGCGAACGACGAAGTCCTTATCTTGAGGCGGTAAGGCATCGGGCTACCGCGAGAAACCAGAAGCCAGCCGTTGATGCCGGATGGATTTTCCGTCCAGCCGTACCCTGTGCCCTCAGGCAGTCGCAGACTCCGTGGCAGCCGGACGTTCACGGGCCCCTGATTCGATGGCGCAGCCAACTCAGTCGCACAAGCCGTGAGGCATCGCTGGGATACTTCGAGTTCATCGACGAGTACCTGCATCCTCGCCTGCGCATCACCGGGGCTTGCGGTCACCCGCTGCAAGTGACCGGAGCTTGCCAACTGCGAGTACGCGACGTACGGGTCGTCGAGCCGAAGGTCGAGGCTCGCGCCACTCGCGCGAGCCACAGGACCGGTAACCCCGAACGACTCGGCGAGTTCCGCAGTCAACACTCCGACTCCCGAGAGGTCTGCTTGTCCCGAAATCCACTCCCGAAGAGAGCCAAGCAGTGGCGTGACTCGATCAGCGTCGACCCGCAGGTTCGCTGTCCAGCCCACGGGAGTGTCTTCCCGAACCCCACCAGGCACGACGAGCATTGGGTGCAGACGCCCGCCGCTCATCGCCTCGTGTCGCAACACGAGCTCGTCGCGCACCTGGCGGCAGTCGTCCCGCAGCGCGATGTCCCTGGCCTCACCGTTCGCCAGTTGCCCAACCGTCTCGCCGAGCCAGCGCAGGTGATGGATTGCGCGATTCAATTCGGCCATTGCGGTGCGTATCCAGCTGGCTCGGTCGGGAACGGTCATACCCGCCATGCCTTCAATGGTCAGGGCCAGACCGAGTTCCGACCCGAATGCACTGTGCCACTCATGTCGGTCGGCGAGCATCAGAGCTTGTCGATAGTCGCGGGACTCGAAGAGCTTCTCGACACCGCGGTGCAAGGGGACGATGTGTGGTTCCGCCCAGAGGATCGTGGCATCGTCGCCGGGGTTGTCGACCTGCAATGTCAGGGCTATCGGACCGTGCCCGGCGGGGTGCTGCGACCCAAGCTGGAGGGTCCATTGGCGCTCGATGCCCTCGCTAGGTCGATCAATCTGCACAGGTCACACGGTAACGAGGGACGCCGCGTCCTAGGCTGCACCGGTGAGCAAGTCGCAGCAGGAATCCCCGGAGTCGGGCTCAATCGATTCCGCCGCGGCAAATGCGGCACCGCGACTTTCCGTGGGGGTCATCGGGACAGGCAGGGCTGGCAGCGTGCTCGGCGCTGCCCTGCGGCGCGCGGGCCACAACGTCGTTGCCGCCTACGGGGTTAGCGACGTCAGCCGCCTACGCGCCGAGGCATTGCTGCCGGGAGTACCCCTCGTCACTCCGGAAGAGGTGCTCGCGCGAGCTGACTTGGTGCTGATCACGGTTCCGGATGACGCACTCCCGGACCTGGTGGCCGGACTCAGCGCCACTGGTGCGTTCCGGGCGGGGCAGTTCGTCGCACACGCCAGCGGTCGCTACGGCATTGAGGTTTTGGCTCCGGCGACTCGGGCAGGAGTGTTGCCGCTTGCGGTGCACCCCGCGATGACGTTGACGGGAACCAGTCTGGATCTGGAGCGACTTTCCGGCGCACCATTCGGGGTCACCGCCCCGGAGGAATTGCGCCCGGTTGCCGAGGCTCTCGTGGTTGAGATGGGCGGGGATCCTGTGTGGGTTCCCGAACAATCACGGGCGCTGTACCACGCGGCCTTGGCCAACGGCGCGAATCATTTGGTGACCCTCGTTGCCCAGTCGATCGACTTACTTGAAGTCGCCGGGGTGGAACACCCGCAGCGGCTGCTGGGTCCGTTGCTCTACGCGGCGCTGGACAATGCCCTGCGATCTGGTGATTCGGCACTGACAGGACCAGTGGTGCGTGGCGACGCGGGCACAGTGGCGGCACATGTGGACGTCATCGATGGCGTGTCCGTTGAAGCTCGGCGAGCATACGTCGCGATGGCACGGTTGACTGCTGATCGAGCGTTGGCGAATGGCATGCTGCAGGCGACCCAGGCAGAAGCGTTGCTAGAGGTGTTGGCGTCCGAGCCCGGAACATCGAGCGAAGCTGTCGACCCGAACGGGGATGAAGGGTGAGTGTGCGACAACGGCCACCCAGCACGACACCGGTGGTGCAGACGCGGGAGGAGCTCGCGGCCGCACTGGCCGACGTTTCGGTTCCTCGCGCCGTTGTCATGACGATGGGCGGTTTGCACGCCGGTCACGGCGATCTCATGACCCTGGCCCGCGAACGCGTGGGGGAAGCGGGCCACCTCACTGTCACGATCTTCGTCAATCCGCTGCAGTTTGCGGCGAGCGAAGACCTCGACAAATACCCGCGTACGTTCGATGACGACGTGGCGCTGTGTGCTGACAGGTCCGCCGACTTGGTCTTCGCTCCAACGCCGGAGGTCATGTATCCAGACGGGGATTCGGAGATCACGGTTGACCCGGGCGACCTTGGCCTGAAATTTGAAGGCGTTGCGAGACCTGCGCATTTCCGCGGCGTCTTGACGGTGGTTTCCAAGCTGTTGAACCTCACCAGGCCGGACTTCGCGATCTTTGGCGAGAAGGACTACCAGCAACTGACTCTCATACGTCAGATGGTCCGTGACCTGGACCTCCCGGTGGAAGTCGTGCCCGGGCCAACGGCCCGAGAGGCGTCGGGGTTGGCGATGTCGACGCGAAACAAGTACCTGTCGCCGACTGCCAAAGAAGCCGCCCTGCGAATCCCAGCCGCGATCGCCGCTGGCCAGGCCGCAGCAACACAGGGTCCGGAGGCCGTCGTCGTGGCAGCGTGTCGAGTGCTTGAAGCACCCGCCGATGTTGACATTGAGATCCAATACGTCCTGGTTACCGACCTGTTGATGGGACCAGCTCCACGGACAGGTCCAGGCAGACTGGTACTCGCCGTAGTCGTCGACGGCACCCGGCTCCTAGACAATGCGGCAGTGGATCTGGGCACTGACGAATGACTGCGCACCTTGCTCCCCGACTGACAAGTCCGGAGCCCGGCTGGACGATCGAAGCCGATGTCATTGTGGTGGGCTCGGGCATTGCCGGTCTTTCCACTGCGATGCATGCTCGCCGAGCAGGTCATCGGGTGCTGCTGGTCACGAAGGCGAAGGTCGACGAGGGCTCCACCCGCTGGGCGCAGGGGGGCATCGCCGCGGCCCTCGCCGACGATGACTCCCCGGCTGAACATCTGGCTGACACGATGGTCGCCGGGGCCGGGCTGTGCGATCCAGACGCCGTCCGGGTGCTGGCGTACGAAGGTCCCGCCGCTGTCCGCCGTCTCGTCAGTTGGGGTGCGGCACTCGACGTTGATGACGCCGGTGCGTTGTCCCTCACGCGCGAAGGCGGCCATCACCGCAACCGAATCGCTCACGCTGGTGGCGACGCAACCGGGGTGGAGATCAGCCGGGCACTGGTGCAGGCTGTTGCCCTGGATGACCAGATCGAACTGATCGAGCACGCATTGGTGCTCGACCTCCTTGTCGACGATCGCGGTTCCGCCCAGGGCTTGACGCTGCACGTCATGGGTGAAGGCCAGCGTGACGGCGTTGGCGCCGCGTTGGCCCCAGTCGTCGTGCTGGCGACCGGTGGAATCGGTCAGGTGTTCGCCGCCTCCACGAATCCCACTGTCGCCACGGGTGACGGGCTGGCTCTTGGTCTGCGAGCCGGTGCCGAGGTGGCTGACATTGAGTTCGTGCAGTTTCATCCGACGGTGTTGTGGTTGGGCTCGGCAAGTCGCGGGCAGCAGCCGCTGATTTCCGAAGCCCTTCGCGGTGAAGGTGCCGTACTGCTCGATGACTCCGGTGAGCGCTTCCTCGTCCCGCAGCATCCGATGGCCGAACTTGCACCGCGCGATGTGGTCGCAAAGGCGATCATGCGAAGGATGCGCGAAACCAACCGTCCGCATGTCTGGCTCGATGCGCGCAGCTTCGACGAGCAGACGTGGCAACGGCGCTTCCCGAACATTCTGGAATCGTGCCGCCTGCACGACATCGACCCAGCGACGGATCTCATCCCGGTGGTCCCCGCTCAGCACTATGTCTCGGGCGGATTGCTCACCGATGTGAACGGCCGCACCAGCATCGGAGGTCTGTTCGCTGTTGGGGAGTGCGCCTGCACGGGGGTTCACGGCGCGAACCGTTTGGCCAGCAACAGTCTGCTTGAAGGTCTGGTGTTTGCCGACCGAATCGGCGCTCTGCTCGCCGGTGGTCTACCCCCGCGACGCGACCCGCTTCCGCGAACTACCGAGTCGACCCTCATCGATCCGGGTGCCCGGGACCGCGTTCAGCAACTCATGACCGGCAACGTGGGCGTGCTGAGAACGGCCGAATCCATGCAGGTCGCTGCCGACGGAATCTCCGACGCGCTGCGCCAGTACAGCGATGAGCCGCACACCGCTGCGTGGGAAACGACCAATGTGGCGATGGTTGCCCAAGTGCTCACTACGGCGGCCGACCTGCGCGAGGAGACTCGGGGCTCCCATTGGCGCGAGGACTTCCCGGATGTCGATGATGAGAATTGGCGGGTAAGGATCGTCAGTCGTCGCGCCCACGATTCCAGCGTCGCGATCAGTCGTAGAAAGGTGCCCCGGTGACCGCAGACCAGCTCCGTCGTCAGCTCAGCGACGTCGACCTTGACCCTGATGCCGTGACCACACTCATCGAAGCAGCCTTGACCGAAGACCTCGCCGGGGGCGTTGACGTCACCACGGTTGCCACGGTTCCGGCCGACCAGCTGTCGCAGCTGGACTTGGTGGCTCGCGCCCGCGGAGTGGTGGCGGGTATCCCGGTGTCCGCGCTCGTCTTTGAAGTTGTTGCAGGTAGCCAGGGACGTCCGGTGGAGGTCGATCAACGGCGGGCTGACGGAGACTCGGTCGTCGCGGGTGACGTGCTGCTGACGATTCGTGGACGCACTCGAGATCTCTTGACCGCAGAGCGGACAGCACTGAACCTGCTCTGCCATCTGTCCGGTGTGGCATCCGCGACTGCCGCCTGGGCTGCGGCGCTGCGCGGGACGCCGACTCGCGTTCGTGACACCCGCAAGACCACCCCACTGCTTCGGTCGTTGGAGAAGTACGCGGTTCGTTGCGGCGGTGGTGTCAATCACCGAATGTCGCTGTCGGACGCCGCATTGGTCAAGGACAACCACGTAGTGGCCGCTGGGGGAGTCGCCGCGGCGTTTGCCGCGGTGCGCGAACAGTTCCCCGGCGTTCCCGTCGAAGTCGAAGTCGATTCACTGGACCAACTCGATGATGTGGTCACTGCTGGGGCGGACTTGGTGCTGTTGGACAACTTCACGCCAGACCAAATGGCCGAGGCGGTCAAGCGGGTGGGTGGACGTGTTCTGCTCGAAGCCTCGGGTGGACTGACCCTGCGGGACGCTGCGGCGGTCGGGGCAACCGGTGTTGATTTCGTCGCTGTTGGCGCTCTCACTCACTCGGCCGCCGTACTGGATATCGGCGCCGATTTGCGGTCGATCTAGCCAACCGCCCATCCCGGCTGGTGCGTAGGTAATCATGTACGGGTGCTGCTGACGATTGATGTAGGGAACACCAACACTGACATCGGCTTGTTCGAAGGCGACCAACTGGCGATCTCGTACCGCATCAAGACTGATCCGCGATCAACCGCAGACGAGATCGCGCTGGCGTTCCGCGGGTTGTTGGCCGACGATCCAGCTGTCACCGGAGTCGCGATCTGTTCGACCGTTCCGGCCGTCCTGCGTGAAATGCGCAGCATGCTCAGGCGCTACTACCCCGACGTTCCGACCGTCATTGTGGAGCCAGGCATCAAGACCGGTGTCGGTGTGCTGACGGACAATCCCAAGGAGGTTGGCACTGACCGCATCATGAATACGCTGGCTGCCTACACCCTGTACGGAGGTCCGTCGATCGTGGTCGATTTCGGAACCTCGACCAACTTCGACGTGGTTTCAAAGAATGGTGAGTTCATGGGCGGTGCGCTTGCCGCCGGGATCGAAATTTCTGTTGAGGCGTTGGCTGCGCGAGCAGCCCAGTTGCGCAAGGTTGAGTTGGTTCGTCCACGATCGGTCATCGGGAAGAACACCGTTGAGGCCCTGCAGTCCGGAACCGTCTACGGTTTTGCGGGCCAGGTTGATGGACTTGTCGAACGGATCACTGCGGAGTTAGGCGGGTCGGTCAAGGCGGTCATCGCGACCGGTGGCCTGTCGAAGGTCGTTCGTGCCGAATCGCGCACCATCACCGCTCACGAACCAGCGCTCACCCTCATCGGGTTGCAGTTGGTGTTCGAAAAGAATGAACCCAATGCCTGACCCCGATGCCGCCAGCGACGTGGTCGTCCGGCCAGCGCGCACTGATGACGTTTCCCGCATTCGCGAGCTCGTTGACACGTACTCGCCTGATCGGCGGCTGCTGAGCAAAGCCACGGTTGCCCTCTACGAAGACGTTCAGGAGTTCGTGGTTGCGGAATTCCAGGGACAAGTCGTGGGCTGTGGCGCGTTGCACGTGATGTGGGAGGACTTGGGGGAGGTGCGCACTCTCGCGGTGGATCCCGTCGCGTCGGGAACGGGAATCGGCAGCCGATTGCTGGAGACGTTGTTGGAGCGGGCACGTTCGGTGGGAGTCAAGCGGGTATTCGTGTTGACGTTCGAAGTGGAGTTCTTCCGTCGTTACGGGTTTGTCGAGATCGAGGGAACGCCCGTTGATCACGATGTCTTCGAACAACTGCTGCGTTCCTACGACGAGGGCGTTGCGGAGTTCCTCGATCTGGAACGCGTGAAGCCGAACACACTCGGCAACGCCCGGCTGCTGCTGATTCTCTAGGAGGTCGGCCCGCCAATGGAGTTGGTTACCGGGTCGACAGGACTGTAATGACAACGTTTGCCTGGCCGCCGGTGTCGGCACTGCGGTTGCCAAGGTCGACGTTCCACGGGCCGACCAGCGACCAGTCGCCTTCGGCGTCGTAGTAGCTGAAGGACTTCGTCTGGTTTTGGCTGACGGTTTGGGTCGTGCCGACGTGGTTGTTCCACCGATCTCGCGGAGTCACCATGAGGTCGTTGCCACTCCACGACGTTGACGTTCGGTTCTCCACGTTGACCTTGTACCAGCCGTTTGGCAGGTTCACGGAGATCGGTGCGCCCTTGGCGGTTGCGTTGTTGAACCCGGTGCAAGTGAATTGCACGACGTATTGCGCTGACGGTTTCGACGGCATGCACTTCACGCCGGTTGCCTCGTAGATCGTCACACCTTCGTAGGAACTGCCTGCCGTAGGTGCGGCCTGTGCTGGTGCGGCCAGCAGTACGGGCGCAGCGGCGGTGAGTGGAATCGAGACAGCCAGGGCGGCAGTTGCGATCGTCTTTGCTGAGATGCTCAAGGTCTACCTTCGGTTGTCGCTTCATTGGTTTGTTGCTTCGATGTTTCGCAGTATTGATACCCCTTCAGCTTTCAACTAAACCTCATTGCCAGATCGAGGCAAAGTGGCGGTATCTCGCCGGATTGCCCCGACCTACCGGCAGATCTCGGTTGTGCTGGACGCAGCCGTTCGTCAGACTCCTCCCATGAGCTATCCGCCGCCTGCCGGTCAACCGCATCCGAACGATCCCAACCAGCCGCAACAACCAACTGCCGCACAGCCGCCAGCGGCAGCACCTCCGCCGGGGGCGTACCCCGCTGCCGCTGCGTATTCCGCCGGTCAGGTCGGATACCAGCCGAGCCAACAGACCCCGCCAGTTCCCACCCAGCCAAAGCGGCCGTGGAACGTAACGTTGGTCGCGATCATCGCGCTGCTGATCGGGATCATCGATGTCCTCGCTGGCGTTGGCGCACTCATCTTCCGCAACGAGCGGCGACTGCAGGTGGAAGTCGGTCTGACCTCAACCAACCTCGCGATTTATGGCGCTGTGATTCTCATCGTGGGAGCCATCGTGTTGCTCCTGTCGTTTGGCCTCTTCGGCGGTTCGCGATTGTCCCGCGGAGTGATTGCGTTCCTAGCCGTGCTGCGGATCGCACTTTCGGTGGTTGGCATCGTGCTCGCAACCACGACGAACGCACGTTCGGCATTCACGTTCGACATTCTCTGGTCGGTCATCGTGTTGTTGCTGTTGTTCGCTGGCGCTCGGACAAAGGCCTTCTTCGCCCGGGGGTAGCCACCCGCGTGTTCACGACCCCAAGGCGTCTGAAACGACTTCGCGGGCCTCGGTCTGGATCAACGCGAGGTGCTCTTCACCCTTGAAGGACTCGGCGTAGATCTTGTAGACGTCCTCGGTGCCGGACGGCCGGGCCGCGAACCAGCCGGATTCCGTCGTCACCTTGAGGCCGCCGATCGGCGCATCGTTACCCGGTGCCCGGGTGAGCTTGGCCGTTATTGGTTCGCCCGCGAGCTCTGTTGCGGTGACCTGCTCGGGTGACAGTTGCGCCAGGACCGCCTTCTGCTCACGAGTGGCCGGGGCATCGACGCGGGCGTAGGCAGGAGCCCCGAATTCGTCGGTA
>WBZO01005155.1_pt1 | contig 13538 bp, 13 predicted proteins | sample 5204261 | NCBI WGS metagenome assembly WBZO01 (sample SAMN12412400, study PRJNA552823) | activated sludge metagenome | isolation source: activated sludge from anammox sidestream of wastewater treatment plant... | place: USA: North Carolina | collected 2017-09
CCCGGCACTCGTGAGTCGTTGCAGCGCAGCCTGTTTGAACCTCAGCAGGTCGGCACCGCGGTGGTGGATCGACCCGGTCGGAGTGAGCCCGTCGAACTGCAGGTAGACCTCGACCCGCTCGCGGTGCTTCCGCAGGGTCTCGACGAACGCGTCGTCCTGGGCGATCCGCAGGCCGTTCGTGTTCAGCAGGATGCGCACGATCGGCCGGGCCACGAGGTGCTCCAGCAGCTGCTCGAGCCACGGATAGAGGGTCGGCTCGCCGCCCGAGAGCATGAGCACGTCGATGCGGTCGACCTGCACGCGCGGCTCGTGGCGCGCGACCGCGGTGTCGATGCGCGTGCGGATGCGCGCCCGCACCGCCAGCGTGTTGGGCTCGTGCAGGAAGTCCTGCAGCCCGGCGCCGAAGTCCGGATGCATCAGCTGCTCGCCGGGGCGGGTCGACAGGATCACGCGCAACTGCTGCTCGACGCTGGCCTCGAGCGACGGCCACGACCACTGCCCCGCGGCATCGGGCAGCCCGAGCAGCGGCCAGCCGATCGGTGGGGCGAGCGATGCGTCGCGTGCCATTGCGGTTGCTCCACGCGCCTTGCCGTCAATCCTTCTTCACCGGAACCGGCAGGCAGATCTTCACCAGCGGCATCCAGCGCAGGAAGAAGTTCAGCAACGCGAGGATCACGTTCAGCGCGATGAACGCGCAGATCGTGATGATCGGAATGCTGAAGCTGCACAGCCAGCCCAGCCCGATCTCGCTGCCTTTGCGGCCCTTGCCTTCGAGCAGGTCGGTCGGCGAGTTGCCGGCGAGCAGGTTCTGCAGCGACGGCGGCAGCTCGAACGCGACGTTGGGCTTCATCGCCGCCAGGCTCGCCTTGTCGAAGGGCGGCAACGCGATCTTCGCCTGCGGCGTGCCGGTGGAGGCGTACCACGGCGCGATGCGGTACAGCGGCGTGTGCTCGCTCCACACCAGCAGCGGCGGGCAGCCGTCGTCGCGCCTGACGCGGATGAACGCGCGGATCGCGTAGAGCGCAGTCGCATCGTCGAAGCGGCCCTGCAGCGTGCGCGCTTCGGCGCTGCGCTGCTGCAGCAGGTCGAGCGCGGCGTCGGCGAAGCGCGCGCCGAAGCCTTGCGGCAGCGGCCCGAACCGCTCGGGCATCGGCACCGCCGGCGCGTCAGCGTCGCTGACCAGCCGCGCGCAGGCGACCCAGAACGCTGCGCTCGGGATGGGCTCGAACGGATCTTGCCCCAGCGGCAGCGGCACGCGGCGGCGGCGCAGCGGCACCTCGTCGAGCAGCGCGCGCAGCGGCGCGGCGCGCGCCGATTCGATCTCGAACTCCAACGCCAGCTGGCGCACGAACGCGGTGAACTGCGCGCGCAGGCCTGCGGCACCGGGCGCGGCCTCGGCGTCGGCGGGCTGCGCTGCTTGCGTCGCATCGAGCCAGCTCGCGTCGAACAGGCCGCCGGCATCGGGCAGCGTGCGCTCGGCCTCGCGCCGCAGGTACGGCGACAGGTGCGCGATGAAGTCGTCGCGCGCCCGGCCCGGCGCGCGCGCCGGGCTGTAGTCCACCGCGGCGGCGTCGGCCTTGCGCTGCGCGTCGCCGCAGGGCACCAGGCCGTACAGCAGCGTGCGCTGCGCGTGCGCGTTGACCTCGGGCGGCAGCGGGTACAGCTTGTTCACCGCCTCGCCGGCCGCTGCTGCGTGCTGCTGCGCGAGGCGGGCGTCGAGCAGCGCGTGGCCGGTCTTCGGCAGCGGCCGCTGCGCCGGGTCGGGGTCGGCATCAGCGTCGCGGGCGTCGCCGATGCGCTGCCAGCCCAGCGGCTCGCCGTCGCGCTCCAGCCAGCGCAGCCAGTTCGACGGTGCGTCGAACGCCGTGGGCGTGGCGGCATCGGCGTCGGCCCCGGCCCAGCGGCGCACGACGAAACCCATCGAATCGATCTTCTTCGGGTCCAGCCGTGGCGTGCCGAACACGTCGCAGTGCGTGTCGAGCAACACCAGGTTGAAGCGGCGGTGGATCGGCTGGAACAGCGCGCGCGGCGCGCCGTGCGCGGCCAGCAGCGGCAGCGGCAGCGACGCCGGCCAGCCGAAGCGCGGCCAGTCGCTGCGCTGCAGCGCGGCGGCCAGCGCGGTGACGAAGTCGTCGGCCTCGATGTCGGTGACGATCGCCGGCGCGCCGCTGCGCGCCGGGCCGCGCAGCTTCACCGCATGCGCGTCGTGCCGTTCGGCGATCGCGGCCATCGTGAAGCTCACCAGATGTTGCCGGCGCCCGGCGTGTACGAGCTCGACACGACCGCGTTGCTGATCAGCGTGTCGCACTTGACGACGCCCGAGAAGTTGGACATGCCGGCATCGACCTTGACCATGCCGGCGCTGACCTCGACGGTGGCCGCGTTGACGGTGACCTTGGCCGCCGCGGTGACGGTGATGCCGGACGTTTCGAGCTTGATGCTGTTGCCGTTGCTGTCGACCAGCTCGCAGACTCCCGGCCCGTCCTTCAGCGTCAGCTTGTTGCCGCCGGGCGTTTCCAGGATCAGCTGTTCCTGGCCGCTGGCGTCGTCGAGCGTGACCTTGACGCCGTTGCGCGAGCGCAGCAGCTTGAGGTTGTTCTGCCCGGCGCCGTCCATCGACTGCGGCGGCGTCGCGCTGCCGTGCCACAGGCCGCCCAGCACCACCGGCAGCCGCGCATCGCCCTGGATGAAGGCCACCAGCACCAGGTCGCCGACATCGGGCACCCAGTAGCTGCCGCGGTTGTCGCCGGCGCCGGTGGCGACCAGCCGCGCCCACAGCGGCATGTCCTGATCGGCGAGCCCGTTGGCCGCATGCAGCCGCACCTGCACGCGCGCCAGCTGCTCGGGGTCGTTCAGGTCGCTGACTTCGGCCAGGAACACGCCGGCGCCGGTCCAGGCCGGGCCGAGCGCCGGCGGGAAGGCCGCCGGCAGCATCGCGTGCAGCTCGCTGCGGTCCATCACGGGTTGGCGAGATAGGCCGACTGCGCGACGAAGTCGGTCTGGTAGCCGCTGACCAGGTCCCAGCGGTGGGTGGCCTCGACCACCGCGTAGCGGTTGTCGAAGCGGCGGCCGCTGCCGTCGAGCCGCAGCGTGGTGCCGACGCGCAGCTCGGCGTTGCCTTCGGTGCTGCCGTGCGCGCGCACGAAGCGGCGTGCGCGCTGGTCGAACGCGGCGTCGGCCAGCGCGCGGGCTTCGGCTTCGTCGCGGCAGGCCAGCGGCGCGAGGTGCTCGCTGCGCGGCTGCAGCGCGGCCAGCGCCGCGGCGCCCTGGGTGCCGCTGCCCGGCCCGGCCGCTGCGCCGCGGCTGCTGGCGCTGAACGCGCGGCCCGACGCGACATCGAAGCCGCCGGCGCTGACCTCGGTGACCTGCTGCGCGAGGTCGGCCACGATCCGCAGCCGCTGCAGCTGGCTGTACATCGACAGACTCAGCTCGCCGCGGTCGCGGTCGGCGATGCGGCGCACCTGCAGCCGGCCATCGCTCAGCTGCAGGTCGGCGTCGTGGCGCGCGAGCAGCCGGCGCAGGAAGGCGAGGTCGCTCTCGTCGAACTGCGCCCAGGTGCCGGTAGCGCTGCCGAGCTCGCCGACATCGGCCTGCAGGCCCAGGCGCTGCGCGACTGTGTTCACGACCTCGGCGAGCGTGGCGTCGGCGTAGACCGCGCTGCGCCGCGCCAGCCGCGCGGCGAAGAGCCTGTCCTCGGCCAGGAACGTGACTTCCGGCGGCGCACCGGTGCAGGCGTTGGCCTCGATCGCGTGCACCGTGCCTTCGAACACCGCGCGCGGCGATGTCGTCTCGCCCATGTAGACCTTCAGCGTGGTGCCGAGCGCGATCGCGCCGCCGGCGTCGAAGACGAAGCCGATCGAGCCTTCGGTCACGCCCCAGTTCGACAGCGTGAGCGCCAGCGTCGCCAGACCGCCTTCGGCCTCGCGCACGACGCACACGCGCGCCATCTCGGTGACGGTGGCGTTGCGCTGGCCGTCGACGAGCACGGTCGGCCGCGCCACGTAGGCGGCGCGTTCGGAGACCGGGCGTTCGGTGGTGGCGGCGGGCATGTTCGCTGGCCTCGTGGCGCATCAATCCGCGCGCAGCCGTTCGGCGCGCTCGTGCGCGATGCGGATCTGCTCCATCAGCTTGCGCGCGAGCTCGGCGGTCCACGCCGGGCCCGGCGTGGCGGCCGGGTTGCTCGGCGCCGCGGCCGCCGACTCGGCACTGGGCACGACCACCTCGAGTTCGTCGATCTGCACCGGCATGGCGTCTGTCCTCAGCGTTCGAAGCGAAGGCGCGACGACAGCGGCCGGCCGTTGCCGACATCGCTGCGCAGCCCGGCCGCGCCGCCGGGCAGCGCGCGGCCGTCGAGCGCGAACGACGCACCGGCGTCGGTGGCGAGCTGCCGCGCCGGCGCGCGCGGCGCGAGCCTGCGGGCGTCGAAGCGCAGCGCCGGGGTCGAGGCAGGCAGCGCCGCTGCGGCTGCTGCGCCACCGGCGCTTGCGGCCGCCGCCGCCGCGCCGGACGCGGTGCCGGCGGTGAGGGCTGCACCTGAGCCGGCGGCGCCGCCGATCCCCGCGCCCACAGCGGCGCCGATGCCGGCGCCGCCACCGAAGCCGGCTCCGGCGCCAATGCCGGCGCCAGCACCGACCCCAGCGCCGAGCGACAGACCGCCGCCGCTGAACGACACCGCCTCGCGCAGCTCGACCCCGGCATCGACCGCCAGGCTCGCGCCAGCCGAGAAGCGCAGGCTCGCCTCGCCGTTGGCGCCGGCGATCGCGCGCGCGGCGCGCAGGTCGCCGCCGAGCGCGGCGACACCGGCGGCACCGCCGCCGCCGAGCGCGGCCGGCACCTCGAACGCGCTCGGGCTGGCCGCACCGCGCGGGTTCGGCCGCTCCAGCGCGGTGAACTCGCCCGGCTGCTCCTTCAGGCTCATCGCCACCTGCGCGCGCAGCGGCACGCCGTCGGCAGAGAAGAAGTCCAGCGTCTCGCGGTACGACTCGGCGATGCCGGCGAAGGTGAAGGTGCCCCACTGGAAGGTCACCAGCGGCGGCGTGAAGGCGGCCCCCGCGTTGCTGCTGCTGCCGCCCGCTGCGCCGCCGCCCGAGCCGCCGTCCTGCGGCGCGCGCACCGCGGCGCGCAACGGCCGCGTCTTCACGCGCACGTCCTCGCCGCTGGCGCTGGTGTCGAACAGCAGGTCCAGCCCCATCTTCGCGCTCGACTGCGTCGACACCTGGTTGGTGCCGCCGGCCTCGCCCTGCTGGTTCACGCTGTTGGTGATCTCCACCTGCAGCGAGGTCGGGTTGAACTGCACCGGGATCGTCTGCCCCGAGATCACGACTTCGGCCTTGGCCAGTTGCACCGCGGTCATGTCGCCCCCAAGGCGCCTGCGGCGCCAGCCTGCACAGCCACCAGGCGGCCGCTGCGCCGCCCTTGGCGCGCGCGCCATCTCGGGACGGCTCGGGAATGGCTCATGCGGTGTGCTCCAGCCCCTCGTGCACCACGTGCAGCTCCTCGACGCCGACATCGGCGGCGCGGGCGTTGAGGTCGGCACACTTGAACTTCACCGGCAGCGCGCGGCGCAGCGTCCAGCGCATCACCGGCGCGCCGTCGCTGCCGAACATCTGCACGTCCGCGCGCAGCCGCGCAGCGAAGCTGCCGCTGCCCATCAGCTCGAACCACCACCACAGGTCGCGCGCGCGCGTGATGCCGCGCTTGAAGACCACGGTGGCAAAGCTCACCGGCCCCGGGCGCTGGTGCGCACCCCAATGCAGCCCGCCTTCGCGGATCGCGCGCGGCTCCATCGTCGCTTCCAGCCCGCTGACCTCGGCGAACGCGCCCTTGCACAGCAGCACGTCCTCGCTGCCGGCGCCGCCGTCGACCGGGTCGCGCGCGAACGCGACGTGGAAGTTGAAGACGCCGAGCGGCGCCCGGGTCGCGGCGTCGGGTTCGCCGATCACGGCTGTGTCTCCAGCACCGCGTCGGCGGGCTCGAGGCCGATCCGGCCGTCCTCGGCCAGCGCCAGCGCGACGCGGATGCGTTCGATCGACAACTGCGGCTGGAAGCTGAGCAGCACGACGACGCGGCCGTGGTCGAGGTCGGCCTGGCTCATCGTGCCGCGGTCGCACTGCAGGTCGAAGGCTTCGGCGGCGGTGGCGCCGCGCAGCGCGCCGATCTGCCACCAGCGTGTCAGCAGCTCCTCGAAGCGGCTGCGCACGCGCGTCCACAGCGCCTCGCCCGACGGCTCGAACACCAGCGTCTCGCCGAGCTCGCGCGCGCTGCGCAGCAGCTGGCCGATCAACCGCACCACGCCCGCCGGCTGCCAGCCGCGCTGCGCGCTGCGGCTCACGTCCGACAGCAGCCGCACGCCGTTCGGCGTCGGCGCGAACAGCGACAGTTGCGACCCGAGCGCTTCGTGTTCGCGCCCCGGCGGCGGCGTGCGCAAGTGCTCGTCGCGCGGCTGCGGCAGCACCGCCAGCACGCCGGCCGGGGCGCTGCCGGCCACCGTGCGCGCCGCGCCTTGCGCCAACACGCCGGCGGCGATCAGGCCGGCGAGCGCGCCGTCGCCGGGCACCAGGCCAGCGGGCGTGCGACTGGCGCGCAGCGGCTGCAGCCAGGGCGCGGCGATCTGCACCATGCTCGACTGCAGGAGGCCGGTGCGCAGCCGCCCGACATCGCGCAGGCTGTGCGCGGCGCGCGCATCGGCCGCAGCCAGCGGCAGCGCCAGCAGCAGCATCAGGTCGCGCCGCCGCCGCGCGAGGCGGTCGCGCAGCTCGCGCGCAGTGTCGTTCCACGCGGCGAAGCTGTCGTCGCCCAGGCGCGGCGCGGCGATGCGGCGCACGCCGCTGGGCGGCTCGGGCGCCGCTTGGCTAGCCGCGCATTCGACGAAGACCTCGGGCACCGCCGGGGCTTGCGCTTCGTCGCCGGGCACCGGCCGGCGCGGATCGCCGAACAGATCCGGCAGATCGGGCACGAGCACGAAGCTCAGGTCGTCGAGCGCCCACGCGTGCTCGATGCCGCGCCACGATTCGCGCATCCAGCCCGAGGCACCGGCCAGCGGCAGCAGTCGCAGCCGCGCCGCCGCGCGGTCGGCGCCGTCGATCTGCGGCTCGACCGGCCACGGCTCGCCCAGGCGCACCACGTAGGCCTTGCGGCCGCCGTTGGCGAAGAAGTCGCGCACCGCGAGGCCGAGGTAGTCATCGGCGCGTTCGGCCGCGCCTGGCGCCACCGGCCGCGCATGCCAGTCGAACAGCGCATCGAACACGGCCCAGGTGTCGATCGGCACCGGCACGTCGCGCAGCGCGTCGTCGGCGCGGTAGCGCCGCTCGGCCAGCCAGGCGGCGATCGGTGGCGGCAGCGGCGTGCCGGCGCGGCGCGTCGTCCAGCCGACGAACAGCGCGATGTCGGCGCGCGCCGGATGCGCACGCTCCACCGGCGCTGCCGTTTCGAAGCTCAGGCCGTACATGGGGGCGTTCGCGACCGCAGGCTCAGACCGCCTCGACCTCGAGGCCCTCGGCGCTGAGCACCAGCTCTTCCATCGCCACGTCGCCGCCGCCCTTGGCCGCCAGCGTCGGGCCGGTGTACTTCATCGGGATCACGTTGCGCAGCATCCAGGTCTGCACCGGGTTGCGCGCTTCGTCCAGCAGCGTGATCGACACGTCCTTCTGGCCGCCCACGCCGTTGCTGCGCACGTCGCGGATCCACTGCCAGACCGAGTCGGAGTTGATGACGCCGCGCTTGAGCGTCACGTCGCCGACCTTGTGCACACCCGGCACCTTGCGCACGTGGTTCTCCTTGTCGTTGCCGTAGCGGTACTCGGCCACCGTGATCTCCGAGCCGATGCCCGAGACGTCGGAGAAGCCGCCGAAGGCCTCCGCGCCGGCGAAGTTGACGATGAAGTTGAAGGCACCGTAGGGAACCTGTCTGGCCATGGAGGTCTCCTGGATAGCGTTCAGCGCAAACGCGCCGACGGTGGTGTACCTGCAGCGCGTCGAGCGACCGCCGCGGATCCGGCTTTGCCGGTCCGCAGGCGGGCCTTGCAGGCCGCGCCGGGGCTCGCGCCCCGACCGCGCGGCAGGCGTTGAAGGTCCACCGGACCTTCAACGTCCGGCCTCGCCCCCCTCGAGGGGGCGGCCGAAGGCCGTAGGGGGTGGGCCATATCAATCGCGGGCGTCCGCGGTCTTCTGGCCGATGCGGAAGATCACGAACTCGGCGGGTTTGAGCGCGGCGACGCCGATCAGGCAGACCAGGCGGCCGTTGTCCAGATCGTTCTGCGTCATCGTCGAGCGGTCGCAGCGCACGAAGTACGCCTCCTCGGCCTTCGCGCCGAGCAGCGCGCCATTGCGCCACTCGTTGTAGAGGAACGAGGCGATCGTCTCGCGCACGTTCGCCCACAGCCGCTCGCCGTTGGGCTCGAACACCGCCCACTGGGTGCTGCGGTCGATCGACGCTTCCAGGTAGTTGAAGTAGCGGCGCACGTTGACGTACTTCCACTCCGGGTCGCTGCTGGCGGTGCGCGCGCCCCAGACGCGATAGCCACGCCCGGGGAAGAAGCGCAGGCAGTTCACGCCCAGCGGGTTCAGCACCTCCTGCTCGCCGAAGCTGAGCTCGCGCTCGAAGCGCAGCGCGCTGCGCACCACCTCGTTGGCCGGTGCCTTGTGCACGCCGCGCTCGATGTCGTTGCGCGCGTAGATGCCGCAGACGAAGCCCGAGGGCGGCAGCGCGATCTCGCGCGGGATGTCGTCGCGGCCCGGGCGTGCGTTCGGATTGGCGATCACCACCCACGGGTAGTACAGCGCCGCGTACTTGCTGTCGATGGTCGCGCGCGCGTCGCGGGCGGCGCCGGCGTTCAGGCCGGTGTCGGTGTCGAGCACGGCGATCCGGTACATGCGCCGGCCCTCGGCATGGCTGATCAGCGCGTTGCGGATCGCGTCGCGCGAGGCGAAGGCGCTGGACCCGGGCGCGGCGACGATCGCGATGTCGTCGAGCTTGCCCAGCGCCGCGAACGCCGGCGCGTAGGCGGCGTCGGTCGGCACCGCGCCGTCGTCGCCGCCGGTCAGCGCGAAGGAGCCGCGACGGCCGTTGCGGCGCAGCTCGGCCGTCGCCGCGGCGTTGCCGGCAACCTCGTTCTGCGCGTCGGGGAACAGCGCGTCCAGCAGCTGGCGGGCGTTGACCGCGCTGCCCAGCTGCAGCGCGTACAGGTTCTCGATCTGGTCGGCGCGCCGGTTCGGCGCTTCGGCCATCACCGCGCCGACGAAGCGCGGGTGCGTGCGGTCGCAGCCGAGGTCGTCGATCGCCAGGCCGACGCCGTCGGCGTCGGTGGTGATCACCGCCAGCGTGATCAGCGAGGCGTTGGCCAGCGCTGCTGCGGCCGCTGGCGCGGCGTCAGGAGCGATGGCGCCGTCATCGGCCATCGCGAACCACTGGCCGTTGCGCTTCAGCAGGTAGCTGAACGGCCCGACGCCGGTGCGCGCCAGCGAGCCCGGCGGCGCGCTTTGCAGCACGCGCTCGGGTGCCGGCGCGACGATCTCGCGCGTCTGGATGCCGCGCAGGTTCGGCGCCTCGGTGGTCGGCTCGGCGCCGTTGCCGCAGCGCCCCGGGAAGCGCGCGACGAAGCGGATGCGGTTGGCGTCGCTTTCCGCCGGCAGTCCGGCGCCGACGCGCAAATCAGCGCTGCGCGCGGTGCCGGCGTTGGCATCGCCGTTGCGCAGGTACACGCGCGCAACGTACAGCCGCGAGCCGCCCTCGTTGAAGTACGCGCGCACCGCGTGCGCGAGGAAGTTGATGTCGCTCGGCACGGTGCCCGGCGCCAGCTGCAGGTTCGCGTAGCCGCCGTAGATGCGCTCGAAGTCGGCGTAGCTGCTCAGGATCTCGGGCAGGTGCTCGGCGTCGGCCAGCGGGCCCTTGCGCGTCGGGCCGGCGAAGGCGGTGGTGCTGGTGCCGACGCCTTCGATCGACTTGGCGCGAAACGAGGTCTCTTCGACGTAGACGCCTGGGGCGAGGTATTCGGGCACGGTGCTTCTCCTTCAGGGAAGATCGAGCGCGAGCGACTCGGTGCGCCCGCTGGACACGTTGCGTGCGACGGTGACGCGCACCACGCCGGCGGCCTGCGCCAGCGCGTCGGGGTCGACCGGCTGGTCGGCCGGCGCGGCGGCATCGAAGCTGACGACCAGTTCAGCGGCGATCTCGCGCTGCACGACGACGACGCCGGCACCGACGTTCAGCAGCGGCAGCCCGGCGGCGACGACCAGCGCTTCGCCGCGCGCGTCGCTCAGGCCGCGGCCGAGCGGCGCCCCGTCGGCGGCACGGCGCAACCGCAATGCGGCGCTGGCCGCCGGCCGGCCGGCGCGCCGCAGGCTCACGCGCAGCACCGCCCAGGTCGGCTGCAGCTTCGCGGCCGGGCTCGGGTCGAGCACGATGTCGATCGGCGTGAAGCGCGGCGCATCGCGGCCCGCGGGCTCGGGCGAGCGCGGCAGCGCGAGCGCAAAGCGCCGCGGCAGGAAGCGCTGCAGCGGATCGGCCACGGTGCCGGCAAGGGCCACTGGCGCCACTGCGGGCAGAGAGTCGAACGCGGCTTCGTAGGCGGCGAACTCGGCGCGCCGTTCGGGCGGCGCATCGATCTGCATGGCGACGAACAGGCCCGAGGCGTTGCGCTGCCAGCGCACGCCGGGCGTGCGCAGCTCGAGCGGCCCGTCCACCAGCCGCTGGGTCGCGGCGTCGACGAAGCGCAGCGCGCACCAGATGCGGCGCACGTCGGCTTCGATCACCAGCGACGTCATGCCCGCACCCCGGCGCCCGCGGTGCGCGCCGCCGCGCGGCGGCGCGCGCGCCTAGGGCCGCAGCGGAGTCGGCTCACAGCGGCCTCGCGTAGTCGAAGCGCCGCGCCAGCACCGGCATCGCGTCGTCCTCTTCGAGGTCGATCGACACCACCCGCGCGACGTAGGGCACGCTGATCCGGTAGGCGGGCGTGATCGCCTCCCACAGGCGCATCATGTCCTCGACGCTCATCTCCGCCGGCACCAGCTGCACCACCTCGTCGGCGCGCCAGCCGCCTGCGGTGGACAGGCTCGACGCGTCGAGCAGCGGCTCGCGCTGCAGCTCGCGCATCACCCAGGCCAGCACCACCAGCTCGGTGGCGGCGCTGCCGCTCCACACCGACAGCAGCAGGTGCACGTCCAGCGCCAGCGGGCGGTTGCGGCGCCCGACTGCGGCCGGCGGGCTCGGGCGCGCATTGCGCAGCTGTTCGTTCACGGTGACCCGGTGCGGCCACACGCTGAGCACCGCGCCTTCGCCGCCCAGCTCGGCCAGCAGGCCGCCCGAGCCGACCGCCTGGAAGCTGCACGGATGCGCGGCGCGCAGCGCCGCCGGGTAGGCGTTGCTCAGCCGCGCCGCCAGCGAGTCGGCGAGCGAGATCAGCGCGAACTCGTTGGCCATCTCGGCTCAGCCCGCGCCGCCGTCGTTGCTGGCGTCGCCGCCGGCCACCGGCAGCTCGCCGTGCACCGCCTCGAAGCGGTCGATCGCGCCCGACAGCAGCAGCAGCAGCGCCTTCGCGTAGGCGGGGGTCATCACGACGCTGGTGCGCCGCGCCAGCGCGTCCATGCCGTCGAAGGCCTGCGCGAAGCGCAGCAGCACCTCGTAGTGGCCGAAGCCGACTTCGAAGTGGTTCACGTAGTCGAAGCCGCGCGCGTCGCCCTCGATCGGCGCGAGCTCGCGATCGCCGGCGGGGCTGGCCCACACTCTCATGCAGGCGACCGGTGCACGCGCCGTGCCAGCCCCGCCGGCTGCGCCGAAGGCTTGCAGATCAAGGACTTGCGGCACCGGCCGGCGCGTGGTGTCACACGCCGGCCGTGACACCGCGCGCCGGCCGCGTCGCGCGCCGCTGTCACCGCGCCGGGTTACAGCGCACGTTACGCGCGGACCGTGCGCCGGCGGATGCAGGGCGACCGGGCGGCGGAGCGACGCAGCGGCGCAGCGGCGGGGCGGCGCTCGCTCGCAGCCGCGGCGTTCAGCGGGCGTCGCGCCCGCCGATCTGCCAGTGCTTCATCTTGCGGTACAGCGTCATGCGCGACCAGTGCAGCAGCCGCGCCGCCTGGCTGCGGTTCCACTCGCAGCGCTCGAGCGCGTCGAGGATCCGCGCCGGCTCGGCGGCCGCGCCGTCATCCGCGGGCAGCGGCAGGTCGGCGCAGTCCAGCGCTGCACCCTCGAAGACGATGCAGCCGGCCTCGACCAGGTTGCGCAGCTCGCGCGCGTTGCCCGGCCAGTCGTGCCGCAGCAGGCGCTGCCGCGCCGCCGGGGTCAGCTGCAGCTTCGCGCGGCCGCTGCGGGCGGCGAACTGCGCGGCGAAGTGGTCGAACAGCACCGGTATGTCGTCGCGCCGCTCGCGCAGCGGCGGCAGCTCGACCCGCGCGACGTTGAGGCGGTAGTACAGGTCGGCGCGAAAGCGGCCGGCGCGCACCGCCTGGTCGAGCGCGCCGTGCGTGGCCGCGACCACCCGGAAGTCCACCCGCCGCGCGCGCAGCGCACCCAGCGGAAAGACCTCGTGCGTCTCGAGCACGCGCAGCAGCTTGGCCTGCGCGAGCAGCGGCATGTCGCCGATCTCGTCGAGGAACAGCGTGCCGCCCTGCGCCAGCGTCACCTTGCCCGGATAGGCCTGCGCCGCGCCGGTGAAGGCGCCGCGCTCGTAGCCGAACAGCTCGCTGTCGAGCAGCGTGTCGGGCAGCGCCGCGCAGTTGATCGACACCAGCGGGCCGCGCCGGCGCGGGCTCAGCGCGTGCAGCGCCTGGGCGACGCACTCCTTACCGGTGCCGGTCGCGCCGGTGATCAGCACGCTGCAGTCGGCCGCGGCCAGCTTCGGCAGCCGGCGCCGCAGCGCACGCACCGGCTCGCTGACGCCGACGATCGTCTGCAGGACCAGCGCCGCCGCGGGCTCGACGAGCGCCGGCGAATGCGCAGCCTGGATCGACATGACGGGGACTTGCGGGCGAGGCGCGCAGTCTAGGTGGCACCTGCAGCAGGCACCATCCTGCCACTTAGGGGGGCGGTTGGCGAGCCCGACGGCGGCAAACACCGACGCGCAGCCCGGAAACGGGCTCGCTGCCGCCGCGGCCGATCCGCCCGGGCGCGGCGCGTGGTGCAATCCGGGGATGAGCACCGCCCCCCCTCCCCGCCACGGCGGCGAACGCGTCGCCGCCGCGCTGGCCGCCGCCGGCACCACCCACCTGTTCACGCTGTGCGGTGGCCACATCTCGCCGATCCTGGTCGCCGCCAAGGCGCGCGGGATCACGATCGTCGACGTGCGCGACGAGGCCACCGCGGTGTTCGCCGCCGACGCGCACGCGCGGCTGTCGGGCAGCACCGGGGTCGCCGCGGTCACCGCCGGGCCGGGGCTGACCAACACGCTGACCGCACTGAAGAACGCGCAGCTCGCGCAGAGCCCGCTGCTGCTGCTGGGCGGCGCCGCGCCGACCGCGCTGCAGGGGCGCGGCGCGCTGCAGGACATCGAGCAGCAGCCGCTGGTCGCGCCGCACGTCAAGTGGCTGAAGCAGGTGCGCCAGGTC
>WBZO01005156.1_pt1 | contig 13535 bp, 11 predicted proteins | sample 5204261 | NCBI WGS metagenome assembly WBZO01 (sample SAMN12412400, study PRJNA552823) | activated sludge metagenome | isolation source: activated sludge from anammox sidestream of wastewater treatment plant... | place: USA: North Carolina | collected 2017-09
AGCGACTCGAGGACGGCCAGCAGGCGCGCGTGCTTCTGCACGTGCCGCGCGAGCGCGTAGAGGTAGCGCGCCCGGCCGTGCCCACCCAGCGCCTGCCAGGCGGGCTGTGCGGCGCGGGCGGCCTTCACTGCCTTGGCCACGTCGCGCTCGTCGCCCTGCGCCACCTGCGCCAGCTCGCTGGCGTCGCCCGGGTGGTGCGTGGCGAACATGCCGCCGCCGGCCGGCTTCACGAAGCGACCCCCGATGTAGTGCCCGAAGCGGCGCGAGTGCCGGTCAAGCCAGGCATGGGCCACGTCGGCCGCCTCCGGTGCGGGGCCATACTCCATGGACTCGAAGATCTCCTTGACGGTCATGAAAGTCGGCTCCTCCAGCTTGCGGCGGCGCCCCGCCCGATGCGGGCCTCAGGTGTAGCGCGTCCGGGCGTTCCCGCCACGGGGGCGGTGCGCGCCGCGAAAGTGACCCCCGTCATCCGAGCGGGTGCCGGTGGTTGGCCGAGTAGCGGCCGGTGACGTGGTGCTCGAGCTGACGCTCGATGTCGGCCAGCAGGGAACTGGCGCCTATCCGGAACAGGTCGGGCTCGAGCCAGCGCCGGCCGAGCTCCTCCTTCATGAGGATGAGCCAGGCCATGGCGTCCTTGGCGGTGCGCAGGCCGCCGGCCGGCTTGAACCCCACGGAATAGCCCGTGCGCTCGTAGTACTCGCGGATGGCCCGGGTCATGACGAGGCTCACGGGCAGGGTGGCGTTCTCCGTCTCCTTGCCCGTGGAGGTCTTGATGAAGTCGGCCCCCGCCATCATGGCGACCAGGCTGGCGCGGTGCACGTTGCGTAGGGTGCCGAGCTCGCCGGTGGCGAGGATGGCCTTCATGTGCGCGTGCCCGCACGCCTCGCGGAAGCGCTTGAGCTCCTCGTAGAGCGCCTCCCAGTCGTGCGTGAGGGCGTGCCGCCGCGATATGACGATGTCTATCTCGCTCGCGCCGGCCGCCACCGAGCGCCTGACCTCCTCGATCCGGGTCTCTAGCGGCGACAGGCCCGCCGGGAAGCCGGTGGAGACGGCCGCGACCGGCACGCCGCTACCGCGCAGGGCGGAGACGGCGGTGGGCACCATGTCGTGGTAGACGCACACGGCGCCAGTGGTGATGCGGGCGTCGCCCATGCCCAGGTCGTCCAGGAGGTCCTGCCGCACGGGCCTCAGCGCCTTGGCGCAGAGCCGCCGCACCCGGCCGGGCGTGTCGTCGCCCGAGAGGGTGGTCAGGTCGATGAGCGTGACGGCCTTGAGCAGCCACGCCGCCTGCCACTCCTTCTTGACGCTGCGCCTCGTGGCGAGGGTGGCGGCGCGGCGCTCCACGGCGCTGCGGTTGACCTGCACCCCCTCGACCCAGTCGAGCGTGAGCGCGGTGCCCTCGTTGCGGGGCAGCGGCTCGAACCCCGCCCGCGCCGCGGCGGAGGGCGCCGCTGGTGGCGGCGTTTCGTGCGGTGAGATGGTCATGCCCCACTCTCCTCGGGCCGCCTGGCGCGGCCGGGCGTCGGGAACGCCTCAGGGCGTCGAGCATACCGCGCGCGTGGCGCGCGGTCCCGGGTCGGCGCCACCCCGGGCCTCGCGGCCCTTGCCGCTATGATGGGGTCCACCGGCCCGCCCGACGCGGCCCGCTCCCGGCGCGCCCGCTCCCGGCACGCCGGCCCCCGGCGCTCCGGCCCCCGGCGCGCCGGCCCCGGGCACGGCCGACGCCACGCGTCACGCTGGTGCGCCCCTGGAGGTCGACCATGCAACTCTCCCGCTTCCCCCGCCGCCGCTACACGGCGGGCCCCACGCCGCTCGAACCCCTGCCGCGCCTCAGCGCGCACCTCGGCGGTCCACGGCTCTGGATCAAGCGCGACGACCTACTCGGCCTGGCGGCGGGCGGCAACAAGACGCGCAAGCTCGAGTTCCTCGTGGCCGACGCCCTGGAGCAGGGCGCCGACACGCTGGTGACCACGGGGGCGGTGCAGTCGAACCACTGCCGCCTGACGCTCGCCGCGGCCGTGAGGGAGGGGCTGTCGTGCCGGCTCGTGCTGGAGGAGCGGGTGCCCGCCAGCTACGACGAGAACGCGACCGGCAACAACTTCCTGTTCCGCCTGCTCGGGGCCGAGGCCATCACGGTCGTGCCTGCGGGCACGGACCTGGGGGCGGCCATGCAGGCGGTGGCCGCCGAGGTGGCGGCGGTCGGCCGCAAGGCGTACGTGATACCTGGCGGCGGGTCCAACGCCCGCGGCGCCCTCGGCTACGTCGCTTGCGCCCAAGAGCTCATGCAGCAGGCGTTCGACGCCGGCCTGGCGTTCTCGCACCTCGTCACGGCCAGCGGCAGCGGCGGCACCCACGCCGGGATCGTGGCGGGCCTCACCGGCACCAGCGCCGGCGTCAGCGTGACGGGGATCAGCGTGCGGGCGCCCAAGGCGCCGCAGGAGGAGAAGATCCTCGGCCTGGCGCGCGCCGCCGCCGAGCTCGCCGGCTCCCAGCGCGCGCCCACGGCCGCCGACGTCGTCGTGCTCGACGACTACGTGGGGGGCGGCTACTCCATCCCGACGGACGAGATGGTCGAGGCGGTGCAGCTCTTCGCGCGCCAAGACGGCGTCCTGCTCGACCCCGTCTACACCGGCAAGGCCGCCGCCGGGCTCGTCGACCTCGTGCGTCGCGGCGCCTTCGAGCGCGACGAGGACGTGGTGTTCCTCCACACCGGTGGCAGCCCGGCCCTCTACGCCTACCAGGACGTCCTCCTCGGCCGATGACGCGGCAGGGCGCCGCGCGGCGGCCCGTGCTTGGCATCCTGGGTGGCCTCGGACCGGCCGCCTCCGTGGACTTCTACGCCAAGCTGGTGGCGGCCACGCCGGCCGCCGGCGACCAGGACCACCTGCACCTGGTGCTCCTCTCCGACCCGCGCGTGCCCGACCGCAACGCCGGCGTGGCAGGCACGGGGCCGAGCCCGGGGCCTGGGCTGGCGGACATGGCCAGGCGCCTGGAGCTGGCGGGCGCGGAGGTCCTGTTCATGGTCTGCAACACGGCGCACGCCTTCGCTGACGAGGTCCGACGGGCCGTGGCGGCGCCCCTCGTCAGCATCGTCGACGAGGCGGTCGCCGCCACGCTGACCGCCGCGCCCGGAGCGGCGGCCGTGGGGGTGCTGGCGGCCGCCGGCGCGCAGGACGCCCGCCTCTACCCCACCGCCTTCGCCGCGCGCGGCGTGACCGTCCTGGAACCGACCGGAGCCGACCGAGCCGCGTTCATGGCGCTCCTCTACCGCGTCAAGGGCGGCGACACGGGCCCGGACGTCAGGGCGGGCATGCTGGCGCTGGCGCGGACGCTGGTGGAAGCGGGCGCGGAGGCGCTCGTGGCTGGCTGCACGGAGGTCCCGCTCGTGCTGGCGCGGGGCGACCTGGCGGCCGCGGGGCTGGAGGTGCCGCTGGTGGCGTCGACGGACGCGCTCGTGGCGGCCGCCGTCGCTATCGGCACGGGCATCAGGCCCGTGCCCCCGCCCCTCCGCGCGGGCGCCTAGTCACCGGGCCCGCGTGCTACTCTGGCCCACGCGCAGGCGTGGGTGCCGCGGGGGGGCGGACGAGCGCGATCCCCCGTGGGGGCCGCCGGAACCGGTGGCCCGGCGGAGCCGCACCACGCCTGGACCGTCACCGTCGGAGGACACCACGTGAAAAGGCTAATCTCCACCCTAGTTGCCCTCGTGTTGGGCGCCACGCTCTTCGTGGGCACGGCGCAGGCGCAGGGCGACGTCCCGTCCAAGCTCGTGATCGGCATGGTTCCGAGCCGCGAGGCCGGCGCCATCGTCGATAGCCTCGACCCGATCGCGGCGATGCTCTCCGAGCGCCTCCTCATCCCGGTCGAGACGTTCGTTGCCACCAACTTCGTCGGCCTCGTCGAGGCGGTCGGCACCGGTCGCGTCGACGTGGGGCTCTTCGGTCCCGCCGGCGTCGTGCAGGCCATCGACAACTACGGCGCGCAGGTGATCCTCGCCTCGGTGCGCCAGGGCGCAACCTCCTACCGCGCTCAGTTCAACGTGCGCTGCGACAGCGGCATCACGGAGTTCAGCCAGCTCAGGGGCAAGACGATCGCCTTCGTCGACCCCGGCTCCGCCTCCGGTTACCAGTTCCCGTACGTGACCCTGAAGAACACCTACGGCATCAACCCCGACACCGACATGACGGCCATCTTCGCGGGCTCGCACGACGCCGCGGCCCTCGCCGTCTACAACGGCGACGTGGACGTGTCGGTCACCTTCGGCGGCTCGCCCGGCTCCGACGGCCGCGAGACCATCGAGGCGGAACACCCCGACGTCAAGGACGTGGTGTGCATCCTCGGCTACTCCGACTACATCCCCAACGACGGCGCCGTGGCGCGCAAGGGCCTCGACCCCGAGCTCATCACGCAGATCCAGGACGCCATGATCGACATCGCCAACACGCCGGAGGGCAAGGAACTCACGAAGACGCTCTTCAACGTCACCGAGTTCGCCCGCGTCGACCCCTCCGCGTACGACATCGTGCGCGAGGTCTCCGCGACCTTCAAGCGCTGACCTGGTGCGGCGCCCGGGAACGCCGGGCACCGCACCGGACACCACGGCGGGCGGTGGGGGCTATCCCTCACCGCCCGCTTACGTGTAGCGTTGTCGTCGTCGTGAGTCGCATCAGCTTCGAAAACGTGGAGGTCGTCTACAAGACCGGCCTCAAGGCTCTCAAGGGCGTGACGCTAGAGATCCCAGAGGGCCAGTTCGTGGTCGTGGTCGGCCTGTCGGGTGCCGGGAAGTCGACCCTGATCCGCACCGTCAACAGCCTAGTCGTCCCCTCCAGCGGGCGCGTGGTGGTCGGTGACGTCGACGTGACGCGGGCGCGCGGCGCCGCCCTGCGCGCCGCCAGGTCCGACATCGGCATGATCTTCCAGACCTTCAACCTCGTCAAGCGTTCGAGCGTCATCCGCAACGTGCTGGCGGGCCGCCTCGGCGACCTACCGGCCTGGCGCGGCGTGGCCAGCGCCTTCCCGCGCGCCGACCGCGCCTACGCGCACGACTGCCTGGAGCGCGTGGGGATCCCGGAGAAGGCTTACGTCCGCGCCGACGCCCTGTCGGGCGGGCAGCAGCAGCGCGTCGGCATCGCCCGCGCCCTCGCCCAGCGCCCCTCGGTCATGCTGGCGGACGAGCCCGTCGCGAGCCTCGACCCGCCCACCTCGCACGCCGTCATGCGCGACCTCAAACGGATCGCGCGCGAGGACGGCATCACCACGGTTGTCAACCTTCACTTCATAGACATGGCGCGCGAGTACGCCGACCGCATCGTGGGGATGCGCGACGGACTGGTCGTGTTCGACGGCACGCCGGCCGAGGCGAGCGACGACGCCTTCGAGGAGATCTACGGTCGCCCCATCGACGACAAGGACCTGCGCGGTGCTTGACGCCGGCCTGCAGCGTCCGCCTCGCGCGGGCGCCATCAAGTCGTGGCTCACGCTGGCGGCCGTCGCCGCCCTGATCGGCCTGGCGCTGCGGCAGACCAACTTCAACCTGCCGGCCCTGTTCACGGGCGCCTACGACTTCTTCCGGTTCTTCGGCCGCATGGCGCCGGACCTCACGGCGCTGCCCCAGATCTGGGGACCGCTGCTGCAGACCATCCAGATCGCCTACGTCGCCACGGTGATCGGCAGCCTGATCGCCGTCCCCCTGATCTTCCTCGCCTCGGCGAACACCGCCGTCAACCCGGTCACCATGTGGGTGGCGCGGACGCTGTTGACGGTGCTCAGGAGCATCCCCGACCTGTTGTGGGCCGCCATCTTCGTGGCGGTCCTCGGCCTGGGCGCCCTCCCCGGCGTCGTGGCGCTGACCTTCTTCTCCGTCGGCGTCCTCGCCAAGCTCGGCTCCGAGACGGTGGAGGCCGTCGACCCCGGACCTCTCGAGGCGCTGCGCGCCGTGGGCGCCGGGCGCAACCGCACGATCGTCTTCGCCGTCATCCCGCAGATCGCGGCCACGATGGTCTCCTACACCCTCTACGTCTTCGAGATAAACGTGCGCGCCAGCGTCGTCATCGGCTTCGTCGGGGCCGGCGGCATCGGTGTGTTGCTGCAGACCTACATGGGTTTCTTCGACTACCCGGGGCTGGGCACGCTGATCGTGGTCGTGTTCGTCGTGGTGCTCGCCATCGACGGCTTCAGCGTCTGGGCGCGCTCGCGCCTCATCTGACATGGCCGGCGTCCGCACCACCCGCCCGCTCCCGACCGACCTGCCCGCCGCGCCCGCGCACGTCAGGCGCAACCAGGCCCTGCTCGCCGCCGGGGCGGTCGCCCTGGCCGTGCTGTTCGTGATCACGCTCGTGACCATGGACCTGCCCCCCTGGTCGCGGGTGGAGCTCGGCATCAAGCGCAACGCCATGCCCCTGCTGCGCGGCCTGGTGCGTCCGGACACGCAGGTGTTCGGGCTCGCCTGGAAGTCGATGGTCGAGACGTTCTTCATGGCCATCCTCGGCACCAGCCTGGGCGCGGTGCTCGCCTTCCCGCTCTCCTTCCTCGCGGCCGGCAACCTCCTCGGCGGGACCCGCTGGGCGTTGCCCGGCAAGGGCCTGCTCGTCGCCGTGCGCACGTTCCCCGAGATCGTGCTGGCGGTCATCTTCGTGGCGGCCGCCGGTCCCGGGCCGACCGCCGGGATCATGGCCATGGGCATCCACTCCATCGGCTACTTGGGCAAGGTCTTCTCGGACGTGATCGAGGGGATCGATCGTGGGCCCATGGAGGCGATCACGGCCGCGGGCGGCAACAAGCTCCACGCGTTCCTGTACGCGGTGGTGCCCCAAGTACTGCCGGAGTTCCTCTCCAACGTCCTCTACCGCTTCGAGATCACCCTCCGCGCCGCGGCCGTGCTCGGCATGGTCGGCGCGGGCGGGATCGGCCTGCCGCTCATCCAGCGCCTGCAGTTCCGCCGCTGGGCCGAGGTGTCGATGCTGCTCCTGGTGATCGTCGCGTTCATCATCGTGGTCGACGCCGTCAGCTCGCGGATCAGGCGCCGCCTCGTTTGAGGCGCCGCCTCGTCTGAGGCGCCGCGCCCACCCGGCGCCGCCGTCCCGACGCGCCGTGACGTAACATGCCGCGATGACCGACTACCCGGAAGCCACGCTCAACCGCTTACTGGACGCCGCGGCCGAGGTGCTCCTCGCCACGGTGGCGTCCGACCGCACCGGCATCGTTGGTTACTTCCGCGAGGTGATGGCCGCCGGCCGCTACCTCTACGACGCCGAACGCAAGTACGCCGACAACGCCCTGGTCATGGCGCTGTTCACGCACACGCGCACGAGCGAGGGGGTCGCCAACGACGAGCCGCTCACGCGCGAGCGGCTCCTAGGACGGCTCGGCGAGGTCGGCGAGCTCGTCAGGGACGACGCCGAGGGGCTGGAGTTCAAGCGCTTCCTCTTCGACCTGGCCGTGCACGTGTCGCGCGCGTCCGGCGCCCCGTTCCGGCCCCGCGTGAGCACCGACGAGGCGGGGTTCCTGAGCCAGCTCAAGGCTCTCCTCAGGATGCCAGACTGACCGCGTGAAGGGTCGTTGGGTCTGGGGCCTGAGCCTCGCCAGTTTCGTCCTCGCCGGCAGCACCGGCGCCTACTACCGCTTCAGCCTCGTGACCAAGCTGCCCGGCGTGCTCGAGTACATCCGCCACGCCCACTCCCACCTGATGTTCTTCTCGTGGATCACGCCGCCCCTGATCCTGCTCGTGGGGGCGCACCTCGCCGGTCGAGGGTTGAGCGTGCGCGGCTTCGGCCTCACCGCCGCCCTGGCGGCGTTCGGTGGCCTGGCCACGTACCTGCCGTTCCTGAAGAGCGGCTACCACTTGATGAGCATCGGGGGCGGGCGGCCGCTGCCCATCTCCATGCTCGTCTCCGGCGCCAACGGCGGCGCCTGGTACCTGTTCGTGGTGCTCTACCTGGTGGCAACCTGGCGGGTGCGGCGCTGGCCCGTGCTGCGCCTCTTCGACGGCGCCGTGGCGCTCATGGTCGTGGCGACCATCGCCATCGGCGGTCTCGCCCTCCTCGGCGCCACGGGGCAGGTGCAGCGTCACGTGATGTTGGCGCTCGTCGACTGGTTCCTCACGGCGTTCGCGGACGGCTGGTTCGGCCTCGCCATCGTGGCGCTGGCGGCCTGGCACGGCGTCGCGGCGCGCCTTGCGCGCTACCCGCTCGGGCTGCTCGCCTGGACGCTGGTGTTCGCCATCGCCGCGCGCAGCGCCGCGCGCTTCGCCGTCGCCGGCCTCGGCTGGGAGTGGGCGGGCGGCGTCGACGCCGTCACGAGCACGCTCGCCGCCCTCGTCTGGCTGGTGTTGGTGAACGCCGTCTGGCCCACCGAAACGAAGAACGTCAGGCCCGCCACGCTCGGCGGCGCCACGCTGTGGTTGCGGCAGTTGGCGCTGGCGCTGCTGGCCCTCAAGGGCACCGTCGAGTTCGCCGGGGCCGTCCCCGCCACCCGGGACTGGCTCTTCGCGGCGCCCCTCCACATCTTCTTCCTCCACGCGTTCCTGCTGGGCGCGGTCAGCCTGGCGCTGCTCTACGGGATGCGCGTGACGCTGGGGCCGGGGGCCTTCAGGTGGCCGTGGGCGTTCGTGGCGGCCGTCGCCGTGATGGTCGGCGCCCTCGCCACCCTGACCCCGGTCTGGCCGGCCGCCTGGTCGGGGCCGTGGGTCCTCCTCGCCACGGCCATCACGAGCCTCGGCCCCGTGGCCGTGGTGGCGCACGCCCTCCTCAGGCTCGACCTCGGGTCCGCCGCGCCAACCACGTCACGATCAGGAGCAGTAGCAGGGCCAAGCCCGACAGCACGGTAGGCACGACCTGTGGCCCCTCGGCCCGCACGAAGAGGCCTATCAGGGGCGCGCTGATGGCCGGCCCGAAGTTCGCGGCCGCCACCACGACGGGGGTCACCTGGTCGGCGCGCTGCGGGAACACCTCGGTCAGCCAGGCGAGCGCGGTCGGGAAGATCGGGGCGAGGCTCAGCCCAACGAGCGCGAACGCGATGGGTGCCGACGGAACGCGGTGCGAAGCGATCATGAAGACCAGGGTTGCCGCCGCCGCGTAGAGGACCATCCGCTGCGAGGGTAGGCGGGCCGAGATGGGGGCGGCCGCGAACCGCCCGACGGTGATGGCGGCCCAGTACAACGACGTGAAGGCGGCGGCCGACGCCCCGAAGTGCGGGGTGAGGAACTCCGTCTGCCACGAGGTCACCCCCACCTCGACCGACACGTAGAACACGTAGAGCAGCACGAACCCGGCCAGGCTGCCCCACGCCACCGGGGCGGCGTCGGCGCCGAGCCCCGCCACCGCGGGGACGCCCAAGCGCGCCACCCAGGGGAGCAGCAGCGCGGCGGCCACCGCTACCACCAGGAACGGCAGGGCGAAGCGCGGCTCGGTGGCGGTGACGAGCAGCGGACCGACCACCGCCCCCACCCCGAAGAGCGCGTTTATGAGGTTGAGCGCGGGGGCCGCTCGCGGCCTGAACGTGACGGCCACCAGCAGGTTGCACGCCACGTTCAGTAGCCCGGCACCGGCGCCGGCTAGGAAGGCGCCGGCGAGCACGAAGGCCCAGGTGGGCGCCGCCGCCACGACGACCCCGCCCAGGGCGAGGGCAGCGGCGGCGCCGGCGAGCACGCCCCTGTACCCGACCGCGCGCAGGAGCTGACTCGAGAACACGATGCCGACGAACGACCCGAGGAACTGGGCGCTCACCGCCATGCTCACCCACTCGGGGCCTATCCCGAAGCGCTCCCGCAGGAGCGGGAAGGAGGGTCCGTACAGGGCCTGCAACGCCCCGATCAGGAGGAACGCCGCGAAGCTGAAGAGGAGGACGCCGCGGCGCGAGACGGGGGGCTGGGTGGGGGCGCCCCGCGGGGCGGCGTCGGGGGTGGGCATGTAGCGCGCAGGTTACCGCGCCCACCGCCGGCCCCGTGACGCAGCGCGGCTGACCGGGTCGCCCCCGACCTGGCCGCGAGGCGGGTCGACGGCCGCTCCCGCGACGGCGAGGCCCGCTCGGTATACTTGGACCCCGGCACGACTCGGAGGCACCTCGTGGTAGACGGCATCTCACAGATCAACGACCTGCGCGAGAAGTACCTGCGCTTCTTCCAGTCCCGCGGGCACCTGATACACCCCTCGGCGCCGCTCAAGAGCGACGACCCCACCCTCATGTTCACGAGCGCGGGCATGGTTCAGTTCAAGCCGTACTTCCTGGGCGCCACTCCCAAGTTCGCGGGTCACGACGGCACCTGGCACCGCGTCACCACCGCCCAGAAGTGCCTGCGGATCAACGACATCGAGAACGTTGGCCGCACGCTCAGGCACCACTCGTTCTTCGAGATGCTCGGCAACTTCTCGTTCGGCGACTACTTCAAGGCGGAGGCGTCGGCCTGGGCGTGGGAGTTCGCCACCTCCCCCGAGTACCTCGGCCTCGACCCCGAGCGCCTCTACGTGACGGTCTACCAGGACGACGACGAGGCGTACGGCATCTGGCGCGACCGCGTCGGGGTGCCGGCCGAGCGCATCAGCCGCTGGGGCGAGGACGAGAACTTCTGGCCCGCCAACGCCGTCAGCCACGGTCCCAACGGTCCCTGCGGGCCGTGCTCCGAGGTGTTCTACGACCGGGGTCCGACCTTCGGCACGCCGGACGAGGCGGGCCCCAACACGGGCTCGGGCGACCGCTACATCGAGTTCTGGAACCTGGTGTTCACCCAGTACGACCGCCAGGACGGCGGTCACCTCGAACCGCTACCCCAGAAGAACATCGACACGGGCCTCGGCTTCGAGCGCCTGGTGGCCATGATGACGGGCAAGGAGGACGCTTACGCCACCGAGCTGTTCCAGCCGACGATACGGCGGGTGACGGCTCTCACGGGCGTCCCGTACCAGGGCCCGAAGTCCGTGTCGCACCGCGTGATAGCCGACCACGTCCGCGCCGTGACCTTCGCCGTCGCCGACGGCGTGATGCCCGCCAACGACGGGGCGGGTTACGTCGTCAAGATGCTCACGCGGCGCGCCTCCCGCCACGCCTGGCTGCTGGGCCTGCGCGAGCCGTCCCTTCACAAGCTCGTCGACCAGGTCGTCGAGTCCATGGGGGACGCCTACCCGGAGCTGGCCGACGGGGCGGAGCGGGTGAAGGGGATCGTGCAGGCGGAGGAGGAGCAGTTCCTGCGCACGCTCGACGCCGGCATCGGCAGGGTTGGCGCGCTGCTCGACGGCCTGGGCGCCGACGTCATGCCCGGCGCCGTGGCGTTCGACCTGTGGCAGACCTACGGCTTCCCGCTGGACCTGACGCGCGAGATGGCAGCCGAGCGCGGCGTCGAGGTCGACGGCGCCGGTTACGAGGAGGCGCGCGAGGCGGCGCGGCAGCTCTCCCGCGGCGGCGCGACCGGCCGGGAGCTGTTCACGGCGACCAGCGACGCCATCGGCAAGGTCGCCGAGCGCCTGGGCGAGGTCGAGTCATTGGCATACACCGACGACTCGGCCGAGGCGCGGGTGGCGGCGTTGGTGACGCCGGGCGACGACGCGCGGGAGCTGAGCGCGCTGGGCGAGGGCGAGACGGGCACGGTGGTGCTGGACCGCACGCCCTTCTACGCGGAGGGTGGCGGCCAGGTCGGCGACGCCGGCGTCCTGGAGTGGCCGGGGGGCAAGGCGGTGGTGTCGACCACGACGCGCTCGCGGCACGGGCTGGTACTCCACCGGGCCCGCGTGGTGCGCGGCGTCCTCGCGGTCGACGACGTCGTCACGGCGCGGGTGGACCCGGCGCGGCGCGAGACGCAGAAGCACCACTCCGCAACGCACCTCCTGCACGCCGCGTTGCGGGCCGTCCTCGGCGACCACGTCGCGCAGGCCGGCTCGCTCGTGGTGCCGGATCGGCTGCGCTTCGACTTCTCGCACCCGCACGCCGTCACGCCCGACGAGCTGCGCGAGGTCGAGCTCCTCGTGAACCGCTGGATCCAGGCCGACCTGCCCGTCGACTGGCGGGTAGTGCCCATCGCGACGGCCCGAGCGGCGGGCGCCATGATGCTCTTCGGCGAGAAGTACGGCGACGAGGTCCGGATGGTGAGCATGGGCGACGTCTCCCGCGAGTTGTGCGGCGGCACCCACGTCGGGCGCACGGGCGAGATCGGCGCGTTCTTCGTCGTGGCGGAGGAGGCCGTGTCGGCCGGCGTGCGGCGCGTGGAGGCTCGCGCCGGCCTCGCGGCCATCGAGCACCTACAGGAGCTGCGACTGACCCAGGCGCGGCTGGCGGCTCGGCTTGGCGGCCGGCCCGCGCAGCTGGAAGAGCGCCTCGAGAGACTGCAGGCCGACCACAAGGAGTCCCTCAAGGAGGCTGCGCGCCTCCGCGACCGCCTGGCCGCAGCGCAGACGGGCGGTGGCGCCGCCGCCAACCCCGTCCGGGAGGCCGGCGGTTACCGCTACGTGACGGCCCTGCTCGACGGACTCGACGGCGCTGCGCTTCGCAACGCCGCCGACGCGCTCCTCGCCAGGAGCGGCGCCGACGTGGTGGTGGTGGCCTCGGCCCAGGAGGGCGCGGGCGGCGCGCTGGTGGCCAAGGTGTCGGCCGCCGCGCAGGCGCGCGGCGCCAACGCCGGCCGGCTCGTCAGGGCGGCCGCGGCCAGCGCGGGCGGTAGCGGCGGCGGCCGCGCCGACATGGCGCAGGCCGGCGTCAAGGACGCGGCGCGGCTCGGCGAGGCGTTGGCGGCCGTCGGCGGCGCGTTGGCGGGCGGCTGAGGGCTTGTCGGCGCCCCCGCGCTTCGACGGGACCGCTCCCCTCCTGCCGTCGGGGGCGCCGCTCCCGAAGCTGATCGCGGTCGACCTCGACGGCACGCTGCTCGGCCCAGACAAGCGGGTGTCGGCGCGCACCAGGGCCGCCCTCGACGGGGTGCGGGCGCTGGGCGCGCGGGTGGTCATAGCCACGGGCCGGCCGCTGCGCACGGCGCTGCCGGTGGCGGAGGACCTCAGCGAGGTCGACACGGTCGTGGCCTACAACGGCGCGGCCATGTGGCAGCGGCAGCGCGTCCGCGTCGTGCAGGAGCTCGACCAGGCCGCCGCGCGGGCGGCGCTGGCGCGGCTGCGCGGCGCGCCCGGGGTCTCACTGGCGCTCGAGTCCGCCGCCGGTTGGTACCTCGACGCCGACGCAGGCGGCGGCCACGCCGCCGCTGGTGTCACGCCCGCCGGGAACGCCGCCCACCTGTTCCGGGGCGGAGCACCGACGGCGGTGGGTCCGCTCGAGGGGTTCCTGTCAACGGGCCCCATCAAGCTGCTCGCCGCCTCCGACGCGCTCCCGCCATGGCAGCTCGCGCGGGCGTTGGCGGGGCTCAACCTCTACACCACGTGGAGCCTCCCGTTCCTGCTGGAGGTGCACCACGCGGCGGTCGACAAGAGCGCGGCGCTGGCGCTGGTCTGCGCTGAGCTCGGCATCGACGCGGCCGACGTGGCCGCCTTCGGCGACCAGCACAACGACAGCGGCATGCTCGCCTGGGCAGGCCTGGGCGTGGCCATGGGCAACGCGGAGCCGGAGGCCCT
>WBZO01005158.1_pt1 | contig 13532 bp, 4 predicted proteins | sample 5204261 | NCBI WGS metagenome assembly WBZO01 (sample SAMN12412400, study PRJNA552823) | activated sludge metagenome | isolation source: activated sludge from anammox sidestream of wastewater treatment plant... | place: USA: North Carolina | collected 2017-09
GACGTTGTTTTCCAGCTTTTTCGTCAGCATCTTGGGACTGCGAAAGAAATAGCTATGCCCGAACCGGATCCTTCATTCGATGAGTATGCCGCCGACTATGCGAGTGCGCTGGAGCAGGGCATTTCGATTTCGGGAGAGAATAAGGAATATTTTGCGCGCGGTCGAATAGCGGTATTGAAAAAGCGGCTTGATGCCATGAGCATCTCTCCGCGGGTTGTGATGGACTATGGTTGTGGGACGGGAAGCGCCACGCCGTATTTCTTTGAGGCGTTGCATCCCGAGCGAGTGATTGGCGTAGATATTTCGTCGAAATCGCTTCAGGTTGCGCGCACTGCTTTCCCTCAGCGGTCGGCTACCTTCCACTTGTTTGAGGATTACAAGCCATGTGCCGAAGTGGATTTGGCCTTCTGCAACGGCGTCTTCCACCATATTCCGCTCAAGGAGCGCGCGAGCGCGATTGATTATGTGCGCCGCTCGCTGAAGCCGGGCGGCCTGTTTGCGTTTTGCGAGAACAATCCGTGGAATCTAGGAACGCATATCGTGATGAGCCGGATTCCGTTCGATCGAGATGCGATCAAGATTTCCATTCCGGAGGCGCGCCGCCTTTTGATTGCGGGCGGCTTTGAGGTGTTCGACCTGAAATCGCTCTTTTATTTTCCGCGCTCACTGCGCTTCCTGCGTCCGCTGGAATCGGCTTTGGCATCCCTTCCACTGGGAACGCAGTATCAGATTCTCGCCCGCGCCCCGAGCTGACCGCACCTAGTTCCTTTTCTGCTGCGCATTGAGTTCGGCGATGGCGCGGAGTTTGAGTTCTGCGTGGCGGTCGGCGGAGGCGCTTTCGCGCATCGTTTGTACGGCGGCGTCGCCGAGGCGTTGGCGGAGCGCAGGGTTATTCCAGAGTCGCTCGATTTCGCGCGCGAGGGCGGGCGCATCGCCGGGTTCGATGAGGATGCCGTTTTCGCCATCCACGAGGTGGTCCACCGTGCCGGGGGAGCGCGTGGTGATGACGGGTTTGCCCATGGCCATGGCTTCGAGCATGACGACTTGGCCGGTTGCGCGTTCGGTGTTCAGGAGGGGCAGCGCGACGAGTCGGCAGCGGCGCAATTTTTCGAGGTAGGTGGCGCGCGGGATTTCGGTGAAGATTTGGACGTGGGGCGGGATTTCCAATCCTTGGAAGTCGTTGCGACCGCAAATTACAGACGTTGGAAGTTCGGGGAGTTGGCGAACGGCGTTGAGGAGTGTCGCGTAGTCGCGGAGGGTGCGGCCGGCGGAGAGGATGTAGCCGTCGTCGGCTGGTTCCCTTTGTGGGTTGGCGATGTTGGTGTTGAGGGGGACGTAGCGGATACGCGCGGGGTCGAGTCGGTAGCGGCGGGCGATGGTGTGGACTTCGGCGGAGCTGTTGGCGAGCAGGCCGATGGCGCGGCGGGCGACAAAGCGGTAGAGGCGGTTTTTCAGATGCCACGAGGGCGTGGGGCGGGGGGCGTCAATGAAGATCTCGCACATGATTTGCTTCGGGCGGCGGAGGGTTAGTGCGCAGAGGAGGCCGTAGAGCATGGATTCGCGGACGCCCATGGTCACGATGACGTCGTAGCGCGGGGCGCGGCGCCAGAGGGCGAAGGCTTCGCGCCACCAGGGCATGAAGTCGGGGTCGCGTTGAGTGGCGGTGTCGTAGAGCGAGTCGGCCTTTCGGGTCCAGACCTGGCTTTGCCAGAACGCCATGTTGGTGAGAATGCGCACGGTGTCTATGATTCGCAAATTGCTCGTATGCGGGCAAGCGAGTAGCATCAGCGCGATGTCGGATTTTCTTTCCATTGCAATTCCCACGTTTGGGCGCGAGGGCGTTTTGCTCGATACGCTGGATCAGGTGCTGGCTGCGAAGCCTGCCGATGCGGAGGTGCTGGTGGTGGACCAGACGGCCGATCACGAGGTCGCGACCCTCCAGCGCTTGCAGACATGGGCGGATGCGGGCGATATCCGATGGATTCAGCAGCAACCGCCTTCATTGACGAACGCGCGGAATCGGGCACTGCGCGAGGCGCGAGGGGGGATTGTTTTGTTTCTCGACGACGATGTGCGAGTCCCGCCGTCGCTGTTTGCCGAGCATTTGCGATTGTATCGGGACTCGAGCGTTGCGGCTGTGACGGGGCAGGTGTGGAACTGTCGAGACCCGGAGAATCCTCCTTCCGTCGAAAATCCGACGCAGGGGACCTACCCGCATTCGCGCGTTGCCGAGCAGGTGGATGCGCGCAACATCAGTGGGGGCAATCACAGTGTTCGGCGTTCGGTGGCGTTGGCCATTGGCGGATATGATCCCGCGTTTCGGGGATCGGCATTGGGGGAGGATATGGACTTTTCGCAGCGCCTCCTGTTGGCTGGGCACCGGATTATCTACAATCCCGATGCTTGGATCATTCATTTGGGAATCCGAAGCGGTGGCTGTGCGGTTGGAGCGGGCAGCCCGTGGCCCGAGTGGCAGCATGCCGGAAGTTTGTTGCTCTATGCGTTTCGGCATGGACGGCGGCAAAAGAACACGACGCATATTGTCTGGATGGCGCTGCGCAACGGCCCGTTGAGGCGCGAAGTTGCGGCCAATCCGATAAAATGGCCCGGAGCGTGGTGCGGTTTTCTTCGCGGCGTCGCGTATGGGTGGAGACATCGCCGATTTCAGCTCGGCGTTGAGAGCGGAGCTGTACATGGCTGAAGCGCTCTTCTGGATATCGCTCGCGGGGATGTTCTACATCTACGTTGGGTATCCGGCGTTGGTTCTCCTGCGCGCGTGGCTGTTCCCCAAGCCCGTGCAGAAGGCGCCGCATCGGGCATCGGTCAGCGTTCTCATCTCTGTCTATGGCGAGGTAGCGCCATTGGAAGCGAAGCTCAGGAGCCTGTTTGCCGCGACTGGCGCGGAGCAAATCCGCGAAGTGCTGGTGGGTGGCGATGGGCCGCAGCCGGGATTGCGCGATGGGGTTGCGCGCATTGGCGATGCGCGCGTTCGCGTTGTTGAGTTTCCCGAGCGGCGCGGCAAGCCGAGCGTGTTGAACGACTTGATGCGCGAGTGTTCGGGCGAGATCGTGGTGCTGACCGATGCACGCCAAACGGTTTCGGGCGGTGCGTTGACGGCGCTCTTGGAGAACTTCTCGGATCCAACCGTCGGCGTGGTCTCGGGCGAATTGATTTTTGTGTCGGAGCCGGGCGCGACCAGCGCCGCGAGAGGGATCGGCGCCTACTGGCGCTATGAAAAATTGATACGGCGCTCGGAGAGCGCTTTTGGCTCCGTGCCGGGCGCGACCGGTGCGCTCTACGCGATACGGCGCGAATTGCTGGAGGCCATTCCGCCTGAAACGTTGCTGGACGATGTGGCGATTCCCATGCGTGCGATTCAGCGCGGATACCGTTGTGTATTTGAGTCGCGCGCCGAAGTGTATGACACCCCCTCCTCGGATGCGCGGAAGGAATCGCTGCGGAAGCGGCGGACCATAGCGGGGAACGCCCAGTTGGTTCGACAGTGGCCATGGCTCCTGAATCCTGCAAGAAATTCGGCGTGGTTCGCCTTCCTGTCTCACAAACTGGCTCGCCTTTTGTCCCCCTTTCTGCTGATCTTGGCGTGGATCGCGAATTTGTTGCTGCTGGAGCAGCCCCTCTATTGGGTGCTCGGCGCGGGGCAGTTGCTTCTTGTCCTCATGGGAGTTTGCGGGTGGCTATTGGGGTTGATACACGTGCGAGCGGGTCCGATGGGAATCCCGATGATGTTTCTCGCGTTGAACCTCAGCACCTTGCTAGCGCTGTGGGACGCCGCCACAGGCCGCTTCAATGTTCGTTGGGCACGCGGGTGAATTAGGCGCGAGGTTGTCTGATGCTGTCTCGGATTGCGAATTATGTGAATCGCCATTTTGTTGGTGTGCTGGTCAGCGTCCTGCTGGGCTGGTATGCCCTGACCTCCCTTGGGCGGCCTTTTGGTGACACGATTCGCTCTGACGGTTTGGGATACTATGCCTATTTGCCGTCTCTCATCTTGTATGGCGATCCCTCCTTTAGGTCACTTGCCGATGCGCACTATGAAGGTCTTATTCCGGGGTATTCCGGGCTGGAGGTGAATCCGGAGAATGGGATTTATGTGAACAAATTCAATCTGGGAGTGGCGCTGTTTGCACTCCCGTTCTTTCTCCTGGCGCACGGTGCGACGTGGTTGATGCACGCGCCCGCAGGCGATATTCCGACTTGGTGGGCTTTTCAATATCCCTTGGATGGCTATTCACCCTTTTACCAGCATGCGGCAGGACTCTCCGGATTGTTCTATTTTGCTCTGGGGTGCGTTGTTCTGCGCCGATTCTTGCGAACCTTCTTTTCATCGCAAGCCAGCTCGGTCGCGATCCTGCTCCTGCTGTTCGGAACATGCTGGCTAGATATTGGGGCGGGGTGGAGCTTCAGTTCTCACGGCATCAGCACGCTTCTCTTTGCTCTCTTCTTTCTGGTGGCCAACCGTTGGGTGGATGAGCCCGATCGCTGGCGCGATACGATTCTTCTTGGCGCTCTGCTGGGCTTGATTGCGCTGGTTCGTGTTCCTAATCTGCTGGTGGTTCTGGCGTTGGCTCTTTTGCCGAGTACGCAGACGACAAGTCTTCCAGCTCACATTAAGCGGTTGTTCCGATTGATTCCGCAGTTTGTCGTCATGGCGGCGGTGGCCCTCGTGGTTTTTCTCCCACAGATGGCTTTTTGGAAATATGGAGCTGGGCATTGGCTCGTGAATTCCTATGGAGATCGCGGTTTGCCTCATTTGACATCACCCGCGCTGATGGAAGTGTTGTTTAGTCTGAACAAGGGAATATTTGTTTGGAGCCCCATTTTGCTGCTGGCGATCCCCGGCTGGTTCACAATGAAGCAGGAGCGCGCTCGTTGGCGCCTAACGGTCGCCGTGCTTCTTGTCTTGCAGTGGTATGTGATTGCCAGTGCGGCAGTTTGGAATGCGGGCGCGTGTTTTGGGCAGCGTTACTTCGCAGAATTCCAGACGCTTGCAGCGATTCCGTTCGCGGCATTGGTGAGCAGGAGTCGAGGCAGGGGCTTTCTTTGGATGGTCATACTGGCGACCGTTCTTTGGAGTGTATTTCTTTACAAGCTCTACTACACCCGTGAAATATCCGTTTACGGATTAGATGGCGAAGCGTTTTACGACATACTTTGGTGGCGACTCCAATCGCTCAAGAATTGGTGGATACCGTAGAGCGCACGCCGGTGCACCGCGACAGGGCGTATTGCGCGAGGTGTTTCTCGCAATTTAAGTTCATTCATCAAGCCAAGCAGAAACGCGTGTTCTTTCTTATCTGCTTGCTATTTAGGGTGTTGCGAAACTATGCGTCGCTCCATGATTCGTGTGGCTTCCGGGGTTTCAGTGTTTACGGATCGCGCGTTTATTGGTATCTTACGCGAAAGGGGTACTATTGCCGTGAGACGATTTTTACACTGCGCTGGGCGTTGCCATCGTTGGCTTGCCCATTTGTCATCCGTTCTTTGGGGAGCAACGCTGTGTTGCGCTGTATTGCAGCCAGCAGCCTCCTTGGCTGCGACATACTATCTCAACGACGGGAATGTGGCGGGCGATGTTTACACGACTGCAGCAGGATCGGACGCAAATAGTGGGCTGTCTAACTCCGCGCCGAAGCTGACCTTGACCAACCTCCTTGCGTCCTACTCTTTAAGCGCTGGCGATGTGGTCTACATTGATACGGGACTCTATACGAATTACACGACGGCGATCACGTTTAGCGGCTCTACGACCAACCCCATCACATTTCAAGGAAGCACGAACTTAGCAGCCGGAGGCACGGTATTCGATCGTGGCTCAGCCAGCGCAGATGTGATCACCTTGAGTAGTGCCAACGGTCTCCATTTTCGGGATTTAGTCGTGCGCGGGGGGCGATATGGCGTGTATCTCGTCAACTGTTTGCTTGGCGATACCTTCACTCGCGTATTTGCGATTAACAACTCTGTTGGGTTTAAGGGCGGGAATGCCAGTAATCACCGTTTTGATCGCTGTGCTGCGGTCAATAATACGACGGGTTTTGATGCGTTCAATAATGCCATTGTCTGGGAAGGCGGTGTCATGTGGAGCAATGTCTATGCGTTTCGCCAGACCTACACGAACACCGTCGCTATCAGCAATAGCATCATCGTGGGAGGGACGGCGTTCGAAAGAATCCCTCAATTCGCGGACTTCAACATCTACTATCAAGCGCTGCTTGGTGCTGGATTGAAGAGCTTGTCGGACTTGCAGCATAAAGCCAACAACTCCTATCAATCCACATTTGGCGATCCGCATCTGGCAAATCCAGCGGGTCTGGATATGCATCTGCGAAGCCTGGTTGGGCGTTTTACGCTGGCAGGAGGAGTTGAAACGGACGCAGTCCACTCCATCGCCATTGATTTGGGGGATCCATCGCGCGACTTCAGTCAAGAGACCGCTCCTAATGGTTCGCGCATGAATATCGGGCTCTATGGCAATCGTTCGAACGCAAGTCGAAGCCGAACAAATACCTGGCTTTATGCCGTCTCCCTGAACGATGGTGGCAACTACTGGGGAACGGGAATGTTGTATTGGGCGGGTGGTGCTTTCACTAACAATGCGACAGTGCGCCTTGATTATTCCTTGGACAATGGTTCCTCGTGGACAGCCATTGCAACGGGCGTCCCGGCGACGAACTACTCCCATGCGTGGACATCCACCGGCGCGACAGCAAGTCTTCGCGCTCGGTGGCGAGTGCTCGCTGAAGGCGGGAGCGCGGCCGATACGAATGATCTCTGGTTTTCCTTGCGTCCCCAAGGGACAAACCGACTCGCCGTGTATGTGAATGACGGGTCGACACTAGGGGATGTGTTCACCACTGCGCCTGGGTCCGACGCCAATACCGGCGTCGCCCCATCGAGTCCTGTATACGCCGTGCAGACCGCTCTCGATCGCTACTTCTTGGACGGGGGCGATATCATCTATATCGACTCGGGGTTGTACACTAATCCTGTCACAATCGGCTATCAAAGCCAGGGCTCTCCGGGGAATCCTCTCATCATTAAGGGAAGCACGAATTTGAGTGCGCGCTCCATAATTGACGTGAATTCTGGAACGCTGGATGGTTATTCCCTGACCAGTGTCCAATATGTGCGAACTGAAAACGTCATGGTTCGGAATAGTCGTTATGGAGTGCGGCTTCAGTTTGTGAACAATTGTGAGTTTCAGAATGTCTTGAGCGTCAGCAATTCGGCGGGCTTTAGGGGAGACAGTTCGTCGTTCAATGTGTTTGATCGTTGTTCTGCGGTGCAAAATACTACGGGTTTTGATGCGTTCAACACCAGCAACACTTGGGATCACGGCGTTTCGTACATGAATGCCAAGGCGTTTCAGTTGACGGCCCAGACAACACTGTCCATTTCGAACAGCATTATTCAGGGCGGTACTGCGTTTGTGACGCATGCGCCAACTTTGTTTGACTATAACCTACTCTTCGATACTGCCATCGGAGGAGGGTTCAACAATATTTACGACTACCAGAAAACTAGAAATGCCGGTTGGAATAACACTGCGGGCGACCCTAAATTTGCAGATCCCGGCAGCCTGAACTTCCACTTAAAGAGCACTGTGGGTCGGTACGATCCGGTATTAGACACATTTGTCGCCGATGGCGAGCACTCCATCGCCATCGATTTGGGCGACCCATCCCAATCCGTCGGTGCCGAGACGGCTCCGAATGGCAATCGCGTGAATTTAGGTCCGCATGGCGGGACGGCGTTTGCAAGCCGGAGTTCGACGAATCCAGCGCTGCTGGCCTTGTCTCTGCAAGATGGTGGCCAATTGACCGTTGGCGATTCAGTCCGATGGACCTCTCATAACCTTTCGACCTCCGCGACAGTGCGCGTGGAATATTCGGGAGATGGCGGCAGCTCGTGGCAAGTAATTCAGACCAATATTTCGGCCGCAGCGGGAGTCTTCACTTGGAGTAACACAAATTATCCATCTTCGTATTACGCGCGTTGGCGTGTTGTTCTCGAGTCGAACCCTGCTGTTTTGTCGTCCAATAATGTCAACTTCACATTCCGCAATGGGGTGTTCGTCTATTACATGAACGATGGAAGCCAAGTGGGCGACGTCTATACGACCGTTGTTGGAAATGATTCCAACGTAGGCACAACACCTGGCGCACCGAAATTGACCTTAGCCTCGCTAATCGCCGCAGTTGATTTGGAGCCTGGTGATATCGTCTATGTTGATACAGGTGTCTATCGGAGCACTGTGGTGCCTCAGATCGGCTCGGCAGACTCCGGTGTGGCAACAAATCCGGTGCGCTTCATTTTCAGCACAAACGCCGCCGCGGGTGGTGCTGTTCTCGATCGGCTCGGAACGGGGCCGACTTCGATCGGGTTAGAATTTTTGGCCGGAGCCGGGCACGTCGAAGTGCAGAACATGACGATTACAAACGCTGGGGTCGGGGTTTATCTTGGTAGCGCGACGAATATTGTTCTTCGGAATGCTCGAATTCGCAACGCGGGAGATGCGGGTCTGCGCTTGGTGGGTGCCGTTTCGACGCGCGTGGAGAATTGTGCGTTGTATCTCAATGCTACGAATGGAATTCGTATTGAAAACAATGGGAGCGCGCAAATTACCGACAGCGTCTTGTGGCGGAACGGCGGATCTCAAGTTCGTCTAAACAGCGGATCGCTGTCCATGACCGGTTCGGTGCTTGTTGCCACAGGCCCACGGGCTGTGGGGTACCACGTTCCATCGCCAACAAACGTAACGGCCGATTACAATGGCATTTTTGCTGAGTCCAATGCGGCCGTCGCAGTGATCAGCAGCGTTGTGGGACCCGTAGATCAACTAAGCGCGTGGCAGCTGTATTCGGGGCAAGACCGTCGCAGTGTTGGCGCCGATCCGTTGTTCGCTGCACCGGAGTCAGGCGATTTTCATCTGCGTTCGCAGGTGCCTGCAGGCCGCTTTGATCCTGTGCAAAATGCATGGGTTACCGACATAGGGCATTCTCCTTTGATTGACGCAGGGGATCCTTCCCGCAGCGCTATGGCAGAGCCAGCGCCGAATGGGGGGCGTGTGAATATCGGTCTTTTCGCCAATACTGCACAGGCCAGCTTGGGGCGATCTTCCCCGTGGCTCTATTCGGCGTCGCTTCGTTCAGGTGGGTGGGTCCAAGGAACGGCGACATTACACTGGGTTGCAGGCAATCTTCCCACGGGTGCGCTGGTGCGTGTTGAAGTCTCGCCGAATGCTGGCGAATCATGGTCCGTGCTCTCAACCGGCGTTTTAGTCAGTTCGGAGCAGTTGACTTGGAACACATTGTCGATCAGCAATGCCGCCGCTGCCTTGTGGAAGGTTACAGCCGTTGACGATGCAAGCATCACGGATCAAACGACAAATTTCTTTTCAATTCGGAATGGGCCGTTGTCATTCTATTTGAATGACGCGATGACGCCCGGTGACAACTATTCGACAGGTCCAGGTGCCCCGACCAACTGGGTTGCCACAGTTGACCGTCCGCTAAGTTCGTTGAGTCAATTCTTTGCGCGATATGATCTGGAGCCGGGTGACATTGTATATATCGACGCCGGTCTCTACACGGAGTCCGCAAACATACCGATGCAGGTGTTGGTTAGCGGAATTAGCAATAATCCTGTACGTGTGCTCGGCCCCACCAATGCACAGATCGCGAAGGTCGCCCGGGGTTCTTCTGATCCAGAAGCTATTGCACTGGACATGCGCTATGCTCGGTGGATTGCCATCAGCAATGTAATGTTTAGTGGTGCAAATGTCGGAGTTCGCATTCACGATTCGGCGGATATCACTCTCTCCGTGGTTGCTAGCGAGAATGCATCGAACGGTGTCGAAATGGTGCGATCGACGAATATTGTAATGCCTCGCGCCGTGGTGAGTCGGAACCAGTCTTATGGTCTGGTGCTATTGACCAACTCGTTGGTGTCCATTGAGCAGTCAGTGTTGTGGTCCAATCGGAGCGGTGCGATCTATTTGCGCGCAGGTCCTCTGAGTGTGAGCAACAGTATTCTCCAGACGACCGGTGCGGACACCTTTCTTTACGCAATTGATACGACGAATGATATTCTTCGGAGCAATTTCAACGACTTGCTCGCGCGGGGTGGAGCACAGGTTGGAATCTACGGTGGGCGAGCCTATCGCTACCTTTCAAACTGGCAGTTGGGAACCGGTCTGGATTCGTCGAGTTTGAGTCATGAGCCTATGTTTGTGGATCCTGACGGAAATGATTTTCACCTGCTCAGCGAGGCGGGGCGCTTCGCGCCCGGCGGTGTGTGGGTAACCGACACAGTGACATCGGTACTCATTGATGCTGGTGACCCGACTCATCCCTTTTCTTCAGAGTCTGCGCCAAATGGAACTCGACTCAACTTGGGTCTGTTTGGAAATCATGGGCAGGCCAGTCGTTCTCCGACGAATGCGCGCCTAGTGGCAATAAGCTTCAATGATGGAGGTACAGCGCGTGGAACCAATCGGTTGGCATGGAGCGCGCAGGGCGATGCGACTGGACATACAGTTCGCATTGAATTTTCGGCTAATGGTGGGACGACATGGACGACTGTCGTAAGTGGACTTAGCGCGACGGCTGGCATTTATACCAACTGGGACTCCACGCTATCCGGCTCCACCCTTTTGGGGGTTTGGCGTGTGGTAAGCGAAGTGGACACCAATATTCTCGATGCGACGGATAGTCTGTTTACACTGAACAACGGCGCGCTGACGTATTATGTGAACGATCTTGCCACCAATGGCGATGTTTACTGTCAGGCCCCCGGTAGTATGTCGAATGACGGAGCCTCTCCGTTGAGCCCCGCCTTGAGCGTCGAGCAGGTGCTTTCGCGCTATCTGATTAACCCCGGAGACGAAATCCTCGTGGATACGGGTACATACCCGCAGCCTTCACCGCTCGTGCTGGATCGCGGAGTGCTGGGGCAGGGGACGAACTATATCACCTTGCGCGGCAGTACGAATATGGCGATGGGTGGTACCGTGTTCGATGGGCTAGGCGGTGCCAACGCTGTTGAGATTCAGAACACCTATGGAGTTAAGCTTCAGGATATTCGGATCGAAAATGCGCAAGTAGGCCTACTGATTAGACGAGCGACCAATTCCGTCCTTGACGGCGTCACAATTGTGGGTGCACAGGGGATCCGACAGTTCGTCTATGGAATCCGAGCGCAGTATGCGATCTCAACTCTTGTGCAGCGGACGTCCATTTCGGGAGTAACCAACACGTTTGACTTCGGAGCTGCCGCACTTCAGATCGAAGATTCAACAGCGTTTTCTTGGTTGGATGGTGTCCTGTGGTCTAACCGTGTTGGCATGGCACTCTACCGCTCGTCGGCGCAAGCCAGCAATTCAATTTTCTCGGCCTTCGATTCGGATGCTCGAATCTATTGGTTGGATTTGGGATCGAGTCTGGTAAGCGACTATAATAACTACCAACTTACCAACGGCGCGCAAATGGGGCGGGTGGAGGCAACTCTATTTCCTCAGCCAGTATTGGGCATTCCCGCGTATTACGACACGCTTGCCTCCTGGGTCCGGCATACCGGATCGGATCGTCATAGTTTGAGCCATGATCCTCTGTTTGCAGATCCTGGCATGCAGGACTTTCATTTGAAGAGCGCGGCGGGGCGATATGCGCCGGGAATGGGGTGGACTACAGACTCGGTTAGCTCGGTGCTGTTAGACGCTGGACCACCTACATGGGAGCATTTTAAAGAAACAGCGCCTAACGGCGGACGGAGAAACATGGGGCGTTATGGAAATACAGATCAGGCCAGTCGCACTCCGACGAATTCGCGCTTGACAGCAATTTCATTGAACGATGGCGGGATCGCGTCTGGGACGAACTATGTCTTATCGTGGCTTGCGAGTGGGCCTGTGACGAACCATCAATTGCGTGTTGAGATTTCGTATGATAATGGCCTGTCTTGGTCGGGTGCAGTCTTCAATATTCCCGGATCGACTTCGACCACGCATTGGGATACGACCGGGTGGCTGTCTCTGCCGAATATCCGTTGGCGCGTCCAGAGCCAATCCGACACAAACATCGTTGATGCCAATGATTCTTGGTTCCAGATTCGCAACACAAATATCGCCTACTACGTCAATGATGCCAGCACGAATGGCGATATATACACTACGCGAGCAGGATTCGAGACCTACTCCGGGTTAACGCCAAATGAAGCGTTGCCGAGTCTGGCAGCTATTTTGGATCGCTATGATGTGGAGCCCGGGGATTGGATATACGTTGATACCGGGAACTATTCGTTGACCTCGCGAGTGACAATTACCTCACTCGATAGCGGAGTCGGCGTCACAAACTGGGTGACGATCATTGGGAGCACCAATACATCATTCGGCGGAACGGTGTTCAATCGCGGGATTCGATTGGATGGCGCACGGGACCTGCGTGTTCAACATCTTTCGATTGCGATCACGGGAGTCGTACATGATTCTGCTTTTCAGACGATCAGTTCGTCGAATATCCATATCCGAAGCGTATGGGTTTCCGGTGAGCCAGGAGAGGGTTTTGAGCTGCGCCAATCAGGCGGCATCTTGCTGGATCGCTCAATCGCGCAAGGTGCCCACACAAATGGACTGCTAGACGATCGATCCTTTGGGGTTGTTTGGAAAAATGGAATTCTGTGGTCGAACCAAATCGGTGTTCGCGCAATGGGTCTAGGGGGTGAGGGGTATCTGCTCAGCGTCTCTAACACCGTTATTGGCGCTCTGCGAGCTGGCCAAGTCGCCGTGAGCAGCGGTGGTTCCTATACCTCCGATTACAATGCCATATTTGTAACCAATGGAGCCGAAACTGCTAATATATGGCTTGCGGGCCGCACTTTACCGTTGCACGTTCAATCGGTTGGGCGATGGGCACTGGATACGGGCCGAGATCGCCACAGTCTAGCTATCAATCCACAATTTGCTGATTCCGGTTTCGATTTTCATCCGAAGAGTCAGGCTGGGCGGTACAGTGTTTCCTCGAATGCATTTGTTAATGATGCTGTAACCTCTTGGCTGATTGATTCTGGTGACCCGGCAAATTCCTATGCGTTGGAAACAGTTCCCAATGGATCTCGGCAGAATATCGGATTGTATGGTGATTCCATTGAGGCTAGTCGAACGCCGACAAATGCAGAATTATTGGCCGTTTCTCTTCGCGATGGAGGAATTGCCGTTGGGACGAACCAGTCGCTCTATTGGGTGGCTCGCGGTGCGGCTGTTGGGCACACCGTTCGCGTTGAATACTCACCAGATGACGGCCTTTCGTGGACGACGTTAGCTGCGAATGTTTCCGCAAGTGCCGGAGTCATTTTCTGGGATACATTGAGCACTCCTTCCACAGTTCTCGGTCTATGGAGGGTGGTTTCTGAAGTAGATACGAATGTGGTGTCACAGACTCCCCAAACGTTCGCGGTGAGGAATGGACCGGTATCATTCTATGTGAATGATTCATCGATCTCCGGTGACGTCTACTGCT
>WBZO01004477.1_pt2 | contig 13527 bp, 14 predicted proteins | sample 5204261 | NCBI WGS metagenome assembly WBZO01 (sample SAMN12412400, study PRJNA552823) | activated sludge metagenome | isolation source: activated sludge from anammox sidestream of wastewater treatment plant... | place: USA: North Carolina | collected 2017-09
GACGCGGGCGTGCGGTCTCGCGGTCGTGTTCGATCGTGGGAGCGTGGAGAACGGATGCTCGCCCGGCGTGTGCTGCTCGTGAATGCCCAACCGATCTTCCGCGCCGGTCTCCGCCTGGCGGTGGAGGAAACCGGCGGTTTTCGCGTTGTGGGTATGGCAGCCAGCGGCTATCAGGCGATGCAAGAAGCCGAGCGCAACCGTCCGGATCTGCTCTTGATCGATGCCGATCTTCCGGGGATGAGCGGCTATGCGATCGCGTCGACATTGGTGCGGGCGGCGCCAGGGCGCACCGCGGTGCTGATGGCCGAGGTGGTCGATCACGAGAGCTACGACCGGGCCATAGCTTGCGGAGCGGTGGGCGCCATCTCCAGCCGGATCGCTCCTGGCCAATTGGGGCGGACTCTGCGCCGGGTCGCGAGAGAGCAACCGCTCTTTTGGGAACCCGAAGCTCCGCCACTGAAATCGAGTCGGAACGCGGATGGGCGCCTGGTCGCATCGGGATTGACGCTGCGTGAGATCGAGGTGCTCGATTGCGTGGCGCAGGGGTTTTCCAATCGGCATATCGCCGAGGCGCTCTTCGTCTCAGAGCAGACCGTCAAGAACCACATGACCTCGATCTTTCGCAAACTGGGGGTGGACGACCGGGTGCAGGCGCTGATTCTCTCGATCGAGCGGGGATGGGTCGATTTCAGCATATCGGGTTGATTCGTCCTGATGCCGGTGTGTCGGTCCGATGCAAACGGGCCGCGTCGAATGCCGCGGCCCGTTTGTGTGTCTCGGAGACATTCTGGCGATCAGGCGGGACCGAGATAGGACCCGGCCGCCCAGCCGGTTGTGCCGTTGTAGGTCACATTGAACCAGGTTTGCCCATTGGCCCAGATCGGCGAGGTGCTGTTGATGAAGATCGACGCGTTGTCCGGCATTGTCGTCAAGACCGTGCCGGTGCTGCTGGCGGTGGCGCGCAGGTTCAGCGGACCGTCGGCGACCACCGCGTTGGCGTTCGTATAGAATCCGCCCTCGAAATAGGACCCCGCGACATATCCGCTCGGGCCGCCCAGGGTATCGACCGGATACCACGTGTAGCCACCAGCCGTGGTCGGCGCCGCGGAGACCTTGGCCGCGTAATTGTTCTTCAGCGATGTGACAACGCTATATGTGGTGCCCGGACCCGACCGCAGATTCACGGGCGGATCGTCGACCAGAATCCATGAGCCGATCCCGAACCCACCAGATGGCGGTGGAGTATTCGAGATGGTCAGATAGGTGCCCGCAATCCAGCCGGTCAGCGAGGTCTCATACTGGATCTTGTACCAGGTATAGCCAGTGGCGGTCGTCGGACCGCCGATGACTTCGGCCAGCGCACCGTAATCGAGCTGGTCGATGATCGAATTGCCGGTGCCGGCGCCACTGCGGATATTGACGTTGTTCGAATTCACGAAAACGTCATCACCGACGACGAACCCAACCGCTGACAAGAACTGACCGGCCACATACCCATTGATCGCGTTGGCTGTGACGTAATACCAGTTATAGCCATTGGCGGCTGTCGGACCGCTGATGACGGCCACGATCGTCCCGGTGGACAGCACTTGCAATACCGTCCCGCTGGTGCTGGCGGTCGACCGCTGATTGAGCGGACCGTTCGATACGACCGCATTCGTGCCCGGCGTGATCGCCGCCGCATCGACAGCCTCGTCCTGGGCAACGACCTCGTCGTCCTGGGCGCTCACAGGCAGGACGCTCCAATTCGACATTCCCCCGGCTGTTGCCAAAGGCAGCGCCATCAGGGCGATTGCTGCACGCCTTGTGACCCCTCTCTTGTGCATTGTTCCCTCTCCTCCCGATGTCCGGCATCCCCGGGGTCTGGCATCCCCGAATGCACCATGCCGATCGCTCCGATGGGGCCGTACTGCGATTCCGATGCGGGATGTGACATTGTTCGGCAGGCAACGAGCGGGGACGATGGATTGGACCAACGTGCGCGGAGCCGGGGAACGAAATCGGAAATCGAGCGACCTTTCCTGCAGTATTGCACGAGCTTGACATGATGGCAATTCCTTTTCCGGCTGTTTTTTCCCTGGAAGGCTGTCATTTCCCTTGCAAGGGGAGTTGGAGGCAGAATGCGATTCGAAGCAACTGATCGTTGGCGAGCGAGATGGCCGAACGCCGTGGTGGCGTGTATGCAGGTGCAGGGGGTGTCGAATCCCGAGCTCAGCCCGGAGCTCGATGCGTGGTTGGGCGCGATGGAACAGCAATTGCGCGAGCGCTACGCTGGCTTCGATCGCGCCACCCTGCGCGCGAGCCCGCCCTTTGCCGCCTACGAGCGGTACTACAAGGAATTTGGCCAGACCTACCATGTCTGGCGGCAAGTGGAATCCGTGGCGCTGAAAGGAACGGCGATTCCCCGGCGGGCTGCGCTGGTCGAGGCCGCATTCGCTGAAGAGTTAGCGAGTGGGTTGCTGACCGCGCTCCACGACAGCGATGTGATCGGGGAATCGATCGTCACCGATATCGCGACCGGTGATGAGGTGGTCGTGGCCTACAACGGCCAGGAGTTCCGGCTCGACGCGGATGACATGTACATGCGGAACGATATTGGCGTGCTCACCTCGATCGTCAAGGGGCCAACGGCCTACGGCCGGGTCACCTCCGAAACGACCAATGTGACGGTCTGTGTCTATGCCCCGGCCGGTATCGGCTCCGACGCGGTCGCCCGCCATCTGGCAGCAATCGCGGAAAACATGCGGTTGGTTTCGCCAGCGGCGGAAGTAGTGGCGTCGGAGATCATTTCTGCCCCTGGGAGCGTTTGATGAATGTCCAGTGTCCAGGGTCCGGTGAAATGGACTGACCGCCTGCCCAGGGTGGTTTCGGCATGCACTGGACACTCGACCCTGGACCTTGCCGGCGCTGATTGGTGACCGATCAGGAATCGAAGCGCGCGATGTCGGTGCGATACTGCATCCCGTCGAACGAGATTTCTCGCACCCGGACGTAAGCGTGAAAACGCGCGGTCATCAGGTCTTTGCCGGTACCGACCACGGTCAATACCCGGCCGCCGGCGGTCACGAGTCCGGCTCCATTGTCCCATCGGGTTCCGGCCTGGAAGACCTCAGTATTGGGCGCCCGTTCGTCCAGCCCCTCGATCGGGTGCCGGGTTTCGTATGGTCCCGGATAGCCGCCGGACGCGAGCACCACGCCGACCGCCGCGCCCGAGCGGAAACCGATCTTGCCGATCGGCGCCAGGGCCCCGGTGGCGGCGCGATAGAGCAGATCGACCAGATCGTCCCGGAGAAGGGGCAGGATCACCTGGGTTTCCGGATCGCCGAAGCGGCAATTGAATTCGATCACCTTCGGACCGTCCGCGGTCAGCATCAATCCGGCGAACAATGCGCCGATCATCGGAACTCCGGCGTCGGCCATTGCCTGTACTGTCGGGTCGATGATGGTGCGCATGACCTGGTCGAGCAACTCCGGCGTGGCGACCGGTGGGGGAGCGAAGGCGCCCATACCGCCGGTATTCGGTCCGGTATCGCCGTCGCCCGCGCGTTTATAGTCGCAGGCTGCCGAAAAGAGCCGCGTTTGCGTGCCATCGCAGAGCGCGAAGACCGACAGCTCTGTTCCCTCCAGATACTCTTCGACCAGGCAAACCGTCCCGGCATCGCCAAGCGAACGCTCGGTCATGAACGAGCGCAGGGTCGTTTCGGCTTCTTCCGGCGTTCGGGCGATGACGACGCCCTTGCCCGCGGCCAGGCCGTCGGCCTTGATCGCTACCGGCGCGCCGAACGATTCGACCGCCTCCAGCGCCTGCCGGAGATCGCTCGTGGCCACGCAGCGGCCAGTTGGCACCCCAGCCGAGGCCATGATCTCCTTGGCCCAGCGTTTGCTGGTTTCGATTTGAGCAGCGTCCTTGCCCGGACCGAACACCGGCACACCGAGTTCACGCAACGTATCGGCCAGGCCGAGCGATAGCGGCTCTTCCGGTCCGACGACGACGAAATCGATTTCCAGCTCCTGGACCGCGGCGGTGATACCGGGGATGTCATTGACTTTGAAGGGAAGGTTGCGCGCCACCTCGTTGGTGCCGGGATTGCCCGGCGTGCAGAGCAGTTCGGTAGTGAGCGGAGACTGCGCCAGCTTCCAGCACAGCGCATGTTCTCGCGCGCCGCTGCCAACCACGAGGATTTTCACGCCGGTCTCCTTCGTTCCAGCTTCGAATCGTTGTCGATGGGTTGCGGCGATCTCGTGTCGTTCACGAGTGGGCGCCGTGCCCGGTATTGTGCCCTCACGCGCCGCCGTGCACGCCGCAATACAGCATGATCGTCATACCGGACACCATCCCGAACCTCAACGTAGCGTAGTCATTCGTGGCGACATTTGGAGAGGGCAGTGTGTCGCGATCGAAGGCAACGCTACGGCTATGGAACGGCAAGGAGGGGAATAGCCCGATATTGAATCTCGCGACCCTCCGCGCCAAGGTCGCCATGAATGGCGACACTCTGGCGGTGCTTGGTATGAGGATTGCGTTCGCACCGTTCATCGGCGCGACAGTCTCTATGGGCACACCGATCGCCCAGACAGGGGCGCCGCGGGTTATTGCTGGGTGCGATCGAACGGGTGCCGGCGCGGGCGCACCAGCCGCCAGAAGCCGTAGATCAGCAGAGCCGCGATCACGCCGGCCCCCAGGGCGATGGCAAGCGCCCGATCGTCGATCTTGGTCTCTTCCGCTTTGGGCTGGCTGGATTGCAGCGTACCACTCACCTTGTCCGGAGGCGTGCCCGTTGCCGATGCCGCCGGCGAAGCCAACGGTGATGCGACCGGCGATGCCACCGGGGTGCCACTGCCACTTATCGTAAAGGTGAACGATCCCGTTTCGGTATCGCCATCTTCCTCCGAAACCGAGGTCCAGGAAACCGTATAGACACCGTCCGGGAGATTCGGCAGCAACTCGACCGTCATGTGCTTGCGATCCGGGTCGTAGAGATCCAGCCTGGAATCGCCGGCGGTGGCCGGTGCTCCGGACGCGCCGGCGACCTCGATCTTCGAGTCTTCGGTGACTTCCTGGGTGAACCAGATCTCTACCTGGGCCGGCGATCCGGTGACGGTCGAATCTGCTTTCGGTACCGAGCGATCGATCCCGGCATGGGCGGCGACCTTACCGGCGGACAAAACACTCAGCATCACGATAACGGCAGCGAGAACGGAAACTGGTTTGAACTTCATTCGATCGAATCCTCTCCGACTTTGTATCCCATTCTACTTTGCCCTTCCGGTCTCCACCCCGGCCGATGCCAAACGACCCGGAACGATGATGTTCCGGGTCGTGACAGCAGTGCCCAGTTGGCAGGTCCAGTGTCCAGTGTCCAGAGCCACTGAACGGCCCGTCCAGACCAGCTCAGGACCCAAGACGCAAGACCAGTGCTAGTAATGAATCTCCACCCGGGTGCCGATCCCGGCGATGCCGTAAAGCCAGGCGGCGAAATCCATTGGCAGATTGACGCAGCCGTGACTCATGACAGCGCCGAAGTTGTCATGCCAGTAGGTGCCATGGATCGCGTGCCCCCGATCGGTGAAATACATCACCCACGGAACATCGGGCACGTTGTAATACTCGCCGCCCAGCACCCCTTCCATCGTCTGCGATTCCAGCTTGGAATTGATGTAGAAAGTGCCGGTGGGTGTATCGAACCCGGGGCGGCCGGTGCTGACATAGGTTTCGGCCAGATCGATGGTGCCATCCCAGACGATCATGTATTGGCTGCTGAGATTGACCTCGATCCACAGTTCACCCGGGACGCCGTTCGACGCCGGGGCGACGAAGAGATCTTCTGAGTAGGTCGGGTAATCGCTGGTCGGTGTGCCCGTGGTATCCAGGTGATATTGCCTGGCCAGAATCTTGCCGACCGGCACCATCGTGACCCCGCTATCCGCGGTCCAGGCCAGCTTGCCCCGTTCGAAAACCTGGTACTGAACACCGTTGGCTTCGAATTCTTCGGTGATCGGATTGCCGAGATAGTCGGCAGCGCCGGTGGCTTCCCAGAAATCCTTGAACCCGTTTTGCACCGTATGGCGTGTTTCGGCGATATAGGTGCGCGTGTCGGTATCCGGTTGGGCGGCAATCTCGTCGCTCAGGGGCACCCAGGCGCGGGTCTCATGCGCCAGCGCCGCGGCGGGCCGGTCGGTCGCTTTGCCCGACCCGATGGCCGGAATGGTGCGGAAAACGGTGACAGGTTTCAGCTCACGGCCGATATCGCCCAAATGGACGACGATGCCATCCGGATCTTCGGGCACATATTCGAAGCGCGCGTATTCGTAATACTGAACGGTGTGGCCGTTTTCGGTCAGCTCCTGGGTGATCGGGTTGCCATAGGCCGAGACCCCACCGCCGGCGCGCCATTGATCGAGAAAGACCCCGTCGATCGTCTGACCGGTATCCGGAATGAATACCGTGCTCGGTGGAGACCAGTCGGACTGGGCCCGAACCTGACCCGGCAATGCAACAAGCGGCAGTACAAGTGTGAACAGGATGAGCGCCGCCACGCCCACCATCGAAACGCGCCGAGTTGCGGCACGCTTCGTCCCAAAGACCAGCATGATCTCCCCCAGAGACTCCAGCATCGAATGATTGGTTTTCCCCAGAGCCGGCAGCAGTGTCGCGCTCTGGGCAGCGAAACACCCGAGGGCTCGACATCGGTCGCGACAATGCAACTGGATACCGGCGTTTCAGGCCCAAACGGGGAGGGTCGACCGACGCGGGTATCGCGGCGTCGAGGACGGGACGTTACCTGACCACGGATCGCATGGTAGCACGCCATATGTCGATTTCAAACGGTCCGATGAGATTTCAGCAAGTTTTCAGTTTCGGTCGAGCGCGAAATCCAGACTGATATCCAGCGATGGCGCCGAGTGGGTCAACGCGCCTGCCGAAACGAGATCGACCCCGGTGGCGGCCACCTCGCGAATCGTCTCCAGCGTAATCCCGCCCGAGGCTTCGAGCAACGCCCGGCCGTCGACCAGCGCGACCGCGCGGCGCATCTCATCGAGACCCATATTATCCAGCATGATGATGTCGGCGCCGGCGTCGAGCGCTTCCTGCACCCCGGCCAAGTCGACGACCTCGACCTCGACTTTGGAAGTATGCGGAGCCCGCTTTTTCGCGGCGAGCACCGCATCGCGGATCGGATGTTCCCCGCCGATCGCGGCGAGGTGATTGTCCTTGATCAGCACGGCATCACCCAGATCGAATCGGTGATTGCTGCCGCCGCCATGGCGGACGGCCGCTTTTTCCAGATAGCGCATACCTGGAGCGGTTTTGCGCGTGTCGATCACCGTGGCGCCGGTGCCAGCTACGCGCTCGGCATAGCGGGCGGTAATGGTGGCGACACCGGAAAGGCGTTGGATCAGATTCAGGGCGGTGCGTTCGGCCGCGAGAATCGAACGCGCATTGCCCGAGATTCGCGCCAGTTGGGTTCCGTTGATGACCCGCTCGCCATCGGATACGAGCGGGGTGAATTGCACCTCCGGATCGATTCGGGCAAAGACCGCGCGGGCGGTTTCGATCCCGGAGATAACGCCATCCTGCTTGGCGAGCATGACGGCAGTTGCGGTCCGGTCCACCGGAACCGTGGCCTCGCTGGTGATATCTCCTCGTGAGAGGTCTTCCTGCAATGCGAGCTCGATCAGCGCGAGCGAAGGATCGTAGGTCATCTGTCAGTTCAATGTGAGGACATTGCGGAACGGGGTATCGTCCGGGAAGGGGCCGATGAGCGCGAGATTGAGCATATCGGTACGGAAGAGCTCCTTCGAAAGCTCGTGGACCTGCTCGGCGGTAACCGCCTCGATCTTGGCCGTTACTTCTTCCGGAGTCAGAATCTCACCGTAGACCAGCTCCTGGCTGCCGACCCAGCTCGCCATCGAGCGACTGTCTTCCAGCCCCATCAGCAGACGGCCCTTGCGCAGTTCCTTGGTCCGGTCGAGCTCGTCCAGGGGAACTCCTTCGTCTCGTAACCGGGCCAGCTCGCCACAGATCGCCCCAATTGCTTCTGGCACCCGTTTGACATCGGCCCCGGCGTAGATCACCCCTTGACCGACATCCTCGTACGGGCGGAAATAGCCGTAGACCGAATAGACCAGCCCCCGCTTTTCACGGATTTCCTGGAACAATCGCGAGCTCATCCCGGAGGAGAGGATCGCTTCGATCGTTCCCTGGACATACCGTCGTTCGGTGGTGAAGGGCAGGGCGGGCAAACCGATGCACAAATGCGCCTGCTCGGTCGGCCGCTCGACGATCCGCAGCCGCGGTTCCGCCTGCTCGACCGTAGCTGGAACGAAGGTATCCGGTTCGCCGTAATGCTCGAGATTGCCGAAATACTTCTCGCTGAGCTCGACGATGTGGTCATGATCGACATCGCCGCCAGCTGCCACCACCATTCGTTTCGGCAGATAGTTCCGTTTCCAGAAGCTCACCATCTGCTCTCGCGAGATGGCGTTGACCGTCTCGACCGAACCTGCGATCGACCGGCCGACCGGATCGGCTCCCCAGATCACCTCGTCGATGACATCGTGCACCAGCTCTTCGGGTGAGTCCTCGGTGCCGCGAATCTCCTCGACGATCACCGAACGCTCCTTTTCGAGCTCCTTCGCGTCGATCAGAGAGGAATTGAGCATATCGGCCAGCACGTCGAAGGCCAGATCGGTCTTGGTGCTGGGAACCTTGGCCCAATAGTTGGTCGATTCGCGGCCGGTGCCGGCGTTGAGGATACCGCCCACACCCTCGACCTCTTCCGAGATCATCTTGGCATCGGGTCGTCGTTCGGTGCCCTTGAAGAGCATGTGCTCCAGAAAGTGCGAAACGCCAGCGACTTCCGGTTGCTCGTAGCGCGACCCGACATCGAAATAGAGAATCAGACTGGCCGATTTCACCCCGGACATGGGGCCGGTGACGACGCGTACACCGTTATCGAGAACGCTCTTGTTGTAGGGCGAAGACAATGGGTGGCTCCTTGCAAATTACCGATCGTTGATCATCCGGCCGGCGGCTTCGAGCAACAGGGCGAGCGCCTGCTGCACCGACTGCTCGATGATTTGCGCCCGATCTCCCTCGAAATGGAATTCGAACGCCTCCAGCCAGGTCGGAGTTGCGATACCAATGTAAACCAGGCCAACCGGTTTGCGTCGTGTACCTCCGGCCGGTCCGGCGATGCCGGTTGTGGAGACGGCAATATCGCTGTCGATGACCGCCCGCGCGCCGGTCGCCATCGCCCGCGCACACTCGGCGCTGACTGCTCCCCGTTCGTCCAGAACGGCTTGGGACACGCCCAGAACCTGGTGTTTCACAGCGTTGGAATAGGAAACCACGCCCCCGAGAAAATAGGCCGAGCTGCCAGCGACCGAGGTAATGCGCCCGGCTACCGACCCGCCGGTACACGATTCCGCGGTGGCCAAGGTAGGAGCGCCCCGTTCGGCCAGCAACCGGTTGAGCTGGATCTCGAGCGGTGTGGACACGATCAGCCGTCGATCTTCATATAGCGGAAGTCTTCTGCATAGGCCACCGGCGGGGTGCGTTTCTTGCCGTCTTCCGCCGCCCATTTGCTCACCATGGGACCGGGATCCCAGTCGCCCATCTGGCTCTTGTGCTGGCGCAGCGCCTCTACCTTCTGATCGATGAAATCGGAAATATCGACCCAGACATCCGGTTGTTGCGAATTGGAGATATAGACCTCGTGGATCTTGATCGGTTCCAGGCCCTCGTCCAGCAATTCCGGGAAGTAATTGCGATTGCCTGCCCCGGGGAACACGGCTTCGACCGCCGCGATCGCCACCGCGCGGTGATCGGGATGGTTGATATAGCGATTGCCATGGAACCAGCTGGTCGGATCCTGGCAGACGATTACATCGGCCCGGAACTGGCGGATCACTCGCACCAGCTCGCGTCGCAGCGCGAGATCGGGCACGATCATCCCGTCGGGAAGATCGAGATTGACCAGCGAGGTGATGCCCAGGATCTTGTTGGCAGCCAGTTGTTCCTCGTGGCGGGTCGCCTTGAGCTTGGCCGGGGTCATTTCCGGATCGTCACTCCCGCTGGAACCATCGGTGACGACACAGAGACAGATCTCGCATCCCTCCGCTGCCCAGCGGGCGACCGTGCCACCGCAACCAAACTCCGCGTCGTCCGGATGCGCGGTGATGACCAGCACCCGTTTACCTTCCGGAATTTCGCGGGGTTCGATGACCTCGTCCTCGAATTCGGCTTCACCCCGGATTTCCTGTTTTGCCTCGTCTGGCACGATCATCTCCTCGTATTTGTCCTCGGTACGTACTGTCGAAGAGGATACCAGCGGATCGGCTGCTGCTTGACATCCCTCGACGGCACGGCCAGCATTCCGAGATACGAACGTTATCGGCGGCCTCAGGAGCGAACGATCGACGTGATATCACCCGCAGACGGGCAGTCGGACAAGCCCGAACCGATCGATACGCCGCATGTCAGCCATGCCATGGAGGATTACCTCAAGGCAGCGTATCGGCTGAAGATGGACGGCAAGCCCGCCACGACCCAGCTCCTTGCCGACGAGCTGGGGGTATCCGGGCCATCGGTCACCAATATGGTGAAACGCCTCGATGAAATGCGGTTGTTGCGGCATACCCGCTATCAAGGGGTGGAGCTCACCCCGGCCGGGGAGAAGATCGCGCTGGAAGTGGTGCGGCATCACCGGCTGCTGGAACTCTATCTGGCCGAAACGTTGGGATACCCATGGGACCAGGTGCACGAGGAAGCCGAGAAACTCGAACATCATCTCTCCGATGAGCTGGAAGCGCGCATGGATTCCGCTTTGGGCTTTCCGACCCGGGATCCCCACGGCGATCCGATCCCGACCCGCGAGGGTCTGGTGCCGGAAAATGCCGATCTGCCACTGGCGGAGCTGGCCAGCGGGAGTTCCGCACACGTGGTCCGCGTGTCCGACCGCGACGCGGAACAGCTTCGGTATCTGGCCGAATTGGGACTCATCCCCGGCGCGCGCGTCCGGGTGATCGAGCGTCTGCCATTCGACGATCTGACCCGTATCGAGGTCGGCGGAATCGTCCATGTCATCGGCCCGCAGTTGGCACGCTCGGTTTGGGTGGAGCCTCCGGCGTAGGGAACGTCCGCGCGTAGTCCGGAGCCCGGGGGTCCAGAGAAGCCCGCGGCGGGCATACGGAGCAGTCAACAGTCAGTGATTCCGCTCTGGACACTGGACTCTGGACATTGGACCGCGGACGCCGGACCCCTATTCCTTGGGCTCTTTCGCCGCCATCAGCAGCAGCGCCGAAACCGTTTCCTTGCGGCGGAAGAACTGTCGGATTTCGTTCCAGAGTTCAGGATAGGTGCGGTAGAGCTCCATCAGCTGATTGCTGAAGACGATGTCGCCTTGCGCGCGCTGTTCGGTCATGAATTCGGTCGAGAGCAGGTCGGCCAAAAAGATAGGACCGACTTCGCTGAATTTCTGCCGGTAGTAGGCGTGCAGGCGGGAGATTTCTTCCAGATCGAGCGGGCGGCCCTGATCGTCCGAAAACGCGGCGCGCCAATCGACCGCGGCCAGCAATTCCGTGAGCAGATCGATCTGCTCACCGTCGCGCACACGTGCCACCAACTCGACGATCTTCTGGCGGTCGAGGGGGAGTTCGTGCGGAGTTTCCGGGAGCTGACTGGTCAGCTCATCGGGGAGGGCCTGGCGAATATCGAAACTCATGGAATGCCTTTCGAGTTGTATGCCGCGGCGATTGCGGCGTACGTACGGATACGATCGAGCCTGAGCGGATGACCGTGCGGATAACAGCCGCGTATGCACCCGCGACGAATGGTTTGTACTTGCCATAATCGCAAGGAAATCGGCTCATCATGCTACACTTGTTCCAAATTTCGACGCTCTCGTTCCTGTAGCAGCCACATGCGGTCAGCGATGAGTTTGCAGGCAAATCGCGTTGCTCGGGCGTCTTGATCAGAACGCCGATGGAGACTCCTACTGATGATACGTCCTCTGGCTGCCCTCTTCGGGTTCTTTAGCCGGGACCTTGGTATCGACCTCGGCACTGCCAATACCCTCGTGTATGTCCGGGGGAAGGGGATCGTCATTTCTGAACCGTCGGTGGTTGCGATCGACACCAAGACCAAACGCGCGCTGGCGGTCGGGGTCGAGGGGAAGGCGATGGTCGGCAAGACCCCGGAAAGCATTATCGCCGTGCGGCCGTTGAAGGACGGGGTCATCGCCGATTTCGATACGGTCGAGATGATGCTGCATTATTTCATTCGCAAGGTGCATATGCAGCGAATGATGGCGCCCCACCCGCGGGTGGTCATTGGCATTCCCAGCGGGGTGACCGAGGTGGAGAAGCGGGCGGCCAAGGATGCCGCGCTTTCTGCCGGCGCCCGCGAGGCCTATACCATCGAGGAACCGATGGCCGCGGCCATCGGCGCCGGCTTGCCGATCAACGAACCGATCGGCAGCATGATCGTCGATATCGGCGGCGGCACGACGGAAGTGGCCGTGATCTCGCTCGGCGGGATCGTGGTCAACCATTCGATCCGGGTGGCGGGTGACGAAATCGACGATTCGATCATCCAGTACGCCCGGCGTGATCACAACCTGGTCATCGGCGAGCGCACCGCCGAAAACGCCAAGATCGCGGCGGGGTCGGCTTATCCGCTCGAAGAGGAAATTCGCGTCACTCTGCGGGGGCGCGATCTGCTGACCGGTCTGCCCAAGGCGGTGGAGGTCAGTTCGGTCGAGCTGCGTGATGCCATCTCGCAACCGGTTAATACCATCGTCGAGTTGGTCAAAACCGCCATCGAGGAAACGCCGCCCGAGCTGGTGGCCGATATCATGGAAAACGGGATCGTCCTCGCCGGCGGTGGCGCCTTGCTGCATGGACTCGACCGTCGCCTGCAAAACGAGCTGCGTATGCCCGTTTACCGGGCAGAAGACCCGCTGACCTGTGTGGCGCGCGGAACCGGACGGGTGGCCGAGGCGTTGCACCTGTATGAGCGGGCGCTGGCAGGCGGCCAGGAGCTCCGGCCGACCGGATGATCCGGTTGCTTCCAGACATAACATCCCGGTAGCGTCGAAGAATTCGGCAACGAGTGCTATGCTGCTTTGCCCGCCGTCACCGGCGTTCGAATCGCTGCCGGTGCGCGTCCGACCGCAACGTTTTTCGAGGAATTGATTCGTGTCCCCGATTGGCATCCGGCAGACCATCCTGCTCGTGATCCTGTTCATCGTGGTTGCTGTGGGGTTGATCGCACTCGACAACAGCTCTGCGCTGGCGTCGCTCCGTTCCGGCTTGCGCAGCGCAACCGATCCGGCCGTTTCCTGGATCGACCGGGTGACCAACCGCGATCAAAACAGCACACCGCTCGAGGTGCAGCTTGCTCAGGTGACCAAGGAGCGCGATGAGCTGCTGGCCGAAAACGCCCAACTGAAATCACAGATTGATTCGGTCGCCAAGCTGCAGGATGTGCTCGGTGTGCAGGAAGCGCATTCGGACTGGACCCTG
>WBZO01005161.1_pt1 | contig 13526 bp, 16 predicted proteins | sample 5204261 | NCBI WGS metagenome assembly WBZO01 (sample SAMN12412400, study PRJNA552823) | activated sludge metagenome | isolation source: activated sludge from anammox sidestream of wastewater treatment plant... | place: USA: North Carolina | collected 2017-09
CTGGTGACGCAGTCGTTGGGGCAACCATCAGTATTCTCGACTTGACCACCAACCCGCACTCTGTTCCAGCCGTCTTCGGCCGTTCGGAAACACGTCCTACCTCTATTGTATCCGCAGGGAATACCGTCCCCGGCGATGAGGCTAACGAAGGGGGCTATATCTTCAATCAACTCCCGCCAAGTCATACATATCGTATCACTGCTGAGATGGACGGTTATACCGCGGGTTCTCAAGATGTGACTCTACAATCCGGCCAGGCTACGCTCAACGTGGCACTGACTGCAGAGTAGGATGTTGGAATGAAAGGATAACATAATGAGAACATTTTTGCTGTGCCATGCAATATTCGTGTTCATCGGAACTCAAGCGTCTGCGGCGACCACATACAGCGCTACTGTCAAGGTAGAAGCCCTCAAGGTCGGCACTTCCAATGGCAGTACAATCGCTTTCGTGACGATGTCACAAGCGACACTTAGCTACGATGGTGAGATCGTACAGCCCATCTTGGTGAATCGGGTGGAGGTTGCATTTCCAAAGGAGACAGGTCACGATGGTTGGAAGGGCCAAACGACCTTTATAATGAAGATCTTCGCCCGCAACTCCTTTTCGCGGAGTTGGTGACCACGGACTTCTATTACTGGGCGGGCTCGCAAGTGCCTGGTTCCGGTCCCGGCATGACCCTCAGTATATTTGCACCAGCCTCACCTGACTCGTGGTGCAGTATCTCCCTAATCCACCTACCACCTGGCGTAACCTACGCGGGACCCACTGAATGGACTTCCCCTTTGCTCCGCCAAGAGGTGACGTTGCCGTTCTACCGGACTGATGACTGGAGGACGGGCCATCATTTCCGGTTGCAGGTTTGGGTTGTCCCCGAGCCCTCCTCCCCCGCAGCCCTGACCGGCTGCTTGCTCGGGGTGGCAGGACTCGTGCGGCGGAGGTGATAATTCAGCTTGCATTGCTGCGACTAATGGAGGAATTTCTTGGGCTTTGCCCAAGCTTCGGCAGCAAGCTAACCGAAGAAACAATCCTGCAGATTCTTTTACGGGTGCGATTGCAAATCGCACCCCATCAATAATTTCGTGCAGCCCTGCAAGGGCCGCCCGATCTGGAGCTCAATATCCGACGCCATTCAACCAGTATTCAATGAACTGGGTCTTTTTAAGCCCTCGGAAGGACATGGCGCGCTCGTCATCTAACGACAGATGTTCACGGGAAACCACACCGATCAGCTCCGATCCTTGAACCCCCACGCCAAGCCGATCGGCCTCCAGCTTAATAAAATCGAACACTTCACGTGGGCGGCATACACCGGGTTGGGTGATATTGGTGGATACCTGCACAATTCCCGGTTCAGGAGCCAAGCCAAGCGCCTTTACGCCAGTCATCCCTCCCCCGCCATCACGTGCACGTCGAATGTCGGCGGCAATTTGCAGGGCGGCAGCGGCATCTTGTGCATTCAAGTTGACATTATAAGCCACCAAAGGTCCCCGCGCGCCAACGGCCGCGGCACCCGCCGTGAGATGCCGGCCCTTCGGGCCATAATCCGGGGTTGCCAATCCTGCCGATTTTCGCACATTGGCTAGGTTCACGCGTTCTGGGCACATCGCTGAGTGTTCGTACAAATAGACGGGCAAATGAAGCTCGCGCCCGATACGCTGGGCAATAACGTGAGACAACGCTATGGCGCTTTCCATCGAGCCGCCTGCCAATGGGATGATCGGCAGTACGTCAATTGCGCCGAATCGCGGATGCACACCTGAATGCAGACGGATATCTATTTTGTGGACTGCCTCAGAAGCGGCGGCGATTGCAGCCTGTTCCACATCACCTGCCTCGCCAAAAAAGGCAATAACCGCCCTGTTATGCCCCGCATCCATAGAGAAGTCCATCACCGTGGCACCAGCCGACCGAATACATGAAACAAGGGCCGCAACGGTGGTTTCGTCACGGCCCTCACTAAAATTAGGAACGCAGAGGTACCTTGCGGGCAGGCAGTCCGCCCTCATCACGCAACACCAGGTTCCAGCTTGGTTTTGGGCTCACCAACAGGCTTACGCTCGGGAACTGCCTCGGGAGCGTCGATTTGAGGCCCCGCGCCTTCGATGTCCTCATGTTTGATTCTTGGGCTGATCCCTTTCATAAGAGCCTCGAACTCTTCGCGTTCGATGGTCTCCTTTTCAATCAGCACCGACACAATCTCATCAAGCTTCTCGCGGTTTGAAGACAGTATCCCGATCCCCCGATCATAGCAATCATCTATAATCTTACGAACCTCCGCATCAATCTTTTCAGCTACTTCCTCCGAGTAGTTGCGATCCTCCATAATATCGCGGCCAAGGAAAGGGTTTCCATGGCGGCGGCCCAATGTGACCGGTCCCAGCTCTTCGCTCATTCCGTACTCGCAAACCATCCGCCGAGCAATATCCGTGGCCCTGTCCAGGTCATTATTGGCTCCGGTTGTCAGCTCGTCAAACACAAGTCGCTCGGCAGCCCTTCCGCCCAGAAGCCCCGTAATATCATCCAGTAATTCTTCACGCGTAGTAAGATATTTATCATCACCAGGAAGCGACATGGTGTACCCCAAGGCCAACCCCCGCGGAAGTATGGATACCTTATGCACCGGATCACCATTGGGCAGCATTTCCATAACCACCGCATGTCCCACTTCGTGATACGCCACAACTTTTTTTTCTCGCTCGTTAATAAGGCGGCTGCGTCGTTCAGGACCCGCGATTACCCGGTCAACCGAGCTTTCAAATTCGGCCATCCCCACGCTGGTCTTCTCGCGGCGCGCGGCCAGCAGAGCAGCTTCATTTACAAGGTTGGCCAAGTCAGCTCCGGAAAACCCAGGTGTTCGACGCGCCAGGGACTCAAGATTGACATCGTCGGACAAAGGCTTTCCCTTAACATGGATAGCAAGTATTTCCCTCCGGCCGGAGGCATCTGGATTATCCACCACTACCCGTCGATCGAATCGCCCAGGGCGAAGTAACGCGGGGTCCAGAACATCAGGACGGTTTGTAGCGGCAATCAAAATGACGCCTGAGTTCGGATCGAACCCGTCCATTTCAACAAGAAGCTGGTTGAGTGTCTGCTCACGCTCGTCATGCCCGCCTCCCAGACCTGCGCCTCTCTGACGTCCCACGGCATCAATTTCGTCAATAAACACCAGGCTGGGACGGTTCGCCTTGGCCGTGTCGAACAGGTCGCGCACCCGCGACGCGCCAACCCCCACAAACATCTCGACAAAATCCGATCCGCTTATGTGAAAGAACGGGACGCCTGCTTCTCCAGCAATAGCGCGAGCCAGCAGAGTCTTGCCGCATCCTGGAGGCCCCAAGAGAAGCACCCCCTTCGGGATCTTTGCACCGAGTGCCTGAAATTTTTTAGGATTTCTAAGGAACTCCACAATTTCAGCCAACTCCTGTTTAGCTTCGTCAACTCCCGCGACATCTTCAAATGTTACTTTAGGCACGTTTTCGGATACGCGCTTGGCGCGGCTGCGCCCAAAAGCCATAGCTTGGTTGCCCCCCGCCTGCGCCTGTCGCATAAACATCATCCACAGCGCCACAATAATAATTATCGGTAAAAGTCCGAGCAGCAGGTTCTGCAAAGTGTCCGACAAGATTGGTGATTTTATGGAATATTGGACATTGCTTTTATTAAGTGTGGCATACAGGTCCTTGCGGTCACCGGGATCCGGGAGGCGCGTAAAAAACCTATTGCCGCGGTCATCTTCAAAAAGGAATTGGTCTTTTGCCACCTCACCGCTGTTTACGTTTTTTTTCTCCAGCATCTTGTTCAGGTCGCTGTAGGATACTTCCTTGCGCTCTCCAGCCATGGCGCGCCAACTCCCCCCGCGAGAGATAAACACGACAATTAGCGCGGCTGACATTATTAAGAAGAAATTTCGCAAAACTCGATTCAATAGCAACCTCCGGGCGTCGGGCAGACTCCCTCGCCGTGATTATACCATTCTCATACCAATCACGGCATACGAAAACTTACACATTATCCTATAAGGTTAGAACGCTTATATTACGGAAAAGGGTTCCTGTTGTCCAGGATTTGAAGGGCATCGTCGGGCGACAGCCCTCATAGCGGGATGTTTGCTCTAAACAAGAAAATTTCGCAAAGCCGAACCATTACGGCTTTGGAGCCTCGCGGATGCCTTCAAGGATATGCTCCGCGCGCCGGATGGTGACAACAGACGATCTGCGTCTCTGAAGCGCCTGATCCACCTTCAGGCTTAAAAGATCGTAGACATCAACACCCGGGATGTTCTTTTCAACATAATCGAACGCACCCATCTTCATACATTCAACCGCGTTCGCAACGTTTCCATATGCCGTCAGGACGATAACCTCGCTGAAGATATCTCGCGCCAGCGCCGCCTTGAGCACCTCCACCCCCGCCTGTTCCGTGTTCATAACCATATCGGTAACAACAACATCGTGCGCTCGCACGCTGTTGCGGATTTTCTCCGCTGCGTCATCTTCGTTCTCGGCTTCCTCAAGGGTATACCCTTCACGTGTCAATCGGCGGATAACAGCCGCCCGCACCGATTCTTCATCATCCACGACAAGTATCTTGCACACTGACTTAGTATCTCTTTCTATTCATAATCCTTCAATTAATGTTCCACCGCAGGCAGTAGAATCTCGAACTTTGCACCCTGACCTTCGCGGCCAGTTTCCCGTATTTTGCCTCCATGCGCATCTATAATGCCCTTCACGATGGAGAGTCCCAGCCCCATTCCCTTAGCTCGTGTCGAGAAAAACGGGCGGAAAATTTGTTTCTTGTTCTCTGAGGAAATGCCCGGCCCCTTATCTTCAAAAGTTATTCTAATCTGATCACGACCATCCTTCAGCAGCCGCGTGCGCACCCGGACCACCCCGCCTTCTTGTTGAAAATTGAAGCTGTTCTCCACCAGTTCCGCAAAGCAGCGCCGCAGCTTTGACTCATCAGCATCAACCATGGGTAAGTCAGGGGTAAGATCTATTTCAAGTTTCACGTCGCTGTTTTTCGGGAATGCCTCGGTCACGGCATCTCTTACTATATCGTTAATGGATAAATGGGCCGTCTTCAACCTGGTGGCCATAACGAACTCGCGGAACTCAGCCAGTATCTCTTCAAGCCGAAACACCCCGCGGTCGATACTTTCCAGCAGTGGCGCCAAAGTCTCGAACGAACATCCGCTTGTCATGAGGTGGCGGACTTCGTTCAGGTCGCCCTTGATGGCAAATACACGATTGCCGATCATGTGAGCCGAGCGCGCGGACATTTCACCCCACGCCGCCATTCTTTCCGCCGCCATCAGCCTTTTCACCAGCTCGACTCCGTCAATAACCGCACCCAGGATACTGGCAATGGCGAGCGTAAGGTCAGCATCCTCCTCGGTAAAGTTATTGGGCACCCAGGCATGAGAGCTGCGGCGGCGCAGCAAGCGCATCACCCCCAAAATGCGCTCGTGGCCATACACCGGAACGGCGATCAACCCGCCTACTTCTTCCGGCGCCAATTCTTCATGCAGCCCCCGCCAACGCGAGTCTTTGCGGGGATCGCTCACGCGTACAAGCTGCCCGTGTTCCGCCACCCACCCCGTTATGCCCTCCCCCAAAGCATATCGAGCTTCCTGCACACGCTCCGCCAGAGGGCCTCTGGATGCAACCAACACTAAAGCGCTCTGCTCCTGGTTTATAAGAAACAGCGAGCAGTCTTCAAATTTGATCGCACGCGAAACCAGCGCAATAACTTTTTCGTAAAGGTCCGAAGAGCGTGCAAACTTACCCAACTCGCGCCCCAACTCCACAAGAGCTTCCTGCCTTGCCCTCTGGGCTTCGGCTTGTATCCTGAGAGCGATAAGGCTGGCGACGGCACAGACAAACTCTTCGTCTTCTTCGTCAAAGACATCCAAACGGATGCTTTCCAGGTTGATGACCCCCTGAGTCCTTCCATCCGCATCCACAATGGGGGCAGCAATTTCGCTTCGGGCATCAGAAAAATAACAAATGTAATGAGGGTCTTTAGTGACATCGCCTGTCCGATAGGCGCGGGTGGTTGCCGCAACGCGACTTGTAATACCCCGTCCGCTTTCCTGAGAGACTTTAAGACGCAGTTTAGTGTTGACTTCATTCCAGCCAATACCGGCCGTATGACGCACGGCGAGTTCCCCATGCTCGTAATCCGCCATAGCGATAAACGCCCGGTCCGCTCCCAGCGCATGCAGCGATTCAGCAAGGATGGCGTCAAGTATCTGATCCAGTCCGCTGTCGTGCGATACCAACAGACGCGAAATCCGGCCAAACACACTGGAAAATGGCTCTGTTGCAGGCGGTAAGCTATTCATTGTCTGACTCTCACTGAACAACCAGCATAATGTTTATCTGCACAACCGCCTTCTCATGCTTCTGTGTAATCATAACCGTTCTCGTCTGCTTGTCGATATCATCGGGCTTTATGATAAGAGCATAACGCTTGCCGGCTATTTTAGCGGTTGCGGCGTCGGTTTTTAGTTCTTTACAGTACCATTTTACAACTTCCTGAAATGAAGCAGGCGTCTCCAGCCGAGCAGCATAAGTTTTTTCTTTCCCGCTTTCTGATGTCGCTATACCCATGGATTCAGGCGCTATCCTCGCGCCGGGATATACGGGTAAGCCAATCCTCCTTGTTATATCGGCCTTTTGTATCTCAACTACTTGTGTGTCACCCATGCCACGGAGGGTCAGCCTTGTTGGAGCCTTTGTTTCATCGGTGTCCGCCGGAGGTTTGGCGCAGCCGGCCGCAATTGCGCAAAGCATTGCGACAAACAGCATTGCAAACCCGTATCCAGCCGAAGCCTGAATCAAACGACACCGGCTTTGAGGGACAGGATTCACTTCTTTACAAGTCCCTTGGGAACCACCAACTTACCCAGCATTACGATGGTCTTTCCATCCGGGCCAACCACAGCTTGAACTTGCCGCCTGGTGTTTGTAGCGGAATCAATTGCTGAAAGCGTTGTGACTTTAGTGTTACCCATGGTGTTGTCCTGCACTTTTGAGCCTTTAATCTGGTCTTTGTACCAAGCGATGACCTCCGCGGGTTTGGCCTGAGTAGACAAGGCAACCATAGTCTGGCTGGCTCCAGGACTCTTCTTATCTGTAATAACGGCTCCGCGAGCAATCGAGGACCCGGGGTACAGGGGTATGCCAATTGTGTTTGCGGCGTGCGACTTGTCCTTGTCAATGCTAATATTCGGCGGCGGCTGCATATCCTGCGATCCCTCGTCCGGCAGGCCTTGTTTTTGTTTCATGACGGGAGATTGCACAAGCGTAATATCCACGTCCTTGCCAAGTGTTGCCAACTGCGCAATACGTCCGATGTTGGCCTTTTTATCAATTTTTAGATACATCGCACGTTTTATTTTGCCTTGTATATCGGACTGACTTTTTGCATCTTTGAAATTGGCTTTATACCAGGCAGCTACTTTTTCGAATTTGTCTGTGGTTGTGTATTTAACAACACGCATCCCAGGCATCCTCTTCATCTGTTCCGTTTCCGTTTTATCCAGTGCTTTGACCTTTACGCCCGGATACACAGGGATCCCGATTCCACCTGTCACTGACGGCGCGGATGCCGGGGCCGGGGCTTTAGTAGAGTCGGCGACCGGCGCCTCTTTTCCAGCGCTCGGCGGCGGTCCCGTTTCTTTGGCGGGTGGAGACGGTACAGCGCTGGAGGAACTTTCCTTCCGCGCACAACCACCGAATATAGCGAGCGCGGTAAAAAACAAGGCAATAATAATGGAGCCTTTTCGATTGTTCATGTTTATCCTTCCCGTGCAGGCGGAGTCGCCAGCCTATACAGGATACACCACAGCCGCGTCTTCGTCTTGCGACAAACATTTTCCAGCCGACCAGACGCAGGATGCCATCGCCGCCGCATCGAAATCATAACCCTTTTCAATGTGTTACATCTGATAGCTTTGTTTCCTCCGGCGTGTCGGTGGCGCTCTCGAATTCTAACCGATAACCATCCGGGTCAGAAAGACATGTAACCCACATTGCATTCCCGACCTGCGGTTCGGATGCCTCAATGCCACGCGACAAAGCTTCTCGATATACGGCTACGGCATCTTTACACATAAAGACAAGAGACACGCCTTCACCCAGCTTCCCCTCCGGCGTCTTTACGGCGTGCCCCTCCGTTGCGAACTCCTGCAGCATGATTGATGCCGCGCCCAGAGTCAGACAGCACCAGCACAACCTTCCCCCATTTTCCCATCGGAGCTTCATTGTGAAGCCCAAGCCATCCACATAGTAACGAACAGACTGTTCCATGTTGGAGACCCGCAGGAACGGGACGACTTCCTTGATATTTTCTCGTGCCATAGAGTTTTCTTGCATTGTTGTATCTCCATAGTAAATAAACAGCTTATAATGCCATAAAAGCATGTACTAACATGTAGTATATGCCGGGTGGGCAGCTTCCCAAACCTGGTTTCCGTTGACGCCGGTGGCGCACACGTGGTACAATTCGCAGGCCAGGAGCGATGTCCGAGTTGGTCGAAGGAGCACGACTGGAAATCGTGTAGCGGGGTTAAAACTCGCTCGTGGGTTCGAATCCCACTCGCTCCGCCAGTATTCCTCTGGCGATGTGGTTTTGAAATACTCCACTTTATGCGCGCGAAAAGACCGGTCACAGCTCAGTTCGTATGACGCCAAAATTTACCATTAGCAAAAGCAAGCTCCATCCAAAGATTAGACTCGCGGCGCGTTGCGGGAAGATAGCGCTAAGAGTAACCCTTGCGTGCCTTGCCCTTATCGCAACCATTTGCATTGTCCTCGCCCTGCGTATTCGCAACGCAAACTCCAGCCAGGGGGTGGACAGCCTAGCTGTGGCGGATTACCTTACATACGGCAGACGTATTCTTATCGTTTCTCCACATCCGGATGATGAGACTTTGGGATGCGGCGGGCTGATAACCAACATCAAGCGCAATGGTGGCGATGTAAGGGTTGTTTTTCTTACGAATGGAGATGGGTTCCGTGTGGCCGTTGAACGACAGCTCAAGAAAATCAACCTGAAACCCGCTCAGTTCATACAATCCGGCCTCGGCAGACAGGTGGAAGCAGCCACTGCCGGACAGGAGCTTGGCCTGAAACGATCCGACCTGGAATTTCTGGGGTTCCCAGATCGAGGTCTATCCTCAATGTGGGCACAGAACTGGACCGTACCTTTTACGTCACGCTACACTAAACAAAGTGTTTCTCCGTATGAGAACTCCTATCAGACAAAGGCTCCGTATACAGGACAGACGGTTGTTGAAGACCTTGCCGGGGTTATAGAAAAGTTCCGACCTTCGACAGTATTCGTAACACATCCATTGGATGATCATCCTGATCACTATTCCGCCTACGCCTTCACCACCGCTGCGCTGGACGTAGCACAGCAAGCAGGGAGCAAACCTGCAAAGCTGGTGACTTATCTGGTTCATCGGGGGCCGTGGCCAGCGCCCCGCGCGAAAGCAGCCGATCGGTTTTTAGCTCCCCCTGCAGCAATGTCCGTCACCGGAACAAGATGGAAAGTATTCCAGCTAAAGCCTAACGATATCCGCGTGAAAGATAACGCAATTTCCAAGTACAGATCGCAGACAGCGATCCTGGGCGATTTTATGCGCAGCTTCGGGCGTAAAAACGAGTTGTTCGGTGAGTTGGCGGTCCAGACTCTGCCGATCGTAGCTGAGAACACCATCAAAATCGATGGTTACGGTGACGATTGGCAGGCACTCAGGCCGCAGATAGAAGACCCCACCGGAGATACAGTCGGGCGTGCGCTGCGCGAGGGTGCGGACATCAAGCGAATGTGGCTTGCAAGCGACTCATCCAACATCTACGTAAGGGTGGATACAGTTCGGCGCATGCCTCGCGCACTCAGGACGTATGTCCTCCTGCGCACCATTGAAAAGGATGGAGCGTCACGAGATATTCGCGTAATCTTTGAAGCGCCAGGGAAAATTTCACCGCCCGGGACTTATTACGCCTGGCGCAATAATATACTTGAATTCAGAGCGCCCATCAAAACGCTGGGTGATCATAGCAAGCTGTGGGCAGGAGTCAGTACTTTTTACCTGGGTTTCAACATAGATAAGACCGGCTGGCGGCCCCTTACCATGCAGCCATACTGCACCATCGCATCCGCCAGGCTCAATGAATAGCTCCCAACCGCAACCGCACAGCCCACACTGCCATCATCAGTACTCCGGAAACGCCCAATATTATCCACAAACGCACGCCCCGGAACACTGATCCGTCTTTTTTCGTCAGCCATCGATCGGTAATGCATAAAATTCCATAACCTGCCAAGAATACTATCACCAATGGGTGGAAATGCCATGAATCAAGCACCCGTCCCCGAAGCAGGGCATGAAGCGAGCGTCCTGTCCCACAGGTTGGGCATGGAACACCCGTTATCTGGCGTGTAAAACAAAGCGTGGGCATATCCTCCAGCGGCAGCAGCCATACGAGAAAAAGTCCGCATGCCGCAATTGCAATGGTAAGCACACGAGCAGGGCTACCAATCCCCAGTTTGCTTATTGCAGGAGGTGGTTTATATGTAACAGGAGCATTCATTACTTTTATAACCGGCGTTTGATTATACTAAAGCCGAATTATAGTTGTCATCGTGAAAGATATCGCCTGGAAAAGCGGATCGTTCGCTTCCGTCCTCGCGAAACCACGGCAGGCAAGCCGCATACAATGACGATAAAGCGCCCGGGGGAATATTTTATTCGCTATTCGAAGCAGAGGTTTCCACGAGCTGCTCGTTTTCCGCGATTTCAAACCTGCAGTGACCACCGCACGCCAAACAGACTGGCCCTTCGTATTCAAGGCATTGAACAGCCTGGCAGGTTTTGCAGACTACAATCGTCACAACCGAGTGCCAGCATACAGGGCAGGTTACACGCATTGTCGTTTTATCCTCGGCACTTTTCGTAAATCAGGCCTTTCGGCGAAGAATCCAGGAGCTAGGCCAATCGATCTGCAGGCTGGCAAAGGCAGCCAGGATGCTTGCCACCAACAGCAGTATGCGTGGAGGCAGAGTTGCCAAAGCAACCTTTTCCGCCTTATCGCCAAGCGTGAAGCAGCCGCAGTCAATGTTCAATCCACGCATTAAAGCGCTGATGATAGCCACCAAGAAAACAGTGAACAACACGCTGGCAAGCAGGCTCGCGCTTACGGCCGCAGCCCCCAAGATCAGACAAACGCCCGTAACGAACTCAATCCAGGGAAGCATTATGGCGAATGAGTTCACCATTACACGCGGCAGGATATGATAGTTATCCACCGCATCAGCAAATCCCCGCGCTCCAAACAGCTTGTCATGACTGGCATAAATGAGCACCGCGCCCACCACCAAACGACAAATCAGAGCCAGCGTTCGGCTGCCGAGCAGCGCCTTCAAGGCTTGTCTCCAACGCCGATCTCAAGTCCGGCGTCTCTCCAAGCAGGGAAGCCTTCCTTAAAGACCCAGGTGTCCCGCCAACCCTGCTTTATAAGATATCCACTCAGCATGTTCGACTGCGCGCAATCCGCCCCATCGCAATAAGCGATGATGCGTTTATCTTGAGGAATCGTGTCGCGCAGGTGGGCAATCAGCTCTTCACGGTCTTCATAAGGCACGCTGATAGCCCCCTTAATGTGTCCTTCAACATACTCTTCCTTTATGCGGGCGTCAATAAATACGGCCTTGCCTGCGTCATGCGCATCCCATACTTCCTTAAACCCCATTGGCTTGCCTGCTGAAGGTAGGGGAGGTGTAATGACCGGGATGCTCTTTGGTGAGGCCGCGTTGGCGATAAAGCCCAACATAGCCCCAGCCACGGTAATCAGGACAGCCCCAAGGACAACAGGCGCAAATCTCGGGCGACTATTCAATGCAGCCTCAATCCGCTTGTACCGTACCCAACACACGGACGCCAACAACAGGCGTCCCCTGCAGGTTTGTTCTGACCTGAATGGAATCGAACACCTTGCCAGAAGGAGCTCCATCACCTTTTATTGAGACCTGTGCTTCCCAAGCGCCTTTGATAGACGGATGTTTACGCGGTTTGCTGACGGAGATATAACCTGCATTACAATCGATGCTGGTTACCGAAAAGTTGGCTGGGTCCAGAGGTTTGATCACCAGCGTCTGATTAAATGCTTTGCCACGCTTCAGTGTACCGAAGTTTATGGAGGTCGGGAACACCTCCACACCCGCCTTCACAACACCGGTTACTATAAGCTGGACGGATTTATTATCAGGGTCGTTGGTTTCAACGGTAATGGTCTTCATGACCTTGCCCTTGTACCCCCCCGTATTAAACACTGCTTTGATTTGCGCTGTCTTTCCGGGCGCCACTTTGGTGGACGAAGCCGAAGCGTTAGTGCATCCGCACGATGTATGGATATCGCCAATCGTCAACTCAGAATCGCCAACATTCTTGAACGGAAAAGCCAAGTTGACCTTCAAGCCCTGGCCTACGGAACCAAAATCGTATTTCGGCTTCACGAATTGAATTTTCGCTCCCGCCATGGCGCTCCCGGCTACAGCCATCAGCGTCACAGCAGCCACCGCGAGCGCTACACTTGCAAAACGGAAAGATCGGCTTCTAATTATTTTCATCGCTATTATAGCCCTCCTGATTTAAGGACGCGCTGCCTTATCTTAGCCCGCCCCGTACCTGCCCTTTTATTCTTACATTACTGCCAGTATAATTGCAGCACATACTACCTACCACAACCAGCCAACCTACGTCAATGAAAACCGCAGTTGACATGTATGGATTGTTCCTTAAAATTCCTACTTGCCAATACGTTTAACCAACCTGACTGGTTCCAACTGTGGCAGTACGGGGGCGTATTTTCACGCCTACGTAGTAAAATCAATACAGTGCATTATCCGGAGGGAACTGGAGCAAGACAATGCCGCAATTAAATTCCTTAAGCAAACTGCAGCGCATCAGATGGGCCCGTATTCTCTGGAACGCCATTGAATCATACGATAAAGACGGATGTCTTTATATGGCAGGGGCCTTATCTTTTTATGCCATGCTTTCCCTCATCCCCCTCGCTTTCGCTGCCATGTGGGGGTTGACGGCGTTGGTCGGATCGTCAGCAGACGCCCAGAGAGAACTAGAGCAGTTGCTGCGCCAGTATCTTCTACCCGGCGCTGCGCACGCAATTATGGAAAGGGTGAAGGATATCTCTGGGGTTGGAATCCTCTCCATTGTGGGTTCGTGGTGGGGGCTGTTGGCTTTCACTTGGTCGGGAATTAGCTTTTACGAGACGCTTCACACAACATTGTCCACGGCATGGGGTGGAGGGCAGGTTTTCAGGTTTTTTCGCAGGAAGCTGTTGACGCTTATGGCGTTTCTTGGAAGCTGCCTGTTTTTTGGACTCACTTTGATCGTAACCGCAGCCGTGACCGCCGTAAAACATATAGACCCACAGGTCCTTGGCATGCCACTGGGCCATTTTTGGATTGCTCTGGGGTATATCCTG
>WBZO01005162.1_pt1 | contig 13521 bp, 17 predicted proteins | sample 5204261 | NCBI WGS metagenome assembly WBZO01 (sample SAMN12412400, study PRJNA552823) | activated sludge metagenome | isolation source: activated sludge from anammox sidestream of wastewater treatment plant... | place: USA: North Carolina | collected 2017-09
CGAATCGTCGATCGGCGACGTCCGCTCGCGCATCGGCGACGACGTAGCCATCGCCTTCCTGCACTTCCCCATCACCCAGATCCATGCCAACGCCGGGAATGCCAGTCTCGTCGCGATTTGCGCCGGCGAGCAGGACAAGTTCTGGGAGATGCACGACCTGCTCTTCGCCCGCCAGACCGAGTGGGCCGACCTCCGCTGACGGCCTAACCCGCGGCCGAGCCCTCGGCTTCCGCCGTGTCGAGCCGCGCCAGGATGAAGTCCACCACCCGTCCCGTCCGGTCCATGCCCGCGCTGCAGTGCACGAGCACCGGCTTCGGCAGCCTCATGAACGCCTCCCACGCCAGCTCGTACTGCTCTGGCGTGAACGGGTGCGTCTGCTGGTCCGCCGTCGGCAGGTGGAACACGTCGAACCCCGACGAGCGGTAGCGGTCGAGCAGTCCCTCGGGCGCCGCCTTCCGGTACAGCCACAACTGGTCGTCACCGATCAGGCACATCACCGACCGGATGCCGAACCGCCGCGCGTCCTCGATCCACGAGTCCACCACGTGGTCGTGCACCGTCAGCTCTGGCCCCGGCGCAAAGCCCGGGCGGGGGCTCGTCGCAATCACTCCTTCGACAACCCAGTTCGGCATCGCTCTTGGTAGTCTACCGCGAACAATGTGTCCGGGCGCCGCATCGGGGCCCCGAACTGGAGACCGGCATGGCCGCAACCTATCAGCATCTCCTCATCGACATCGCCGAAGGCATCGCCACCGTCACGATCAACCGGCCCGAAGTGTTCAACGCCACCAACAACGTCCTCCACGGAGAACTAACCCGCGTCTGGCGCGACCTCGACGCCGACCCGGATGTGCGCGTCATCGTCGTCACCGGTGCTGGCGACCGGGCGTTCTCCGCCGGCGGCGACCTGAACGACCTCGAAGCGCGCGCCGCGCTCTCGGCCGGCGAACGGTTCGAGGCGACCATGCAGGTCATGAAGGAAGCCGAGGCCATCGTCTACGAGATGGTGAACTGTGAGAAGGTCATCATCTCGGCGATCAACGGCGTCGCCGTGGGCGCCGGGCTCGCGGTCGCCCTGATGGCCGATATCTCCGTCATCGCCGAGGAAGCCCGCCTCACGGACGGCCACGCCCGCCTCGGTGTCGCCGCCGGCGACCATGCCGCCATGATCTGGCCGCTCCTCTGCGGCATGGCGAAGGCCAAGTACTACCTGCTCACCTGTGACTTCATCGACGGGCGCGAAGCCGAGCGTATCGGCCTCGTGAGCAAGGCCGTCCCCCGGGCCGAACTGATGCCCACGGCGATGGACATCGCCCACCGCCTCGCAGACGGGCCACAGCACGCGCTCCGCTTCACGAAGAAGTCGCTCAACCAGTGGCTCAGGCTCGGCGGCATCACCGCCTTCGACTACTCTCTGGCGCTCGAGATGCTCGGCTTCTTCAGCGACGCCCCGGCCGAGGGAGCCCGCGCCATCCAGGAGAAGCGCCCGCCGCGTTTCAACTGATTCACCCCTCGCCCGATTGCGTCCCCACCGCCTGCCCATCCCCGCCACCGGCAACCCGTATCGCCACTCCGAGGCACGCCAGGGATGGCGTGCTCCGCATCCCCGCCAGCGCAGCGGCGCGGGCCGTGGAACCACGCTCAGACCAGGCCCTGCGCATCCAACCGATCGCTACTTCGCGGCAACCGCTACAGGACGCGCGCCCAGCAAGGGCCTGACGACGCTCCGCATCACTTCATTGAACCGCTCGGCCTCATCGACGAACATCTCGTGTCCCGACCCCTCGAACCACACGAGTGTCTTGGAAGGTGCCTGCAAGGCTTCGAAGTACGGTACGGTCGTCTCAGGCGGCACCCAGTGGTCGTTCCGTCCCAGGAAGAAGAAGACTGGCATGTCCAGCTTCGGGACGAGCTTGTTCAGGTCGAGAGCCGACGTCTCAGCCCACATCGAGTCGAGGGAGAAACGGAATCCCCGATAGAACGCAGGCGCGTCAAGCAGCGACGATTCGCCACTGAAGAGCACGCGGAGCATGCCCAACACGGCTCGGACTGAGAGCTCGCCATCGAGTTGCTGCATGGTGGTGCGCTCGGTCATCACGGCCTTCCCGTCGTAGGGCGGCGGGCCGATACGGCGAAGCTTCTTCAGCGCCCTTCGGTCGCCCCGCACCTTAGCCGCGGCCACTGCCAGCGCGTACGCTGCCGCCTCGGCGGCGGCAGCATCAGCGATCTGGGCGCCTCCGACGTAGAGCGAAACCTTCTTCGGGAATCTTGCCGCGTAGAGCGCACCGAGGAGCGAGCCCCACGAATGGCCGAAGATCGCCACCTTCTCCTGCCCGAGGCGCGCGCGCACCCTCTCGACCAACTCGTCCAGATCGGCGACGAACTGCTCGACCGTCATTGAAGACTTCGGGATCTTGCTGCTATAGGACTTCGCCGTCCCCCGCTGATCCCAGTAGACGACCGTGAAATCGTCTTCGATCGGCGCGTTGAACCGCCTGAGGAATCGCATTTCGGACATTCCCGGGCCGCCGTGGAGTACCACAAGGGCAGGATTGGCGGTGGTTCTGCCCCGGATCATGACCCACTGGTCGATGCCGCCGATGGGCAGGTAATTCACTTCGGCGATGCTTCCCGGAAGCACCTCTCCGTCCGCTCCTCGAAATGGCGGGGTCTTTCCTACGCGTCTCACTCAAGTATCCTCCCGGTTGCATCACGACAGGCGCAGATCGTCTCCGCGCCCAATCGGTGGCCGACCAGATTCGCAGCTGTTGCTACCCGGCAATCGGTACGATGTCGATCGTAGTGTTCGGGCTCGAATCGGGGGTGGACCAACCGGTCCACGGCCGCGGTCCAACAGACCAGAGCTTATTGGCGCCTCGCCGAAACGTAAGGGATCCTCCGCCCCCAACTTCCATCCGAGGCACGCCAGGGATGGCGTCCTCCGCATCCGCGCCAGCGCAGCGGCGCGGGCCTCGGAACCACACGCGCCGGGTTGCCATCCCCACCCCCGATTGCATCCCTACCGCTCCATCCTCTACGATTGTTGACAGAGTTACTCTACTTTATCTCGCGTAGCTCCACGGAAGGCTTCGGAACTCCCATGCGCGTCTCCACTCGTAGCGACTACGGTCTCCGCGCCCTTATCGAACTCGCCGGCCACTACGGCCGCGGGCCCCTCCAGTCCTCCGAGATCGCCCTCCGCCGCCACATCCCCGAACAGTACCTGGACCAGCTCCTCACCGCCCTCCGCAAAGCCGGCTTTATCCGCTCCGTCCGCGGCCCCGCCGGGGGCCACGAACTCGTCCGCGACCCCGCCGAGGTCAACGTCCGCGAGGTCATCGAAGCCCTCGAAGGCAGCCTCTCGCCCGTCGCCTGGCTCGATGAGCCGCCCGATATGACCGACCACCCACACCAGTGCGGTCAACGCGAAATCTGGGAGCGTATCCGCGATGCCACCTCCGCCATCCTCGAGTCCTATACCGTCGCCGACCTCCTCGAACGCGAACCGACAGCCGTCAGCGGGCGGTGGGTGATATGACCGCCCCCGCCACCCGTCCCCTCATCGCCGACTCCGTGCTCGACCTCGTCGGCGCAACCCCGCTCGTCAAGCTTCGCCGCGTTATCCCCCAGGAGGCCGCGACCGTCCTGGGCAAGATGGAGAGCCTGAACCCGGGCGGAAGCGTGAAGGACCGCATCGCCCTCGCCATGATCGAAGACGCCGAACGCGGCGGCCGGCTCCAGCCCGGCTCCACCATCGTCGAGCCAACCTCTGGAAATACCGGCATCGGCCTCGCGCTGGTGGCCGCCGTCAAGGGCTACCGCATCATCCTCACCATGCCCGAAGACATGTCGGTCGAACGCCGCCGCCTGCTCGAACGCTACGGCGCCGAGCTCGTCCTCACGCCCGCGATCGAGGGCATGACCGGCGCCGTCTTCGCCGCCCAGGAGCTCTGCCGCGAGCACCCGGACTACTTCATGCCCCAGCAGTTCGAAAACCGGGCCAACCCGGAGGTCCATCACCGCACCACCGGCCGTGAGATCCTCGACGCCACCGGCGGCCGCATCGATGCGTTCGTCGCCGGGGTCGGCACGGGCGGCACCATCACCGGGGTTGGCCACCTGCTGCGCGAAGAGCTGGGCGACCGCGTCCTCCTCGTTGCCGTCGAGCCCTCGCGCTCGCCCGTCCTCAGCGGCGGCCGCGCGGGCATGCACGGCATCCAGGGCATCGGCGCCAGCTTCGTCCCCGGCGTGCTCGACCGCCAGGTCTACAACGAAATCATCCGCGTCGAGGACAAGGACGCCGTCCTCTGGAGCAAGCGTCTTGCCCGCGAAGAGGGCATCCTCGCCGGCATCTCCGCCGGCGCCAACGTCTTCGCCGCGCGCAAGATCGCTGAGCGCCTCGGCGCCGGCAAAACCGTCGTCACCGTCATCTGTGATACCGGGGAGCGCTACCTCAGTGTCAACATGTAACTGACCCGCGAACCACCAGCGCACCGCACACGCGCACAGTGCGTTTCGTTGTGCAACGATGTCCCGGCTGACCGCCGCCGAAGGAGGGCCCCACATGTCAGTAAACGTCTACATCCCCACCCCGTTCCGCCATCTCGTTGGCAACCGCGCCAGCGTCAGGGCCCAGGGGAGCACCGTCTCCGATATCCTGAACGACCTCGATTCCCAGTTCCCGGGATTCAAGGCGCAGGTGGTCGATGCCAGCGGCGAACGCGCCCGCCACATCAACATCTACGTCAACCAGGTCGAAATCGAAAACCTCGAAGGCGAATCCACCGCCCTGAAGGACGGCGATGAAGTCGCCGTCATCCCGGCGCTGGCCGGTGGCGCTCCGACCACCCTCACCCCGGAGATGGTGGAACGCTACAGCCGCCACCTGATCATGCCCCAGGTCGGCAGCTCCGGGCAGCGCAAGATCATCGAGTCCAGCGTCCTCATCATCGGCGCCGGCGGCCTCGGCTCGCCCGTGGCCCTCTACCTGGCCCTCGCCGGGATCGGCAAGATCGGCCTCGTCGACTTCGATGTGGTCGACCGCTCCAACCTGCAGCGCCAGATCCTCCACCAGACCGCCGACATCGGGAAGGCAAAGGTCCTCTCCGCCCAGGAGACCCTCCTCGCCCACAACGAGAACATCGATGTCGTCCTCCACGAGACGCCCATCACGAGCGACAACGCCTTCGAGATCATCTCCCAGTACGACATCGTCGTGAACGGCGCCGATAACTTCGCCACCCGCTACCTGGTGAACGATGCGGCCTACCTCCTGAAGAAGCCGCTCGTCGATGGTTCTATCCTCATGTTCGATGGCCAGGCCACCACGTACCTCCCCGGCAAAGGCTGCTACCGCTGCCTCTACCCGGCGCCTCCGCCTCCCGGCATGGTGCCCAGCTGCGCCGAGGCCGGCGTCCTTGGCGCCATGTGCGCCACCATCGGCAGCATCCAGGCCACCGAGGTCCTCAAGCTCGTCCTCGACGTCGGCGAGCCGCTGGTGAACCGCCTCCTCCTGTACGATGCCCTCACGCTCGAGTTCCGCATCGTCAAGGTCCGCCGCGACCCCGAGTGCCCGCTCTGCGGCGATAACCCGACCATCCACGAACTGATCGACTACGAGCAGTTCTGCGGTGCGCCCATCCCCCACGCGGCGACGGCGTAACCCGCTCCCAGATTCACAGGGCGTGCGAGGACCCTTCGGGGCCCTCCGCGCCCCACGCACGAGTGCAACGACACGAAAGAGAGAACGATGACCACGATGGCAGGTTCCACAATCCAGGTGCGGGTCACCGCCGTGCTCCAGAAAGTCACCGGCGGCCAGAAGACCGTCGAGGCCAGCGGCACGACGGTCGCCGAGGTGTTCGACGACATCGAGACCCGCTACCCGGGCTTCAAGGCCCAGGTCTACGGCCCCGATGGCAAGCCCCATCGCTTCGTCAACATCTACCTCAACGATGAAGACATCCGCTACACCGGGGGCGTCGGCACGGCCATCAAGGCTGGCGATGTCCTCGATGTCCTGCCCGCCCTCGCTGGCGGCTGTTAGGAAGCGGCAGAGGGTGGCGGACGCCGTGTCACGGTGGCGGGGGGAACCTGATGGCGCTCTATAGCTCGGTCCTGGACCTCATTGGCAACACGCCCATGGTGGAGTTGCAGACGCTCTCGCCGCGCCCGGGCGTCCACATCTACGCCAAGCTCGAGGGGCAAAACCCCACCGGCTCGGTGAAGGACCGCATCGCCAAATACATGATCGACGCCGGCGAGAAGAGCGGCGAGCTCAAGCCCGGCGCGACCATCCTCGAACCCACCTCCGGCAACACCGGCATCGGCCTCGCCATGATCGGCCGCGTCAAGGGCTACCACGTTGTCTGCGTGATGCCCGAAAGCGTCAGCGAAGAGCGCACCTACCTCCTCAAGGCGTATGGCGCCGAGATCATCTACACCCCCGGCGAGCTCGGCTCGAACGGCTCCATCGCCCGCGCCAAGGAGATCGTCGCCGAGAATCCCGGCAAGTACTTCTTCCCCTACCAGTACGGCAACGAAGCGAACCCCCGCGCCCACTACGAGACCACCGGCCCCGAGATCCTCCGCGACCTGCCCCAGACCACTGTCTTCGTCGCCGGCCTGGGCACGGGCGGCACCCTCACCGGCACCGGCCGCTACCTGAAGGACTACAAGCCCGGCGTGAAGATCATCGCCGCCGCGCCACACCCCGGCGACCTCGTCCAGGGCCTCCGCGCCCTCGAGGACGGCTTCATCCCACCGATCTTCGATGAGACCGTGCTCGACGGGAAGATCGTGGTCGATAGCAAGAGCAGCTTCGCCATGTCGAAGGACCTCACCCAGCGCGAGGGCCTCTTCGTCGGCATCAGCTGCGGCGCCGTCGTCCGCGCAGCCATCAAGGCGGCCGAACGCCTCGAAGGCGAGCAGCACATCGTCTGCCTGCTCGCCGATGGCGGCTGGAAGTACCTCTCCTCGAACCTCTGGACCACCGACTGGGAAGACCAGCCCGAGGATGTGGAGAGCAAGATCTGGTGGTAGCAGGCCAGGCCGCGGCGCGCCCATGACACCCGCCGACGCCCCCCGAGTCTCCATCGCACGCCGCCTGCTTGCGATTGCCCGCATGCGCTGCCCGCGCTGTGGCCGCGGCGCGGTCTACGCGGGCCCGCTCCGCATGCGCCGCACCTGCCCCGCCTGCAACCTCCAGTTCGAACGCGAACCGGGCTACTTCACCGGCGCCATGTACGCCAGCTACTTCCTCGGCATCTTCACCACGCTCCCAGTCTGGCTCGGCATGCTGCTCGCCGGGGCGCGCCTCGGCCCCATCCTCGTGGTCGCCATCGGGCTGGTGGTGGTGCTCATGCCCGTCTACTTCCACTATTCGCGCGTGATGTGGATGCACATCGATGCCTACCTCAACCCGGCAACATTCGTCAGCGATTCGGGCAGCAGCCCCGGCCGGTGAGGCGCGCCTCACCCTATACTCGCCACGTGCCCGCCTTCTCCTTCCGCATCGCCACCACCGATGACGCCGCGGCCGCCGCCGCGCTCTATGCGCGGTCGGGCCTCGCCGGAGCTCCCGCCTCGCCGGCCGGGTTCGAACTGATGACCCAGACGGGCCACGCCTTCCTCGTCGCCGAATCCGGGGAGGGCATCGCCGGCCTTGTCCGCTTCCACGATGACGAGGGCATCACCTGGTTCGACCTTCTCGCCTCGACCGTCCCCGGCGCCGGGCGCGCGCTCATCCACGCGGTCATCCGCGGCGCCCAGGACCGCGGCATCCGCCTCGCCCGCAGCCGCGTCCCCGACCGTTTCCCTCTGCCCGAGTACTTCTCCCGCGCGGGCTTCCTCCCCATTGGGCGCCAGGCCGGCCCGGACTCCGGCGAGCCGCTCCTCGTCGTCGAACGCCGCCTCCCGCTGCTCACCGTCCGCGAACAGCGCCGCGCCGACGCCGCCGCCATCGGCGGACTGACCGGCGAAGACCCGTGGGTGTTCGAACAGGGCGCCCGCCCCGGCTGGTTCGTCGCCGCCGATGGCGACCGCGTGGTCGGGGTCATCTGCTGCCGCGATGGGGACGCCGGTCTCGCGCTCATCAGCGAGCCCACCCTGCGCGACGACTACCGCGGCCGCACGCTCGAAGTCTGGATGATAGAACGCGCCGCCCTCTACGCCGAGACCAACGGCTACCACACCGCCGAACTCCCCGCCGCGCCCTCGCTCGGCCGCCTCCGGAAGGAGCTGGAAGACCGGCTCTGGTACCTCGACGGGCAGCGCTACGTGCGCGCCTTTCGCACGCCGCCGTCACAGTTCGAGGATGAGGACTGGGATTAGTGGGCCGGCGGGGTGGCCGCGGCGCGTGAGTTGCTACCCGGATACGACATGGCACCGGAGGCCAAGCTCGGCGATGGTGAGTTCTCCCTGTCGGAGTTGGCTCGACTCGGTCCTGAACAACGAGCGGAGGCGGTCCGCAGGCGACCTCCCGAGGTCGATTTGACCGAGCTCTCGGATTGGGAGGCCGGCACCGCGGTCGACGTGGATGTTGACCGGTGACCCTACCGACGCGGGGTCGCGCCTTCCGCACACCGCCATCGCAGTTCGAGGATGAGGACTGGGATTAGGTGGGGGCTCGCTCATTCAGTTGGTGTCGTGTGCCGAAGTGTTGCCGCACTGGAGAGTTGATTGGGGCACAGGCATAACGACGGTGCGTACATCCTGCGCGTCTCATTCCGTACTGAACGCATACCACGCTAGAGCCAGGCCTGCCAAAGCTAAGGTGCCGCTGACGATCATTGAAACAATTTGCACTCGCGTATTCCCGGCATTCATGCGCTCGTGCCATTCGATTTCGATCATTTCCTTAGGGGTAAACCCGTCCCAGTAGGGCCCCCAATCGGGGCAATCGCGCTCTCGGTGCTGAAGCACTTTCCGAAGTTCCGCCTCCAGGAGTTCCAGAAATTCCCCCTTGGTCGCCCATCCAGTCGGGTCTGGCTGAACCACGTTTAAGATGGTTTCTCTGTACAGATTAGTTGTTCCCTTGATGCACCACGGCTCCGCCTCGGCTTGCCCTTCGTCCTTGAATAGCTTCCCTGCCTGTCGCTGCTTGAGATCCGCAGATCCAACGACCGTCGTGGCATGCGACCGAATGCCCAGGAACCCGCATCCGTAGCACATACCCCGGAACGTCTTGGCCCATGCTTTGTCCAACTCCGCTCGGGACATGCGGACCGGCCGTCGTGGGGCTGGTGGGCCCTGTCGTCTCGCAAACGGGTCACGCTCGGGGGGCGGCATGCTTGGAGCTTACCTTCTCAAGGTGTTTGGTAAACGCTCTCCGCCTCAGTGGGTCGCCTTCAGCCCCCGATGGAGCCACCCGGCCGCAGCCACCTCCTGCGCTGAGCGCGTCCGCGCCAGCTCCGCCCGAAGCCAGTCCCGTTCCGCCTGCAGGTCCTTGATATGGTCCTGGAGTGCGGCCACCAAAAGGTCGACTTCGCCCACGCGGGCCTGGGCTTCGGCCCGCAGCCTCCGGATCTCCGTGCCAACGTCGCTGCAGCCCTGGGAAAGCACCGGGCTCAGCGGGCGCCGGGCCAGGCCAGTCACCGCCGTCCCTCGCCGGGCGGGAGTTCGGCCCGCCGGCCGAGTTGCGCCGGGGCCCATTGCCGCAGGAATTCGCGCTCCTGCCTCAGGTCCTGGAGGTTGCCGTGGAGCGCCGCCAGCACTTCTTCCAGCGTGTCCAGCCGTGCCTTCCGCGTCGCCTCGGCCACTTCCAGCTCCTGGAGCCGCCCGTGGAGCTGTTGTTCCCGCTGACGCGCCTTCGCCAGCCGTTTCCGGAGCCGGCGGTTCTCGTTTTCCGCCGAGACGACCGCGCGCACCAGCAGCGCCGGCGCCAGCGTCGCGGCTGCCTCCGGGTTGGCCGCGATCGCAGCAGAGTCGACTTCCATCAGCTCGCCCTGCTCCGCGCTCAGGGTGTCGAGCAGCTTCTGCAAACGTTCCACGTCGTTGCGGACCTGCCGCACCAGCCGTTCCGCCCGCGCATCCGACCCGTTCATCTGCCCGCGGAGCGGCATGTCCGCGCGCGGCGCCATCCGCGACCGCTGCATCTCTTCCCAGTTTCCGCCCGGGCCGTCGGCCAGGGAGCCCGGTCCGGGGGGGAACGGGATCGGGTCCGGGGCACCTTGCGGCGCGCCGGGCGCCGCCGCTACTTCGTCTTGCTGTTGCCTGCGCAATGGAAAGCGCACGTCGGGGCCCCCGTTCACCAGTCCTCTACCTGAATATACGCCCGTGGATGGACGGTCTACAGGGGTCGCCGTGCCCGAAACGGATGATTTGTCCCGATCTTTGCGGTCTGGCGTGCCCGGCTCCGGCCACAAGCCCACCGATTTCGGGGACCTCGGGCCCTTCTCCCTGCCGCTTCTGCTGCCTACTCTCTGTAGGATGACGACGGTGACCAGCCCCCTCGAACACCTTGCAGAAGAGTACGCAGCCTGGTGGATCGATATCCTCGGCGAGCACAACCACATCGGTGGCGCCGATGCCACCCGCTGGCTCCTCGACCGCGCGAAGCTCGCCCCCGGCCGCAAGATGGTCGATTGCGGCGCTTTCGTCGGCGCCTCCGCCCGCCTTGCCGCGACGGTAACCGGTGCGAATGCCCTCGCCTGCGACCTGAACACCGACTTCCTCGCGGTGGGCCGCCAGCTGTCCGGCGGCGAGCTCGTCCACTGGATCACCGCTAATTCCCGCCGCCTCCCCGTCCGCGATGGCACCTTCCACAGCGCCTGGGTGCTCGATTCCGACATCTCTCTCCCCGAACTCACCCGCGTCACCACGTCCGATGCGACGCTCTGCCTCTGTTGCGAGGTCCCCGTTGACGGCCGCGGCGGCGTCGAAGCCTTCATCGACGAAGTCGAGTACCACGGGTGGAAGATGGCGGCGCATCGCCAGATGAGCATCGAGGCTACGAACACCTGGCGGGCCGCCGAGGCCGACCTCGTCCGCCGCCGCCCCTACTTCGAGGCCCGTTACGGTACCCGCCCCTACCTCGCCCAGCTCGACATGCTCGGCAACCTGGTCCAAAGCTACGAGCGCCTCGAACAGGGCCACGGCCTCTTCGTCTTCGAACGCCGCTGACCGCCCCGACCGCGACTTCCCTGGTGAGTGTGAACGCCGCCAATGTGCGGCCGGCCGCTGTTGACCGATAGTTACTGGTAAGAGCGCACCCAGGGGGAATCCATGCCTTCCGTTTTACGCGGCCCGCAGGGCATCGTTGTCACGGCCGCCGTTGCGGTCGCGGGCGCCATCGTCGCCGCGGCCATCCTCTTCACCTCCAGCAAGGCCTCCGACGTCAACCTCACGACCGCGAGCCTCGTCCCTGCTGATGCCGGCGTCTACGTCGCGCTCAACACCGACCTCTCCTCCAGCCAGTGGGTCTCCACCTTCAAGCTCGTCGAAAAACTCGGCGCCGATGACCCCGAAGGCGAACTCAAGGACGGCGCGGAGGAGTCCGGGTTCGACTGGGAAGACGACGTTGCCCCCTTCCTCGGCGGCAACGCGGCCGTGTACATCCGCGGCCTCGATGTCGATTCCATCTCGGCACAGGGCGCGGTCATCCTCCGCGCGAAAGACCCCGGCCGCGTCATGGAGATCCTCGAAGAACAGGCCGGCGTCGTCGATGAGGACGAGTACAGCGGCGTCGAATACCTCCTCCTCGGCCTCGATGGCTATGCGGCCCGCCTCGGGGACCACGTCGTCATCGCCATCGACGAGGCCAGCCTCGAGGAAGTCATCGACGTCCACCAGGGCAAGGCTCCCGCACTCGCCGGGGTCGAGGAATTCAAGAAGCTCCGCGATGAGCTCACCGGCAACTTCCTCGGGTTCGTCTATGTCAGCGCCGAAAGCCTCCTCGGCGACTTCTTCCTCGATGACCCCGTGGTGCGCGCGGCGCTCGACCAGTCCGGCGCGGCCGGCATGGTCTTCCGGCCGGCGGCATGGGTCATCGGCGCCAGGAAGGGCGGCTTCGAGTTCCAGGCCGCCTCCATCGGCGAGAGCGGCAGCATCTCGCCCATGCTCCGGCCCCGCGAATCCCGCTTCGCCGCCCTCGTCCCCGGCGAAACCGCCATCTTCTTCAGTACGGCCGGCATCGCCCAGGCCTGGCAGGCCGTCGTCGATGAGGCCCGCGACGCCATCGATGACGCCATCCGCCAGTCCGGCGACTACGACTCGCTCGACGACGCCCTCCAGGATGCCGGACGCGAGCTTGGCCTCGAAAGCATCGAGGAACTCGTGGCGCTGTTCGAAGGCGAGACCGCCATTGCCGCCTCCTTCCCGGACGGCAACTCCGCAAACGCCGAGGTCGTCCTCCTCGCAGAGGTCGATGAATCGCGGGCGCGCGCCGTCATCGAGAAAGTCGTGGCCTCCAACGCCACCGGCCCGGGCGAGACCCGCCAGGCCGGCAGCGTCGAGATGACCGTCTTCGACGATGTCGATGGCGACCCGCTCGCCTACGCATTCAAGGATGGAGCGCTCATCCTGGGCACGCCGGCCGGCGTCGAGGCTGTCCTGGAGATGGCGCCCGGCCAGCCGTCTCTTGCCGGGCTCAAACGCTACCAGGACTCCGTCGAGCAGATGCCCTCCGCGCTTGGCACGTACGCGTTCTTCAACCTCGGGGCGCTACTCCGCCTCGAAGAAGCCTCCGGGGTCCCCGCGGTGCTCGATGCGGCCGAGCGCGCCCTCGAAGGGCTTATCATCAACGCGGTCGATGAGCGCGGGGTGGTCCGCCTGTCCGGAGTCCTCACCATCGAGGAGTAGACATGCGCGAACGCTGGCAGCGAGGTCTCGATGCCGCCCGGCTCGCCGTCGGGCCGCTCGCGCTCGCTGCCTTCTTCCTCCCCTGGGCCCACGGGCCGGGCCCGCTGGCTGCCACCGAGTTCACAGGCTACCGCCTGGTGGGCTATGCCGGCCGCCTGCAGGCGCTCGACTTCTCGGTTTCCCAGGGGGCCGCGCTCTGGAGTGTCCGCATGGTCATCCTCGCCGTCGCCGTTGCCGCGACCTGGCAAACGCTGCTGGCGCCGCGCCACCGCTCCAACCCCGCCTACGCCATCAGTGGCTGGTACCTGGTGGTGCTGGCCGCCGGGGCTCTCGGGATCGGAGTGGTCAGGGCGGGCGTGGTGGTCCCGCCGCCGGGACTTCTGCTCCTCGGCCTGGCCGGCGCGCTCTTCACCGCCGCCGAATTCGCCCGGGCCCGCTCATGCGCCAGGTCGACCCATGCCGAAACAGCGGATACGGTCAGCGGGTGAAGGTCCTCCGTCTCGCGCTCAGCCACGACCTGCGCAAGGACATCCCCCCGGATGAACTCCAGTACCGCATCGCCGAACGGGTACTTGCCGAAGCCGTGGGGGAGGAGTGGGAGACCGTCCTCAAGCCCATCTGGCCCGCCGATCGCCTTCCCGCACTGGTGGACCGCTGGGTCACGGAAGAGCGCCCCGACCTCGTGATGGTCAACCTCGCCGGCTACTGGGCGTCGTTCGGGTC
>WBZO01005164.1_pt1 | contig 13512 bp, 12 predicted proteins | sample 5204261 | NCBI WGS metagenome assembly WBZO01 (sample SAMN12412400, study PRJNA552823) | activated sludge metagenome | isolation source: activated sludge from anammox sidestream of wastewater treatment plant... | place: USA: North Carolina | collected 2017-09
ACGGCGAGATGGCGCGAGGTGCGCGCGTCAGACGGCATGCCACCTCGTCCCGTCGCGCATCGCGCGCCCGTCGCGCTCGAGCTTGATGAGATGCGCTTCGAGCGTCAGGCGCGCGAGCATGTGGCGATCGCGCGGCACGTCCGCATAGACGGGCACCAGCAGCTCCTCGAGCGTGGCCTCGCGGAGGTTTTCGAGCGCCGCGACGATCTTCGCCTCGCGGTGCAGCCGGTGTGCGATCACGCGTTCGATCTCGCCGTACGCATCGGGAATGACCCGCCCGTGCCCGGGGGCGATGGCGCGCAGCGGATAGGACTTCAGGCGCGTGAGCGCCTCGAGGTAGGCGCCCAGGTCGCCGTCGGGGATGGGGATCACCGGCGTGACGCCCTCGAGGATGTGATCGCCGGAGAACAGGCACGCTGCGCCCTCGAGCAGCCAGCACACGTGGTTCGAGGCGTGGCCCGGCGTGTCGATCGCGCGCAGCCGCAGCTCGCCGGCGTGGAAAATCTCGTCGCGCGACGGCACGACATCCGGCACGAACGTGTCGTCCTGTCGTCCGTCCGCGGGTGGCGCGCGGCCCACGAGCCGAGCGCCCGTTCGCGCCTGCAACACGGCGGCCGCGGGCGAGTGATCCGGATGCGTGTGCGTGACGAAGATGGTCTCGAGGCGGGGCGCGGCCGCGAGTATCGCCTCGACATGCGAGGCGATCGCCGGGCCGGGGTCGAGCACGGCGACGGGCGGCTCGCCGAGCAGCCACGTATTGGTGCCTGGACCCGTCATCATCGAGGCGTTCGGGGCGAGCAGGCGCTGCACGCCGGGTGCGATGGACATCACCGCCAAGGATAGTGGCTGCCGCGGCGCAGGTGGTAGGTTTGCGGCATGGATTTCCACGGCAGGACGATCCTGATCACCGGCGCCTCGGAAGGCATCGGCCGCGCGCTCGCGCTGTCGCTCGCGGCGGAGCAGCCGAACCTGGTGCTCGCCGCACGCGCCGCGCCGCGGCTCGCCACGCTCGCGGCGGAATGCCGCGCGCGCGGTGCCCACGCGCTGCCCGTCGCGGCCGATGTCACGGACCGCGCCGCCTGCGAGGCCCTCGTCGCAACGGCGGTCGCGCAGTTCGGCCGCCTCGACGTGCTCGTCGCGAACGCCGGCCGCACGATGTGGAGCCGCTTCGACGAGCTGCAGGATCTCGGGATCTTCGAGCTGCTGATGCGGCTCAACTTCCTGGCCAACGTGTGGCTCACGGCGGCCGCGCTGCCGCATCTGAAGCGCGCACGCGGATTGATCGTGCCCGTCGCCAGCGTCGCCGGCCTCACCGGCGTACCCGAGCGCACGGCCTACGCCGCATCCAAGCACGCGCTCGTCGGCTTCTACGACTCGCTGCGCATCGAGATCGCGGATGATGGCGTCGACGTGACACTCGTGGCGCCCGATTTCGTGCGGAGCGAGATCCACAAGCGCGCCATTGGCCCGGATGGCCGTGCCCTCGGCGCGAGCCCGCTCGATGCGAGGCACATCATGACCGCAGAGGAATGCGCGCGCCGCATCCACCGCGCGATGGCGCGGCGACAGCGGCTGCTGGTGACCTCGCTACGCGGTCGGGCGGGCCGCGTCCTGAAGGTCATTGCCCCGCGCGCCGTCGATCGCATCGTGCGAAGCGCCATGCGCCGCCGCCGCTGACGGCGCGCTCGCCGGCGCGCACACGCGCACCGCATTGCGCCCGGCACGTTTCGCCGCGTACAGCGCCTCGTCGGCCCGCTGCAGCATCGAACTCGGCGTATCGCTGCGCCTGGACACTGTGACACCGACGCTGACAGTGATCCTGCGGCCCACCGGGCAGATGTGCGACAGGTCGATTGCCTCGATGCTTGCGCGCAGGCGCTCGGCCGTCGCGCGCCCCTCGTCGAGCGCCGTTTCGGGCAACACGACCAGGAATTCCTCCCCGCCGAGGCGCCCGAAGAACGCCGGCTCCCGCAGGGCATCGCGCAGCGCCTGCGCCACGATCTTCAGCACTTCGTCGCCGATCGGATGCCCGTAGCGGTCGTTGATGCCCTTGAAGTGATCGATGTCCGTGATCAGCGCCGAGCACGGGCCGGCGCCCTCGCCCGTGAGGATCACCGCGAGACGCCCGAGCACGGCGCGCCGATTCGGCGCGGCCGTCAGCTCGTCGGTATGCGCGAGATTGCGCATCCGCCTGTTGGTGCGTCGCTGGTGCACCGCGAGGGTCGCGAGCAGCGCGACGAGCAGCGCCGCGAGTGCGATCGCGACCCCCTGCAGCCGGCGCACCGAGCGGCTCTGCGCCAGCGCCCGCTCGTTCTCGCGGATGTCCCGTTGCAGCAGCGCATTCTCGGCTTCCTTCGATGCCGTATCGAACTCGACGCGCAGCGTCGCGAAGCGCTGGTCGATCTGGTTGCGCAGCAGCCGCTCGCTGACCTGCTTCGCGAGCGAGAGCTGCGTGTAGCCGGAGCGCCAGTCGCCGCGCGCCGCTTCCACCGCCGCGAGCTCCGCGTAGCTCGCCGCGAGCTCGCCGCGTGCCTCGCCGCTGCGGAATACATCGATCGCGGCGCGCAGCGCCGCGGCGCTCGCATCGAGCTCGCCGACCCCGTGCAGCGCGATGCCGCGCGCGAGATCGATCTGCGCGCGCAGGCGTGCATCCGGAGTGGAACGCAGCAGCGCCGTCGCCTGCCCGAGCAGGTCGAGCGCGCCGCGCCAGTTGCCGAGACCGTTCTCGACGGCCGCAAGGCCACGCAGCGCATAGGCTTCGCCGCGTCCGTAGTGGATCTCGCGATTGATCGCGAGCGATTCGGTGAACGAGCGGCGCGCATCGGACCACTCGCCGAGGTATTCGTGTGCCCGGCCGAGGTTGTGCAGCGTGACCGCCTGCTCGCGCAGCATCTTCGCCTCGCGTTGCAGTGCGAGCGCGGAGGTATAGATGTCGCGCGCCTGCGCGTAGTCCCCCATGCGGTTGTAGAGGATCGCGATGCCGTTCATCGCCGTGAGCGCATGCGCGGACATGTCGAGCGTCTCGTAAATGCCCTGTGCGCGGCGCAGGTCCGCGAGGCCGAGCGCGTACTCGCCCTGCAGGCCGAGCACGTAGCCGCGCGAATACAGCGCGTTCGCGATCATCTCGTCGTCGCGCGCGTCGGAGGCGACGCGCACGGCCTGCTCGAAGAACGCGAGCGCCTGCGAATTGTCGCCGAGCGTCTCGCGCATCTCGCCCTGGCAGGTGAGCAGTCCCGCCCGCAGTCCCGGCCGGTGTGCGCGCGGCAGCAGTGCTTCGATCGCCGCGACCTGCTTTTCCATCGCGGCCTGGTCGCGCTCCGACTGGTAATCGCACAGCAGGAGCCGCGCGCGGATCTCGAGGTCGGCATCGGGTCGGGTGCGCAGCAGTGCAAGCGCCGCGTCGGCATCGCGGCGACTCGCGTCCGGGTCCGAACGCATCGCGATGGAACCGCGCTCGATCAGCGCCGCCGCCGGATGCGGCACGTTCGCCGCTGCCGTGGTGCCGGCGGCGTGCGCCGCAGGCACGCGGCCGGCCATCACCGCAATCGCGAGCAGCGCCGCTGCCGACGCGGTCACCTGCAGTACCGACCGCCTTGTGCCCCGTGTTTCCAAGAGTGCCAATCTAGCGTATGTCGCGCCGTCGCGTCGGTATTGTGCGACACCGGATTTTATGGCAAATGGCGATCAGGCCCACTCCAGGGAGAAGGGGTATGCCGCCAACCGTGCTCGATTCACAGGTGAGCGAGCTGATCCGCGACCTCAACGCGAGCCTCGAGCGGATCTTCAGGAACCGGCTCGATTCGACCGTCGCGCCGCGCGTCTATTACGAGGTGAATGCCGCGCTGATCGCGCGAACCGACGAATTCGCCGCGATCAACGGCGTCGGTCCGGGAATACCCCCGCGGCCGCGGCTCGTCGCGAGCCTTGCGGGCTACCAGCTCGAGCGCCAGGCCGACGCCTGACGATGCGCCCGAGGCCGGCGATCCGGTCTCGATGCGCACCCGCATGGCGTCGTTCATCCGCTGCACGCGCTCGACGAGGGCGCGATAGTCGGCATGCGTGCGCAGCGCGGCGAAATGCGGCGCACTCTCGGCCCACACGATATCGCGCCAGCCACGGTCGACCGCGACGGCGAGCGATGCCACCGCCGCCTCGGGTTTGCCTTCGAGCGCCTCGACTTCGGCGCGCACGACGCGCAGGCCGAATCCCGCCTCGCCGTTGGCCTCCATGCGGGCGACCGCCGCGAGGAGCGTGGCACGCAGCTGCCTCGCGCGCACGGCTTGCCCGCGATTCGCCTCGACCCAGGCGACGACCGGTCCCCCGGAGGTCGCCCAGCGCAGGTAGTCCGGCCCCGTGAGCATCGCGGCCGAGAAATCCGGCGCAGCGAGCGCGCGATCTACGAATGCGGCGGCGCGCCCCTGATCGCCGCCGAGCAGCGCAAACTGCGCCAACGTGAGGAGCACCTCCGCGCGCGACGATTGCGCGAGCGTCGTGCGAGCGAGGTAGTCCCGCAATGCGCCGGGCCCTTGCTCGAGGTAAGTCGCCGCGGCGATGCCGAGTTCGGTGCGCTCGGGATCGCTGCTCGTCGCACGCATGCCCTCGAGCAGCGCCCGCGCGCGTCCCGGCAAGCCGACCATGCCGAGCACCTTCGCGCGCAGATCGGCGAGCAGCGCGTCATTGCCACGATCGACGCTGCCGAGTTGCAACCAGTGCCACGCCTCGGCGAGCCGGCCCTGTGCGTATTCGAGGTAAGCCATCTCGAGCAGGGCCCAGGGTCCGTTCGGCTCGAGGCTGCGGGCCTTCAGGCACGCCGTTCGGGCCGCGTCGTAGCGGCCGAGGTCGCGCAGGTCACTGCAGAGGTCCGCATGACGCGCGAAATCGAGCGGGTCGAGCACCGCGGCCCGCTCGAGATCCGGCAGCGCGTCGAGCGGGCGGCCGAGCGTGCGGTAGTTGCGCGCGCGCTCCGCACGCGCATCGACACTGTTCGGGTTGGCCGCGAGCGCCCGGTCGAGGTCGGCGATCGCGGCATCGTATCGGCCTTCTTCGTTGCGTACTGCGGCGCGGGCTGCGAGCGCCTCGGGCAAATCGGGGGCGAGTTCGAGTGCGCGGGCGGCGAACACGCCCGCATCGTTCGCGGCTACCGTCCGTGGCGCCGCCGACAGATAAATGTCGTTGAGGCGCGCCATGGCCTTCCCTGCATAGGCGAGCGCGAACTTCGGATCGAGCGCAATCGCCTCGTCGTAAAGGACCATGGCCCTGGCGTTGTCGTCGGCCGTGCGACGCCGCCAGGCCTCGCGCGCGAGCAGGTAGCGCTCGTAGGCGCGCGCATTCGCGGGGTTGCGTGCACCGAGGCGACGCGCAAAGGCCGGTGACAGCCGCAACTCGAGTGCCGTGCCCACCGCGCGCGCAATGTCGTCCTGGATCGAGATCACGTCGACGAACGGCCGGTCGATCGATTGCGACCACACCTCGTAGCCCGTGCGCGTGTCGACGAGCTGCGCGGTGACGCGGACCCGGTCGCGGCTGCGCCGGACCGTACCTTCGAGGAGATGCGATGCGGACAGCTCGCGGCCGATCCGGCGCACGTCCTCGTTGCGGCCCCTGAAGGCGAACGCGGACGTACGCGCAACCACACGCACCTCCGGCACCTGCGCAAGCCAGATCGACACCTCGTCGGCGAGCCCGTCGCAGAAGGTCTGCTGGCCTCCCTCGGCGCTCATGTCGACGAATGGCAGCACGGCAATGGTCGGCGATTGCGCACGCGGCCACAGCCACCACGCCAGCGCAGCGATCGTCGCCCCGAGCACCGCAACCAGTGCCGCACGGCGCAGGCGCGCACGGCGCAGATCCGCCTGTCGCCGCGCCGGATGGTCGCCGCGCCGCCGCGCGAAGCTGCCCGTATCGTCCAGGGCCACCGCGGGCGCGGCGACCGGAGCCGTGGGCGTCAGCGCGGGGCCGATCGTGGCGGCGCCCGGTGCGGCCGGTGTCGACAGCCATTCGACCGGGGCGACCAGGCGATAGCCCTTGCGCGGCACCGTGGCGATGTAGCGCGGCGATGCATCGCTGTCGCCGAGCACCTTGCGCAGGTGCGACACGGATTGGTAGACCGACGCCGGCCCGACGACGACGCCGGCCCACACCTCTTCCAGCAGTTGCTCGCCGCTCACCACCTCGCCGCCCGCCTGCGCGAGCCTGACGAGCACGCGCATCGTGCGTGGCTCGAGCTTGTGCGTGCGGCTGCCGGTCGCGATCTCGTCGATCGACGGATCGATCATCCAGTCGCCGATGCGAAAACGCCCGGTTGGCAGCCCGCGGTCCATCGCGGCACCGAGTATAGGCCGCTGCCCGGGCGGCGTAAGCCATTGATTGACAGACGATCAGAAAAACATTCGACAACGATCAGCAAAGGTTTCCGGAACCGTCAGGACTTGCGGGCGAGGGGCGCCTGAAAGTGCAGCCGTGATCGATGTCCGGCGACTTTCCACAACCCATCGAGGAGACTGACATGACGACACGAACCCTGACCGGCCCCTTTGCACTGGCGGCCTTCCTCTGCTTCACGGCCTTCGCAGCGGGTGCGGCGGAGCTGCCTGCGAAGACGGTGTTCTACGGCGACCTGAACCTGTCCTCCCCCGCGGGCGCGGGCGTGCTGTATGCGAGGATCAAGGCGGCGGCGAAGCAGGTCTGTCCCGGCTACGGCGAGCGCACGATCAGCGCCCGCGACGCGCGCAACGCGTGCATCGCGCAGACGGTCGACAAGGCCGTGGCCGATGTGAACCGCCCGCTGCTGAGCGCACTCCACAAGAGCTCGTCGACCATCCGCACGGCGTCCCGCTGACGCATCGCGGTGCACCCTGCGCGGCCACTGCCGCCCTCGCGGGCGTCGGTGGCCGCGTTTTGCGCCGCGTGGGTTACCATCGGGCAATGCACCTCGGACTGATCGGCCTCGGGCGCATGGGCGCCAACATGGCGCAGCGCCTCGCGCACCACGGCATCGACGTCACCGGCTACGGCCGCCCCCCCTTGCCGATGCTGCCCGACGAGCCACGCATACGCATCGTGCCGTCGCTCGACGAGCTGCTCGCGGCCCTGCCTTCGCCACGCATCGTCTGGCTGATGGTGCCCGCGGGCGACGCGACCGAGGAAAACGTCACGGCCCTCGCGGCACGTCTCGGCGCCGGCGATCTCGTCATCGACGGTGGCAATGCGTTCTATCGCGACTCGCAGCGCCGGGCGCAGTACCTTGCCGAACGTGGCGTCGGCTTCCTCGATGCCGGCGTGTCGGGGGGCGTCTGGGGGCTCACCGAAGGCTATGGGCTCATGGTCGGCGGCGAGCGCGCGCAGTTCGAACGCATCCTGCCGATCGTGCAGGCCCTCGCACCGGCGCCCGACAAGGGATGGGTGTACTGCGGCCCCGTGGGAGCCGGGCACTTCACGAAGATGGTCCACAACGGCATCGAATATGGGCTGATGCAGGCCTACGCGGAAGGTTTCGCGCTGCTCGATGCGCGCAAGGACCTGAAGCTGCCGCTCGGCGAGATCGCCGAGGCGTGGCGTCACGGCACCGTGATCCGCTCGTGGCTGCTCGATCTCGCGGCGGGCGCGCTCGCGGACCCTGCCGCCCTCGCGCAGGTCGGCGCGCGCATCGCCGATTCGGGCGAAGGGCGCTGGACCGCGCGGGAGGCGATCGATCTCGGCATACCCGCGCCCGTCATCAGCGCGGCCCTGATGACCCGATTCGCCTCACAGGGCGCCGACGATTTCGGCGCGCGTCTCCTCGCGATCGTGCGCAATGCGTTCGGCGGGCATGCGTTGCCGCCTAGGGAGCCGCCGCCGGGTCGGTGAACACGGTGGCCTGATCGCGCGCGACCCGGCTCGCGGCGATCGAGCGGTCCCCGGCGTACAAGCGGCGTATCGCTTCCCGGCGGGCCGCACCGAGCGCGAGCCACACGATGGACCGCGCGCGTGCGAGCGCCGGCAGGGTCAGCGTCAGGCGCCGCAGCCCGAACCGCGGCGCGCTCACGCCGACATCGCGCGCCACCTCGGCGATCAGCCGGTCGCCGACGAACAGCGATGCCGTGTGACCGTCGTCGCCGATGCCGAGATGCACCACATCGAGGACCGGCGGGTCGCCGCAGTGCGCGCGCAGCGTCTCCTCGTAGCGCCTCGCCGGATCGTCGAGCTCGACCGGCATCGGATGCTGCATCGACGCCGGGATGCGCTGCGCCAGCGGCGTGGCGCACCACTGCTTCCAGTTGCGCTCGTCACTGTCCGCCGCGACGATGCGCTCGTCGACCTGGAACACGCGCACCTGCGGCCACGCGACCCCGAGTGTCGCGAGGCGCCCGAACATGTTCCACGGCGTGCGCCCACCGCTCATCGCGAAGCTGGCCACGCCGCGCGCCGCGATCGCGTCGCCGAGGCGCGCGGCGATGAACTCCGCCGCCGCCATCTCGGTCGTCGCCACGTCCTCGCCGGTCACCCAGCGCATGCGCTCAGCACCCCGTGCCGGGATCGACCCAGCCACCGAGGTCGGCCGCCAGCGTGTCCGCGGCCCGCGGGCCCCAGCTGCCGGCCGCGTACTCGTACGGCGTCGGCGCCGCGGCTCCGCTCGCGACGCCGTCGACGATGCGCCAGGCGGTCTCGATCGAGTCCTGCCGCGCGAAGAGCGAGGGATCCCCGCGCAACGCATCGCCGATCAGCCGTTCGTAGGCGCTCGCGCTGCCGGTGTCCTCATCGCACATCAGGAGCTCGGTGTCGCGACCCCGCATCGCCTCGCCGGGCGCCTTCGTGCGCACGCCGAGGCCGATCGAGACGCGGTCGGGGCCGAGCCGGAAGCGCACGTAGTTCGGATCGTCGGGCGTACCGTCGAACAGCGCCGGCGCCGCGGCCTTGAGCCGCACGGTCACCTGCGTGGCGGTCACCGCGAGCGCCTTGCCGGTGCGCACGAGGAACGGCACGCCGGCCCAGCGCGCCGTATCGATGCCGAAGCGCAGCGCGACGAACGTCTCCACGCGTGATTCGGGATCGACACCGCCCTCCGCGCGATAGCCGGCATACTGCCCGCGCACGACCTGCCGCGCGCCGAGCGGCGCGATCGCATCGAGCACGCGCACTTTCTCGTCGCGCAGTGCATCGCTCGTGTAGGCGCCCGGCCGTTCCATCGCGAGCAGGCTCACGACCTGCAGCAGGTGGTTCTGCACGACGTCGCGCACCGCACCGAGTTCCTCGTACAGCTTGCCGCGGCCCTCCACACCAAACGCCTCCGCCATCGTCAGCTGCACGCTCGCGACGTGCGCGCGGTTCCACAGCGGCTCGAGGAAGGTGTTCGCGAAGCGGAAATACAGCAGGTTCTGCACCGGCTCCTTGCCGAGGAAATGATCGATGCGGAAGATGCGCGCCTCGTCGAAGACCTGCGCGAGGTGCGCATTCAGCACGCGCGCCGAGGCGCGGTCGCGCCCGAGCGGCTTCTCGACGACCACGCGCGCGTGTTCGCCTGCGCATCCCGACGCACCGAGTTGCGCGACGACCTCGCCGAACAGGCTCGGCGGAATCGCGAGATAGTGCAGCGGCGCGTGCGCGTCGCCGAGGGCCTGCTTCAACCGCCGGAAAGTCTCCGCATCACGATAGTCGCCGGTGACGAGCCGCATGCGCGCGGCGAGCGCACGGGCCGCGGACTCGTCGAGCTGCGGCGCGTGCGCCCGCAGGCTCGCGCACACCCGCTCGGTGAGCTGCGCGGCGCTCCACGTGTCGCGTGCCACGCCGAGAACCGGCATCTCCAGCCGGTCGCGGCTCGCGAGCCCGGCCAGCGCCGGGATGATCTTCTTGTAGGCGAGGTCGCCGGTGATGCCGAAGACGACGAGTGCGTCGGAATCGGAAGCCTGCATGTCGTGCGCACGCCTGACGGTTGTATCGGACCTTACGATAGCACTCCGCGCGCCGCGCCACGCTTGCGGTGGATCGCCCGTTCGGCCGACACTGCGACGGGGCGTACGCTCGCAACGAGGCACCATGGACAGGCGGACATTCCTCAGGCAATCCTCGGGCTCGATCGCGACCACGCTGATGGCGGCACGGTCGGCATGGGCCGCGGATCCAGCCGCATTGCCGGCCGGTGCGCGCTCATCGAGCCTGCTCGCCTCGCTTCCGGGCAAGCAGCCGCTCATCAAGCGCAGCTTCCGGCCGCCCAACTACGAGATGCCGCTCGACGGATTTCGCCACGCGTACACGCCGGCCGACACCTTCTACGTGCGCTGGCACGACAATGTCCCCGACGTGTCGCTCGCCGACTGGCGCCTGCGCATCTCGGGCCCCGGCGTGCAACACCCGCGCGAGTTCACCTACGCGGAACTCATCCACGGTTTCGAGCACGTCGAGGTTGCTGCCGTCAACCAGTGCTCCGGCAACCGGCGCGGCCTTTTCTCGCCGCACGTGCCCGGCGTGCAGTGGGGCTACGGCGCGATGGGCAACGCGATCTGGCGCGGCGTGCGCTTGAAGCAGGTGCTCGAGAGCGCCGGCCTCGGCGCAGCTGCACTCGAGGTCGTCGCCAACGGCGCCGACACCCTGCTGCTCACCGGCCCCGACTTCGCGAAGAGCGTGCCGCTGTGGAAGGCGCTCGATCCGGACACGATCATCGCGTTCGAACTGAACGGCACACGCCTGCCCGTGTGGAACGGCTTCCCGGCGCGGCTGATCGTGCCGGGTTGGACCGCGACGTACTGGGTGAAGGCGCTCGTGGACCTGCAGGTCGTCGATCGCCCCTTCGAGGGGTACTGGATGAAGAGCGCCTATCGTGTGCCGAAGGGACTGTTCGGCCCGAGCGGCTTCGACTCGCAGGACACTGCACAGACCTCGCCCATCACATCGATCAGGATCAATTCCCTGATCGTCGATCCACCGCCCGGCGCGCGGCTCGAGCGCGGCCGTCGCGTCGACATCCGGGGCATCGCCTGGGACGGCGGCGCGGGTGTGCGCCGGGTCGAGGTCTGCCTCGACGAGGGCGCCCACTGGCACGAGGCAGTGCTCGGCCCCGACCTCGGCCGCTACGCGTGGCGACAGTGGCGATTCGGCTTCACGCCATCCGGCCCCGGCCTGCAATCCGTGAGTGTGCGGGCGATCGCGCGGGACGGCGCCACGCAGCCCGGCGCGCTGATTCAGAACCCCGCAGGCTATCACCACAATATCGTGCAGAGGGCCGATTACCATGTCGCGTGAATCGATGATCGCGTGCGCCCTCCTCGCTGCCTGCTGCGCGGCGTTGCCGCTCCACGCTGCCGACGAGTCGGACATCCGGCTCGCCCCGGGTGCCGGGCTCGTCGAGACGCAATCGAGCTGCGCGATCTGCCACAGCCTCGACTACATCGTGATGAATTCGCCGTTCCTCGACGCGGCGGGCTGGCAGAAAGTGGTGACGAAAATGATCACCGTGATGGGCGCCCCCATCACGCCGGACAATGCCGCGATCATCGCGCGCTATCTCGCGACGAATTACGGCAGGGACACTGCCCCGTCCGCAACGACTCCACCTTAAGACTGCGCGCCGCAATTGCGCTGCCACGGTGTCGCGGCCCGACGTCACGCACGCCGCGCGACGGTGGCGCGCCCGGAGAGATTCGAACTCCCGACCCTCAGGTTCGAAGCCTGATGCTCTATCCAGCTGAGCTACGGGCGCGTGGGGGGCGACTATACCCGGTCGGGGCGGGGGACATCACGCGGGCGGCAGGAAGCGGAACCGGCACACGTGCCCGCCCCTCGCCATGCATTCGTGCAACTCGACCTTGCTGCCCGTGTAGCTTCTCATCAGCGCGAGGTCGAACTGGCAGATCGCGTTGTTCCTCATTGCGAGCTCGTGAAAGACGCAGTTGTCGGCTTCGATGGTCGGCGCGCCGCCGACGTCCTTCACCTTGCGCGCGTCGTAGCCGAGCTGGTCCATCAGTTCCGACAGGGCCGCCACTTTCTCGCGCCGGCTCGCCGTCGCGGGTGCGCGCTGCGGGAGCTGCGCAACCACGGCCGCGGCGATCCGCCCGAAGCGCGTGCGCAGACCGGCCGCACCGTGCTCCTGCGTCATCGCCTCGACGAGCAGGCGCGCAAACCAGGAATAGCGGCGAGGGAATATTTCGCGCCCCTTCTCCGTGAGCGCATAGAGCCGCCCGGGCCGCCCGCCCGAGGCCCGCTCGGCGCAGGTTGCGACGAGGCCGTCGTGCATCAGCGCCGCGAGATGCTGTCGCACGGCGGTGCGCGTGATGCCGAGCGCCAGCACCAGTTCCTCGACCGTCGCGCCCGACTTGTGCCGCAGCAGATGCCGCAGCAGGCCCTTGCGTCGCTCGCCGTAGAGTGCCCCCATAGTTTCGGCATATTAGTATTTCGTTAGTGTTTTTACCAGCGTATAACGGATGCCATTCACCAGACATCGAGGAGATCACGATGAAGAGATTGTTGCCCGTTCTCGCCGCTGCCGCGCTGGTCGCGGCGCTGCCCGGAGCGGCCCTGTCCGCCACGCACCACGAGACCGCCGGCGAGGCAGCCCCCGCCCCGGCGACCGTCCCGGCAAAACTCGCCGACACGAAGGACGCCCTGAGGGGGCTGTGGTTCGAACACATCTTCTGGGTGCGCAACGTCGTCGTCGCGCGCCTCGCGGGCAACCAGGGCGCCGCCAAGGCTGCCGAAGCCGAGGTCGTCGCCAATGCGAAGGCGATTGCCGGCGCCGTCGAGCCGTTCTACGGCAAGGCGGCATCCGACCAGCTGTTCAAGCTGCTCGCCGGTCACTGGGGCGCCATCAGCGAGTATCTCGATGCCACGCGTGCGGGATCGCAGGCACAGCAGAGCGCCGCATTCACGAAGCTCAATGCGAACGCCGACGACATCGCGACATTCCTCGCCGGTGCCAATCCGCACTGGCCGGTCGCGACGCTGCGCGGGCTCCTGACCGCACACGCCGCGCACCACGTGCAGCAGATCCAGGAACTGCACGCCGGGCAGTACGACGCGGAAGCGCGCACCTGGGCCGCCATGGCGAGCCACATGAACGTCATCGCCGACGCCCTGGCGAGCGGGCTCGCGGCGCAGTTCCCGGCGAAATTCCGGTAGGGCCGGCATGGCTCACGGGCGGGCGGCGAGCGGCTTCCGGCTGTTCGCCGCCCGCTGATCGCTGTTGGCCTTTGGTGTAGGATCATCCGCTCCCTACACCTACCCGAGGCTCACATGAAGCTGTTCATTCCTGCCGCAGCGCTCGCGCTCGTGGTCGTCGGCGGACCGGCCTACGCGGCATGTACCTACCCGACCGCGCCCGAGAAGTTGCCGGACGGCTCGGTTGCGACGAAGGAGGAAATGCTCGCGGGCAAGCAACTGGTGCAGCAGTACAACAAGGACATGGAGGCCTACCTCGCGTGCATCAAGCTCGAGTACGACGCGCAGCTCGCGGCGGACGCCGCGACGCTCACGCCCGAGCAGAAAGCCGAGCTCGAGAAGCGCCAGACGCAGAAGCACAACGCCGCCGTCGACGAGCTCGACGCC
>WBZO01000252.1_pt4 | contig 13509 bp, 6 predicted proteins | sample 5204261 | NCBI WGS metagenome assembly WBZO01 (sample SAMN12412400, study PRJNA552823) | activated sludge metagenome | isolation source: activated sludge from anammox sidestream of wastewater treatment plant... | place: USA: North Carolina | collected 2017-09
CGAGTCGCGCGCGAACGCGATCAAAAATATCCCACAGCGTCGCGCGCTGCGGTTCAGGCAATCGCGTCTTGCGGCCCAATCGCCGCACATCGCGGTATGCTTCCCAGCTTTCCAACTGCCAGGCGTCAACGACCTCTTCCCACTCCGAGCGCAAAAACCGCAGGCTGAATCTGTGACCGGCGACTTCTTTCGCCGCGTCCGCCAGCGCCGCCCGGATCACTTCATCCGTCGCCAGTTGCGGCGCGCCGATGCGCAATTTGTACAATCGCCGCCCAATCGTGTTCAGCGAATGCACTTCGATGTTTTCGCCCAGCCGAGGTTCGTGATGAAGCAATCGCCGCAGCTTGGTGTCCAGCGCCTTCGCCAGCGTGTCGGAAAACGTCGTCAGCAGGACGCGCGATTGCCGGTTGCGCCGCGCCAGATGAGCCGCGCGATGCAAGGCGACCACGGTTTTGCCAGTGCCCGCCGAACCCGCCACGCGCGCAGGCCCGGCGTAATCACGCTCGATCAATTGCCGCTGCGCCGGATGCAGAAAGATCGTCCATTTGTCCCACGGATAATCCAGCGCGCGAGCCAACTCTTCGACATCGCTCATCACGCGGAAACGGCGCAGCGCGTCGGGATGATCGAACGGATTGACGCCCTTGATCGCCGGTTGCTGGATGACCGGTTTGCCGCCGACGGCCAGTTCCAGCAAAGCCTCCGCCGCCTCGCGCGGCAAATGATCGGCCAGCGCGAGCAGCGTGTCTTCATTGGCCTGCCGCACGTCGTTTAGCCATTCGACCGGCACGCCGTAGCCGAGCAATTCATCATCGGAGCGTTTCGTAAACAGCAACGGTTTTGGCCGCTCAACCTCGATGTATTTCGGAATGACGACTTCCTGAACCGTTTCGCGGATGACGACCAACTGCGCCGCGCCGGTCTTCGGGTGCGTTTCCAGCCTGCGCCGCTCGGCCCAGTTGTAAGCCTTGTCGTGATGATCCACGTAACGCAGCAGGAGACTGGCGTCCGTCTTGTGAACGATCAGCCGCAGGCCGCCGCCTACGCGCACCGACCAGAAATTTTTATCTTTGGCCCGGTCGAGTTTGTGCAACTGCATCCCCGGATTGACCGGATTCATTTGCAGATCGAAGGCGGTGGTCTTGACGGCTTTTTGTTCTTCGCCGGTCAGTTTGGCGAGGCTGTCGGTAAAAGTATCGGCAATGCGAAATTCCATCGGTTTACCTGATTTTGAAGGCACGTCCCGGTTTTAGTCCCGAAGGGACGCGGGAGATTAGCCGGTGGTGGAGCGCAGCGCAACCACCGGACAGCGAATCAACAGCCCATCGCGCCCTGAAGGGGCGCCGGACGAGCTTCGGTCTGTCGCCCTTTCAGGGCTGGGTAATAACTTCGACGCGATACCGGTGGTTACGCTGCGCTCCACCACCGGCTAATTTCCGCTGTGCCTCCGGCACAAAACCCATCGTTGCTACTCCACCCGAAACACCTTCATCACCTCGTCGCCCAGATGATTGATCACCTTGACGGCGATGCGCCCCGAAGCCGGTTTATCGAATGGCCTTGAGGTGTCGCTGTTGAGCGTCGCCCAGGCTTCTTCGTTGATCTCGGCTTTGAGCGTCGTCTTGAGCGCCTTGTACGGATCGTTCTGTCCCAGAAAATAAGCGTGGCGGACGAAGAAGCTCTCTTCGTTGTAATCGGTGTCAATGAACCAGCAGGCGATGCCGTCAGCCGAATCGCTGCGGACTTCGCCGGTGTTCGGATGAAACACGTCAACGCCGTTGACCCGCACCTGAATCCGTCCGCCGTCCGCGGGCAAAATTTCAATGTCCGGTTCGCCGAAGATGACGAACAGATTGCCTTTGCCGGTGTTCTTCAAATCGCCGGCCATGTGCAGGTCGGCGTTCATGCGGGCTTTGAGCACGGGGATGCGGCCCAGCTTGTTGAATTCCGACGAATGCGCGTCGTAGCTGAACGCGCAGGCGATGAGCGCGTCGAAGCCCGTTTCTCCGGCCTCTCTCGCCGCCGCGACCAGATCGGGGCGCGAGACGGTCCCGAATTCCGGGCCGATGAAGATCGCCGCGCGTTTCGTCCTGCCCGCATCGCCTTCGCCTTCGACGTAGCGGCCTTCGGCGCAAACCAGATTGCCGGGCCAGGGCGTGAACGACGTGAAGACTATCTTGTCTTCCTTGCGCGATTGCTGCACTCCGGCGGTCTTCAGGTTTTCCAAAATCAGATTGACGAAGTCGCGCTCTTCGCCTTGCGGAGTCTTCAGCGGATCAATCAGCTCGTCGTTTTCGTCCACGCCCAGCGCGCGATGCGGCGACAGGCTTTCGACCGTGAACGGCCCGGCCACGCGCACCTTCTTCGGATCGGGGAATGGTTTGTCGTAAAGGTATTCGAACTCGGCTCTGGCGGCGATGGAAGCGTCAATCTCGCGTTGCCGGGCGATGCGCTGGCTCCACCATTCGTCGTGCAGCTTCCGCGCGGCGTCCGGCCACTTGTCATCAGCTTCGCGCGGGATTTCCCATTCCTCCCAATTCTTCTTCAACGCCGCGTTGAGTTCGGCGCGCAACGGTTCTAGCGCGGCCTGGAACTTCTCCCAGATGACGTCAATCTCGGCGTTGTTGGCGATGGATTTCAGCGTGATGTGCGGCACGCGCTCGTAAACGAACCCCTGCCGGATGTCGCCGCGCGTGGGATGTGACGACGGCAGTGTGTTCGCGATCTCGGCCTCCTTGCGCTGGCCTTCGGGCGAATCGGCGAGCAGGTAATACGGATAGCGCGCGCCCATAATCCGCGCGCGAGCCAGAGCAAGCGCGACCCGCGAAGTGTCAATCGTGATCCAGCGGCGGCCCCATTGTTCGGCGACGTAGGCGGTTGTGCCGGAGCCGCAGGTGGGATCGAGGACGAGATCGCCGGGGTCGGTGGCCATTAGGATGCACCTCTCAATGACTTTGGTGCTTGTTTGAACGACGTAAGTTAACGCCGTTCCAAGTTGTACCGACTCCCATCGGTCGTGAATGGGCACTACCGAGAAGTCGTCTACGCGCCGAAGGTATCGGAGTGTACGACCAGCCGGTCGGGCACGTCCCGCAGCGGCAAGATGGCGCAATCCCATACTATCTGTCTTGAATGTCCCAGTGCCCGGCGTGTAGATAACGCCGTTAAGTTTGAATTCCCGCAGATCGCCTTCCCCGGCTGGACGGGCGCTAGTCAACGAGGTGAATTGAGCGCGAACGCCATCACCAGCGATCTCGTTCTGCGCAACTTCATCTTGAGTGATCTTTCTCGTCGTTCCGTCGCTTTCGAGGACAGTGTCATATCGTTCCAGCGACAAGCTACCGCGAGACCGCTCTTGGTAAAGCTGGCGATACTTCACATTGTCGATGCTCTTCGCGAACACCAGCAGGTAATCAATGGTTTGAGGGACTAGCATCTGATCTGTCGATCCAGTCTTTTGAAAACAGATGGTCGCAACGTGGTTTTCATCCCCAAAAACCTCATCCATCACCGCCCGCACCCGATGCACATTCTCATCCCCGATCTGCACAAAGATCGAACCGCTTTCCGCGAGCAGATCGCGCGCCACCGTCAGCCGGTCGCGCAGATAGGTCAGGTAGGAATGAATGCCGTCGCGCCAGGTATCGCGAAAGGCTTTGACCTGCTCCGGCTCGCGGGTGATGTGGTCGGTATTGCCGTCCTTCACGTCGCGGCTGGTGGTTGACCACTGGAAATTGGAGTTGAACTTGATGCCGTAGGGCGGATCGAGATAGATGCATTGAACCTTGCCGCGCAAGCCCTCGCGTTCGGCCAGGCTGGCCATGACCTGCAAGCTGTCGCCGAGGATCATGCGGTTGGCCCAGTGTCCGTCGTGCTGATAGAAATCGGTCTTGTCCGCGTCTTCCGGGAACCCGTTGAAGTCGGCGAAGAGATCGGGCTGCGCTTCGGCGTCCTTGCCGGCTTTCGATTGCCGCAGCAGATCGTCAACGAGCGCCTTCGGATGAACTTTCTCCTGGATGTAAAGCGGCGGCGCGTGGACGACCAGATCCGACCAATCCTGTTCGTCCTTGCCGCGCCAGACCAGTTGCGGATCGAGATCGCGGTTGCGGCGTTCGTATGCCACGCGGACGGGGGTTTGATCGGTCTCGCGCATCACCGACTGGTATTCGGCGGTGGGGATGTTCTTGCGCGATGCGTCATCGTGCCTGATGGTTTCGACGGTCTTTTTGATTTGGTTCTTGGCCATGAATTGTTTTTGTGAATGTGAAATATGCGTTCCGCGTTCTTCGTCCCATCGGGACGGTTTGAATTTAGGCAGGTCGTTTACGGCCTGCGCGCGTGAACGCAAATTCCGCGTCCCATCGGGACGATTGAATTTAGGCAGGTCGTTTACGGCCTGCGCGCGTGAACGCAAATTCCGCGTCCCATCGGGACGATTGAATTTAGGCAGGTCGTTTACGGCCTGCGCGCGTGAACCCAAATTCCCCGTCCCATCGGGACGGTTGAATCATTCCGCGTCCGCCGAATCAACCCCACACATAACGTTCGTCGTAAGCGACGCCGTGCCGCTGCAAAAAATCCAAATACTCTTCCTGAAACCCTCTCTGTTGATGATGTTCGCGTTGTTTTTGAATGTAGCTGACCACCGATTCGAGGTTCGATTTACTGACGGTGAACGCGCCGTAGCCTTCCTGCCACGCGAAATCACGTAACGCCGGGAACGTCTCGTGAATCCATTTGGAAGAATCGCCTTTCAGGTATTGGGCGATTTGGCTCGGCGACAATGTCGGGGGAGCCATCACCAGGGCATGAATGTGATCGTCAAATCCTCCGACTTGCAAAGCGGTCATTTTGTGGGCGCGCGCGACGCCGCCAATATAAGCCCACACCCGTTGTTCGATATCGGGCGTGATATGAGCCACGCGGTTCTTGGTGCTGAAAACCAGGTGGTAATGGAGCGAAGAGTAGGTGTTTGCCATGGGGTCGGCCTCCAAAGGTTCAATCGTCCCGATGGGACGGGGATGTTTGTTGTCACGCGTTAGCAGGCCGTGAACGACCTGCCTAAATTCAATCGTCCCGATGGGACGGGGATGTTTGTTGTCACGCGTTAGCAGGCCGTGAACGACCTGCCTAAATTCAATCGTCCCGATGGGACGGGGATGTTTGTTGTCACGCGTTAGCAGGCCGTAAACGACCTGCCTAAATTCAATCGTCCCGATGGGACGGGGATGTTTGTTGTCACGCGTTAGCAGGCCGTGAACGACCTGCCTAAATTCATGCTGTCCCTACGGGACGAAGAAGTGTGATTCGACCGGCTGATCATTTGGCCAGCGGCGCGGTAATTGTATCAATCATTTGGTTGAAATGCGCTTCCACCTTCGACGCGAAATCTTCTTCCATCTGAAACACGTCGGTGAATTCGGCGAACGCCCAGCGGCCGTATTGTCCGTTATTGTTCACGCCGGGAATCCAGTAAGTGTCCATCGTCTGTTTTTTATCTTTGGCGTCTTCGCGGCGGTAGCCTTTGATTTCGACGATCAGATGCAGCGGGTCTTCGGGGCCGCGCCCGTCGTCCAGCAGCACGATGAAATCGGGGATGTATTTGCGCATCTCGGAGCCGTAGCGGTACGGGACTTCCAAACCCAGGTTGTGATTCTTGACGTAAGCCCGGACTCGCGGATGCGCTTCGGCGACACGGCAGAATTCGGCTTCCCAATCGCTGTCGAGGATCACCCAGTTGATGTGACAGCGGCGCGCGTCGGTCTGCCAGCGATGCGTCTTCGACGTGTTGAATTTGACGTGCGCCGTCGAGCCGGTGGGATTGTACGGATCGAGCACGACCTTGATGGGACGCTCGTCCATCATCGCCTGCGTGATGCCGGCGGTGATGCGCTGGCAGGCCATATCGGCCAGTTCCTGATACATCAATTGCGCCGGATACGTGCCGCCCTTGCAAACCAGACACTCGTCGAGCCATTGCCTGGTGATGCGTTTGAGCTGGCCGAACAGGTGCAGCCTGGCTTCTTCGCCGGGGTCGCGCCACCTGGTGTAAAGCAATCGTTTGGTCAGATGCATCAGCAAGGTTGAATGGCGCAGGTCGCCCAGATGCTTCAGGTTCAGATCAACCGATTCGCCGATGATGCCCGCGTTTTGCGTGATCGAAGGGCCGACCAGATCGGGCGTCAGTTCCAGCACGGAATCCGCGTTGAATCTGGCTTCCAGCCGGTCGTCGGGCAATTCGACGCGGTACCCGGCCACGCGCGGGAAGCGGATTTCAAGCTGGTCGCGGTCGGGGCGCACGGCTTTGACCTGAATTGTTTCGCGCGGTTTTTGCGGCGGCGCGACGACCGGCCTGGCGGTGAAATCGAATGGGATGCCCAATATGTCCGCGTATTCGACGGGGAGCATGTTCACTTCGTTGAGTTCGTAAGATTGGCGGCGCAGCGCGCGCCCGATCACCTGTTCGCACAGCAACTGAGTTCCGAAAGCGCGCACGCCCAGAATGTGCGTCACGTTGTTGGCGTCCCAGCCTTCGGTGAGCATCGAGACTGAAACCACGCAGCGGATGGATTCGCCCAACTGCCCGGCCTTGCCGACGGTGTTCATCACTTCGCGCAGCAGTTGTTGATCGGTCAGGTTGTCGGCCTGCCGGCGGTCGCCGGTGCGTTCGATGATCTCGCGGCGGAAGCGTTCGATCTCCGGCCCGGCCAGACGGCGGAAGTTGTCATCGAGCGATTCGCCCGATTCAAGCTGTTCGCTGTCAATCAACAACGTGCGAGGCCGTCCGAACGGATTGCCGTGCTCGTCGAAGTTGCGGAAGAGCGCCAGCCGTCCGTTTTCCAGCGACGTTGTTCCGTCCTCGTTTTCGCGCTCGAAGCCGGAGATGTAATCGTAAACCAGCTTGGAGGTCGAAGTGTTGTTGCAAACCACGATGAAACAAGGCGGCGTGCGAATCCCGGCCTCCTGCCAGAGTTGCCAGGTTTTTTCGTAATGCCCGTAAAGCGCCTCGAGCGCAGTTTGCAACTCGACGGGCAGTTTGAGCGGATCGAGGTCCTGCGCCTTGCCGCGCCCTTTCTTCGGCATCTTCGCGCGGATGTGTTCCCACAGGTCGCGGAATTTGGGCATCTCGCCGCCGGGGATGTTGTCGGCCACCGGCACGCGCGGCAATTTGACGATGCCGCATTCGATGGCGTCCATCAGCGAAAAATCGCTCATCGTCCACGGAAACAGCGTGCCTTCAGCGTAACCCGAACCGCGCAGGAAAAACGGCGTGGCCGAAAGATCAATGACGCGCGAAAGGCCGAGTTTGCGGTTGACTATCTCCAGGCCGGAAATCCACAGCCGCGCGGCCTCGTTGTTCTTCTTCGCCTCTTCCTTGTCGTCGCCTTTCAATTCGCCGGCGTCGTCTTCGCCCGGTTTTTCGCGGTAACAATGATGGGCTTCGTCGTTGATCACGAGGATGTTTTTCAATCCCATCAGGTCGGGCATCACGCGCTGCAACATCTGCCCTTCGGTTTCCAGCGTGTTCAGAGGCTCGCCGCGCCCTTGCAGCAATGAACGCCCGCCTTTTGAAAGCTCCACGCGTTCGCGCAGTTTGAAGGCGTGGTAATTGGTGATGACGATCTTGGCGCGCTTCACGTCTTCCAGCATATCGCCGGGGACAAGCTCGCGGCTGGCGTAATAACTGTCGGGATCGTTGGGTTGCAGCACGCGCAGACGGTCTTTGATGGTCAATCCCGGAGCGACCACCAGAAAGCCGCGCGTGAATCGCTTGCTCTGCTCGCGGCGCACAGCGTTGATGGTTTGCCACGCGATCAGCATCGCCATCACGGTGGTCTTGCCCGCGCCGGTGGCCAGCTTCAACGCCAGCCGCGCGAGTTCCGGATTGGCGTCGTTGTTGGCGTTGGCCAGATGATCCAGAAATCTTCTGCCGGTTCTGCCCAGAGTCGGAGCGACTTCGGTCAGCCAGATGACCGTCTCGACGGCTTCGACCTGGCAGAAGAAAGGCCGGATGTCGCTGAATTGATGTCGCCGCCAATGTTCGAGCAGCCGCGCCGTTTCGGGCGTGACCTGCCAATCGGCGGGATTCGGCAGAGCGCGCCACTGATCAACGTAATGCCGAAGCTCGGTGATGTTGGACGTGGGATCGTAGAGTTGCTTTTCGGTCGAAAGCCCGCGGCCTTCGTCGAAGATCATCTGCTGCTGTTCGGCTGCGCTCTTGCGCTTTTTGGGTTTCGGAATCGGCGTGATGAATTCCGCGCGGCGACGGCTTTCGATGATCTGCTGCGTCGGCTGACCGGAAGCGTCAAGCTCCCAGTGGCGTCTGGGATATTCGTAGGGCGAGTTGAGGACAGGTTGATCGAAAAATTGATTGCTCATTTCCGCAGGTCTCTTGGTTTTTGAGGAAGGTCAAGCCAGGCGCGACAAATCGTTTTTGCGCGTGGCGCCGGGGCGGAATTGGGACGTCGGTTCTGCGCGGTGTGAGAGTATACGGATGGCGCGCGCGTTTGCCCAGACTCAATGCCCTCCTAAATCGAAACACAAAATATTGGAACACCAGCCACAGAGGCCACAGAGAACACAGAGGTGAAAGGCGCATATTTATTTGTCTCTGTGCTCTCTGTGGCCTCTGTGGCTAAAAATGTTTGTCCCAACATCATATAGTTTGATTTAGCGTTCGCACGCGCTCTTCCAATTCCTGCGTGATCTGCGCCGGATCGGTTCCCCGCTCGAATTTCACCGGCTCGCCGAAAGTCACCGTCACCGTTCCGGGCCGCGAGAAGTAGCGCCGCTCCTCGGTCAGATCGAACAGCCCTTCGATCTTGATCGGAACGACGGGCAGGTCAAGCTCCTCGGCCAGCAAACCGATGCCGCTCATAAACGGATTCATCCGCCCATCCTGTGTCGTGCGGCCTTCGGGAAAAACCAGCACGCTGTAGCCTTCATCCACCGCTTCACCGGCGAACGCGAAGGAGCGGCGGAATCCGCTCTTTTGCGGTAGCGCGAAGACATTGAAGACTGTGACGACCAGCAGGTAGCTCGCGCGATCAAGCAAACGCCCGAACCAGTTGGTTCCTTCCAGCCCGCGTCGCAACCCGCGCAACCGTTCGCCGCCCATCGCAACCGCCAACCGGCGTCTGAATCTTGACGGCAATGCGAACAGAATCATTCCCGGATCAACCATCGAGATGTGATTTGCGATGAAGAGCGCAGGCCCGCGCAGGTCGCGCAATCGCTCGATTCCCCGCACGCGCGGCCAGCACATCGCGACGACGAACGGCTCGATGAGCAGGTGGAACGCCAACCCGCGAAGCCACGTGACCGGCCATCGGCGCGCCCATTTCGGATACGGATATTCGATGACTGGTTCGACGCTCCGGCCTTCGTGAATCATCCGCTCGATGTCGCCGAGCGTCGTCGCTGGCGTCAGCGACGCTTCATCGAGTTCGATCTGGTAGCGGTCTTCGAGCGCGCTGAGCAGTTGGACGCGTCCGAGCGAATCCAGCTTCAGATCGGCGCTCAGACTCGCGTTCGCGGCGGGCTTGCCAATGGCTATTGACTTGTCGCCGCTTATTGATGCGATCAATTCGGCGAGCGATCCTTTGCCGATTTCGGGCGCCGCCGCTCCCGCAGCCTTCGCCATCACGACTTGTTTGACAATCGGCTTGCGCACTTTGCGCGTGGGCGTACGCGGGAAATCGGGTTCAGTCCAGACCGACCAGCGACGCATCTGCTGTGATTGGCTGAGCTGCGCGTTGGCTCGTTTGACGATCTCAGCCGGATCGGCTTTTTCATCGCGCAGGATCAGCACGGCCATCGGCTCCGGCCCCTGTCCGCTCTCGACGCCGATCACGCAACTGTCGCGCACTTCGGGTTGATGGTTGAGCGCGGCTTCAAGATCGTCGGGGTAGATGTTCAATCCGGCGGCGGTGACGATGACATCTTTCTTGCGGCCTTTGAAAAAGATGTTTCCTTCGGCGTCCATCTCGCCAATGTCGCCCGTGTGCAGCCAGCCTCCGTCATCCGCTTCTTTCTGACCATTGTCGCGCCAATAACCCGATGAGACGTTCGCGCCGCGCACCAGAATCTCGCCGCTCGCGTCCAGCTTCAGTTCCTGGCCCGGCAGCGCCTTGCCAATCGAACCGCGTTTGATCTTGAATGGATGACTGACCGTCACCAGCGAGGCTGTCTCGGTCATTCCGTAACCTTGCACGACGGCGAAGCCCAGCCGCTGCCAGAACGTTTCGATCTCTTCGTCGAGCGTCGCGCCGCCCGAAACGAACGCCCAGAACTTCCAACCGAATTTGCGGTGAACATCGCGGAATATCCACCACCGTTTCAGAAAATGTTTGCCTTCGGCGCGGGCGAAGCGGCGGCGAAAATCTTCGAGCCGCCCTTTCGCCTCGTAATCGCGTTCGATCTTTTCGCGCAACGTTTCAAGCTGTCGCGGCACGGCGGCGATGACCGAGATGCGCTCGCGTTTGACGGTCTCGATGATGTCGGACGGATTGAATGAGTTTTGAAAGAAGGCTTCGCCGAAAAGCAGTCGCGGCACGAACATTCCCATGAACTGGCCGAAGATGTGGCTCAACGGAATCAGGCACAAAAAGCGGATCGGGTGAAAGATGCGCTCGAACTTCAAATACTTGTTGATCTCGGTTTCGAGCGGCGTGATGTTCGCCAGCAAATTGCGATGCGTCAGGCGGACGCCTTTCGGCTCAGCAGTCGTGCCCGAAGTGAAGATGATTTCGGCCAGATCGTCCGCGCCGATGTTTGCGTTTTGATACGGCGCGGGCGAGTGATGGCGGACGGTTTCAGTCAAATCATCGAAGCGCAGCGTGGGCAATTGATCTTTGAAACGGCGCGCCTGTTCATCATCGCCGAGCAGCAATCGCGCCTCGACCTGCCGTTGGACGCGAAGCGCGAAATCGGGCGCGCTTTGTTCGTCGAGCGGAACCGCCACCGCGCCGCGCAGCATGCAGCCGAAGAAAGCCGCGACCCACTCCGGGCTGTTTTCGCCCCAGAGCAGAACGCGGTCGCCGTTGCCGACGCCGCGCGATTCAAGCTCACGGGCGAATTGGCAGGCCGTCCTCGCCAGGCGCGCATATGACCAGCGAGCGACGCGCAAACCGCGCTGTTGCGCGACTGCAATATCTTCATTCCGCGTCAGACATTGATCCAGTAAGTTGTGAATCGTTTTCCGCATATCGCCTTCCCGATCTACCCCGATTATCCCACCTCCAAATTCAGATACCACCTTCGCCCGGCTGCTTCAATATCTGCGGGAAGAGTTGCAGGAGACGCCGTGTCTATTTCGGACTTCCGATGATGAATCGGACAGAGGAAGGAACAATGGTGAGTACCGCCGGAGTGAAGCCCGCCGCTTCACCGTCAATGTCAACGGCGAGCGCGCCGTCGCAGGCGATTTCGACTTTCGAGGCTCTGTGATAGCTGACTTTCGGATTGTTCAGATACGATCCGCGCTGAATGCCGGGCAATTCTCTGATAACGTCCCATCGCGTCGCGCCGTCGGTCAGCGCCACGTCGCACAGTCCGTCATTCAGTTCGGCGCTCGGCGCCAGCATCATCCCGCCTCCCGCGAAGCGGCCATTGGCGACGACGAGAAAATTGGAGTTGATTTCGAGCGCCTGTTCGCCATCCATCCGCACAATCACCGGGCGATTCCTGTAATTCCGCAGAGCCTTCAACGCAGCGATGACGAAACGCGGACGCCCGCCGATCCATCGCGGCCAACTCTCGCGCCAGGCGTTGACCGTCGTCACCGCCTCACCGCCGAGACCGAAACTCACAACATTGATCGAATGGCGTGTAACCGGCTGGTCATCTCGATCCAACAATTCAATGCGCAAAACATCCAGCAATGCGGTCTCGCGCCGCTTGATGGCGTCCAGCGCGTCGTTGCGCGCGATCAGCCCGACGCTGCGGCGAAAATCCGACCCGGTTCCGGCGGGCAATAATCCGATTGCGGCTTTGGCGTTGATCACCCGGCCCGCTTCGTCGAAATATCCGTTGACTACTTCGCTGAGCGTGCCGTCGCCGCCGACCGCGATGACCGCCTCTTCGCCGTGACGCAAAACCCATCGCGCGACCTGCATGGCTTCGCCGGGATGTTTGGTCACGTATTCGTCGAATTTGACGCCCCTGTCGGTGAACTCACGCCGAACCTTCGTCCATTCGCGCAACGCGCGTCCGCGAGCGGCTGTCGGATTGATGATGAAGAACATTGGCGGTGGTTGGTGGTTGGTGGTTGGTGGTTGGTGGTTGGTCGCGATCAGCCGGCATTGATTCCATCACCAACCACCAACCACCATTTCAGTCAAACAAATCGGGCTGCTCCCTGGTAATGCGGGCGTACAGCGGTTGGAATTGAAACCAGCCGGCGGTTGTGGAGCCGACCTGCTGGCAAGTGAGTTTGGCGCTTTCGTGTTCGATCAATCGCAATTCGCCTGCGGCCTGCGCCAACAACTGCGCCTGACAACTACGCTCCATCGTGATGAACCACCAGGCGGCTTCGTCAACCGTCTTGCCGACGGTCAGCAATCCGTGATTGCGCAGGATGACGGCCTTGTGATTGCCGAGCGCGGCGGCGATGCGCTGGCCTTCCGCCGTGTCGTAAACGACTCCGGTAAAATCGTTGAAGACGCTGTGGTCTTCATAAAACGCGCAGGCGTCCTGCGTGATCGGATCGAGCTGCCGCCCCAACGCCGACCACGATTTACCGTACATCGAATGCGCGTGAGCGGCGGCCACGCAATCGGGGCGCGCCGCGTGAACCGACGAATGGATGGCGAACGCGGCGGCGTTGACTGGGGATTCGCCTTCGACCACTTCGCCCTGGTCGTTGACCAGAACCAGATCCGAAACGCGAATCTGGCTGAAATCCACGCCGAACGGATTAACCCAGAAATGGTCCGTCCTTTCGGGATCGCGCGCAGTGATGTGCCCCGCGACGCCTTCGTCGAAACCGAATTTGGCGAAGAGACGGAAGGCGGCGGCCAGACGCTGCTTGCGGTGCAGCCGTTCTTCTTCGGCCGATTTGAAAGTCGGCGGTTGCGGCAACTTGAAAGGTGTGGTTGGAGTGATGATCGCGGCGTCCATTGTGGCTCCGGGGCCGGAGATTGCTTCTGCCATAAGATGCTCCTCGGAAAAAGTGGGACAAGATGCCATCTAGTTCCACTTGCTGATGATTTGTGAATTGGGTTTCTTGAACGCCGGGAAATTAACACCATCAAGCTGAATAAGCCAAACGGAACGGACAGAAACAACTTTGACGGCCAGCCACGGGTTGAATCCAAAATTTTACCAGGGCCTCAATAACCCTTTCTCTAATTTGAAAGCTTCGTGCTAGAATGCGCGCGAAAATTTTGGGCAATTTCATCAATCCCCGAGTCTAAATAATGCGATTCATTGCTCCAGCTTTTAAGTTGTAGCTGTCATTTCCCGAATATCGAAATGTCAAAAGCCGAATTCTTTTGCAAGTCGGCATAG
>WBZO01005167.1_pt1 | contig 13503 bp, 10 predicted proteins | sample 5204261 | NCBI WGS metagenome assembly WBZO01 (sample SAMN12412400, study PRJNA552823) | activated sludge metagenome | isolation source: activated sludge from anammox sidestream of wastewater treatment plant... | place: USA: North Carolina | collected 2017-09
CGGTCAGGGGATCGACTCGAAAGACATAACATCCGCCAATTTCGTTCTCGCCTTTATGCCCTTCATAGTCAGAATCGATGCCATAGGCAGGATCGGAAAACCAGATCGAGCCGTCCGACTTGATCACCACATCGTTGGGGCTGTTCAGCCGCTTTCCCTGGTAGTTGTCGGCGATAACCGTGACGCTGCCATCGTGCTCCGTGCGCGACACTCGGCGCCCCCCATGTTCGCAGGAAACAAGGCGCCCCTCCCGATCGACGGTGTGACCATTCGTGTATCCGGCCGGTTGCCGAAACACGCTCGTATGACCGGACGTCTCATCCCAGCGCATCATGCGGTCATTGGGAATGTCACTCCAGACGAGATAGCGCCCGGCGGCAAACCAGGCAGGACCTTCCGCCCACCGGCAGCCCTCGAAGAGGTGCTCAACCCTGGCGCTCTGTTTGATCAGCGAGCCAAAACGGGGATCGATGATTTCGAAATCCTGCTCTGCCATGCCTGCACCCGCTTCCAGTCGCGAAGAAACCCACTCATTGCGCATCATCCTACAGGGTATCGCCAGGTCTTGACATCGGTCCCGGTCCTGCGGTCTTCGGAAGTCCTATGCCAAATCAGGACCATTTGCCTACGTGGTTGCATAGAAGCCGAATCCCCAGTCGCCTACGTTTCCGAGTGACCGCCCGGCCGATCGCCGGATGGCAATCTGACCGCTCTGCTGAATCGACCGGCATCGCTTCCGCAGATTTCCCGCCTCAATCGAAGACACGTGATGGCGGGAGTGCGTCGGTATGTGCAGACGGGTGCGATGGTGGGTCGCGGCGATGTTCGTCGGGACATTGGTGATTTCCCTGCTGGGTCCGGTCCAGCTGGCGGCACAGGAGTCGACAGGAGAACCGGTTGCGGCCGGCCAGCCAGCGACGGTGATGATCGATACTCCGCTGTATGCCGAGCCGACGCCGGAGTCAACACAGACCGAGTGGCTGACCGCGGGTTCGCCCATCACCCTCCTCGACATGCCACTCCCGTCGATGTTCGACGGGCAACTCTGGATCCGAATCGCCACACCCCAATCCAGTGGCTATCTGCCGATGACCGTAATCAGCACGGAGCCAGCCGACCCGGTTGTCGCGCCGGAGCCGGTCATTGTCGACTGGCAGCTTATCCAGTCAACGACCGATGTACCGTGTCTGGCCGAGCCGCGAACCGATGCAGCTGTGCTCGCTCTGCTCCTCCCTGGGCAGGAAGTCGGTTTCCTCGCCGCAGACGCCGATGGGTGGCAGCAGGTGCGCTGCGCGGACCAGAATGGCTTTGTGCCGGCGGCGGTGTTTGAGGTCCCCACCCCGGCTCAAACACCAGAAACGGTGGAGACACCAGTTCCGGAAACGTCTGAGACACCCGCTCCCGACCCCTCTTCATCGGCCGTCCCTGTAACATCGTCTCCGGAGGATGCGACCGCGGCTTCGCCGGAAACGGCATCGGCGACACCGGAACCACCTTCGCCAACGACCACCTCAACACCGAACGAGACCCCTGCGGACACCGCCACTCCTCTGGCTTCACCAGACACTGCCGATGCGCCTCAGATCGATCAGGTGACGTCAGCAGCTGCGGAGATAACCGTTCTGTCGCCGGATCCTGTGGCGACCGAAGTGGCCCCCGAGGTCTCGGCCATCATTGGTGGCGGCACCGGATATGTGCGCGGGACTGAGGGCGCTGGACTTCGGTGCCGAGCCGGGGCGAATCTGTCGGCAGCCACCATCGCGGTCCTCCCCGAGGGAGCGGCGATCACCTCTCGCGGTTCGGTTTCCGGCGACTGGCAACCTGTGTACTGCTCCGGTCAAAGCGGATTCGTCTGGGCCGAGTTTGTCGGCAACACTCCGGGCGCCAGCACCAGCGGATCAGTTGGCACGGTCCAGGGAACCGAGGGAGCGTGGCTGCGCTGCCGGTCCACCGGTTCGTACGCCGCCGCGGTCATCACGACGCTCGCCCCGGGCACCTCAGCCACGATTCGTGGCTCCGCCCAGGGCGGATGGATTCCTGTCATCTGTGGCGGCCAGAACGGCTGGGTGCACGGCGACTATTTCGGTGCAGGTGGATCGTCAGGCACCTCTTCTGGCGGCTTTGCCATCGGGCAGACGGTCCATGTAGCCGGCACAGATGGAGCCGGTGTGAGATTTCGGTCGAGTGCCAGCTACGATGGCGCGGTGATCTCGGCGCTGCCGGAAGGCTCCGGTCTGACCGTGCGATCGGGATCGAGCGGAGAGTGGGTCGCTGTCACGCGCAATGGCACAAACGGATTCGTGCACCGCGACTTCCTCGCCGCCGGCGCCGGCTCGACTTCATCGGGATCAGTTGGTACATCAGATCTCACTGGCGGCAGTCACGCGCGAGTCACTGAGCCCCTGCGTCTGCGGTCGGGAGCCTCACTCTCCGCCTCGACGCTGGCGGTAGCCACTGCGGGGATCGTGGTGAAAATCACCGGCGGAAAATCGAATGGCTACTACCCGGTTAGCTGGGGAGCCATGAACGGCTATATGTCCGGCGACTACCTGGAGTGGACCAACGCATCTCTGAGCAGTGGCCCGTCAACTGCGCCCGGGACAACAACCCCGGTGGGCAACGCGGGTTCGGGCGTCAGCACCTCGACTGGCCTGGCCATTGTCGACTACGCGTTGCGCTATGTCGGATATCCGTACGTATGGGGAGGGCGTGGTCCAGACGAATTCGACTGTGCCGGTTTCGTCTATTGGGTCAACTTCAAAACCACCGGTATCGATCTGGTCGGCGGGGTGATCAATCAGTACACCTATGGTCGTCCTGTCCCCTGGGGTCAATTGCAACCCGGCGATATCGTGAACTTCGCCAACACCTATATGCCGGGGCTCTCCCACAACGGGATCTACATCGGGAACAATCAATTTGTCCATGCTTCGAACCCGACGGACGGGGTGATCGTCAGCAATCTGACCAACAACTACTACCTGACCCGCTGGTATGGCGCGAGAAGGATCATCTGAGGCCAGTCATCCGGAAACTTGAACTTCCTGGGCCCTTGCTGGCTGGAGGTCGCGGTTTCACCTATGCTTGCCGGTGTTTTCAGATTCTCTGTCGCTGCTTCTGACAAGATTGGCGCATGAAGATCTATCTCGCCTCTCCGCTCGGTTTTGCCGAATCGACCAGCCAGTTCATGACCGAGCTGGCCGCAGAACTCCGCGGCATCATGGACGTGAGCAACCCCTGGGACGACCACCGCTTCGACGACGCGTTCCGGCAGGCGCCTCAGATTGCCGATCGCCAGGAACGGCTTGCGCTCTACCACCGAATCAACACCGAACTGGGACGCTCGAACGCGGAGCGCATCGACGATTGCGATGGCATGGTGGCGATTCTCGATGGAGTCGATGTCGATTCGGGTACCGCTGCGGAAATTGGTTACGCCTTTGCCCGCGGCAAGCACATCGAAGGTCTCCGCACTGATTGGCGTCTGACCGGCGATAACGAAGGTTCGCTGGTCAATCTGCAGGTGCAGTACTTCATCGAAGCATCTGGCGGTTCTGTCCACACTAACCGCCAGTCGCTTCTCGCCGCGCTGAGCAACTGGTCCGCATCGCGCTGATCCCAACGTTCCTCGCCGGCATCCCGCCGATGCGCATGCGTCGCTCGCCCAATCGACGGGCTGAGTAGAATGTCGCACATGACCGACCCATCGAATCGCTGGAGCATACCGTGGACATCGCTGAGCGCCCCCTGCTGGCATTGACGATTGGCGATCCGTCCGGTATCGGACCGGAAATCACCCTTAAAGCCCTCACCCACCGTGAGGTCTTTGCCAAGTGCCGACCGGTGGTCGTCGGAGATCGGCGTGTTCTGACGCGGGCCATGCCCCTCCTCGGCGATTCCGATCTCACCATCTTTCCCGTCGACGATCCCGCTGCCGGCGTCTTCGAACCGGGGTTCGTGTCGCTCATCGACGTACGCAATGCCGATCCCCGCGACTGCCCCATCGGACACATTTCGGCAGTCAGCGGCAACGCGGCCGTCGAATACGTCTTTGTCGCGACAGACCTGGCCATCGCCGGTGATATTGACGGGATCGTTACCGCGCCGTTGAACAAGGCCGCCATGCACGCCGCGGGGTTCTCGTACGCCGGACATACAGAGCTTCTGGCCGAGCGCACGAACGCCGACAAGGTCAGCATGCTCCTTGTCGGACCCAATCTGAAAGTCGTGCACGTTTCCACCCACGTCGCACTGGAGGAGGCAATTCGGCGGGTGACACGGCAACGAGTCGAGGAGGTCATCGATATCGCCTGGCAGTCCTGTGTGGCCCTGGGAGTCGACGATCCATTGATTGCCGTTGCCGGTCTGAATCCACACGCCGGCGAGGGTGGCATCTTCGGCAAGCAGGAGATCGACGAGATCCAGCCGGCCATCGACGCGGCGCGATCCCGGGGGTTGCGCGTAACCGATCCGCAACCGGGCGACACCGTATTTCTGCGAGCGACCAAGGGCGCGTTCGATATCGTAGTGGCCATGTATCACGACCAGGGGCATATCCCCATGAAGCTCCTGGCCTTCGACTCGGGCGTCAACGTCAGTGTCGGACTGCCGATCATCCGCACTTCGGTCGATCACGGCACCGCGTTCGATATCGCCGGACAGGGTATTGCCAGCGAAGAGAGCATGCTGGCAGCCATCGATGTGGCCGTGCGCATGGTCCGCGCTCGACGGCCGACGCCGCACTGACATGGACAGCCCTCAACTGGTGATCATCGCCGATGATCTGACCGGAGCGGCGGATACGGCGGGAGCACTGGCCGGGCGCGGGTTTTCGGTCGCGCTCTGTCTCGATCAGCAGCCCGCTGGTGGAGTCGACGTGCTGTCCTTCTCCGCAGACACTCGCGACGCTCCCCGGCAGAGCGTCACGAAACATCTGGACACTGTCATCGACCAGGGGCGTCGCAACGGCGAGCCTTCTCGCTGGTATCACAAGATCGACAGTGCCCTGCGGGGTCACCCGGGTCCCGAACTGCGCCACATGATGGATCGACTCGACAGGCGGGTTGCCATTGTCTGCCCGGCCCTTCCATCGCAGGGTCGCACGGTCATAGGTGGCCAGATCAGAATCAATGGGCTGCCGTTGCATGACTCCCCCATGAGCGAAGGAAAGACGACGTCACACTGCGCGGAACTCCTCGGCCGCCGCGATGGAGAGTCGATCACCACGATCGATCTCGCGCGTGTGAGACGAGGCGCCACAGAACTTGCTGCCGCGATTGGCACGGGAACCTCCGGCATCTGGCTGATCGACGCGGAAACCGATCAAGATCTGCAGATCATCGCCGCCGCAATCAAAGACAACCCGGCGATTCTGCCTGCCGGTTCGGCAGGACTGGCCACGGCCATGGGAGCAAGTCTGGCCCATCCGCAGTCGGTGCCTCCGCAGATCTCGCTCCCCGTCTCGCCAGGCCCCGCTCTGCTGGTCGTTGGCTCCGCCCACCCGGCCAGTGCTGAGCAGGTGCGCGTCGCCGAACAGCGAGGCGCCCGCGTCATCCGCCCGACCCAGGTCGAGCGCGTCTGGAATTCGTCCGAGCAACGAACCCTGTGTGTTGCTCTGCGAGCAGCCATCGAGGCGGGCACGGATACGATCGTTACCCTCTCCGGTTGCCCTCGTTCACCGCTGGCGCCGCAATTTCTGGCGCGACAGCTCGCCAATGTGGTTGGCGATGCCGTGGGACCGACGCAGATCGGCGGGTTTGTCCTCACAGGCGGTGAAATCGCGGCAGCTGTCTGCAACCGAATCGGCGCCGGATTTCTCTGGTTGCGCGGTGAGGTCGCCCCGGCGGTTCCGTGGGGAGTGATTGGCGCCGGGGACTTCGCGGGATTGCCAGTCGTCACAAAGGCGGGCAGTTTCGGAGCGCCCGAGGTGCTCTGCCGATCCGTCGACCTGATGCGCGGACTCAATCGATAATCAATTCCCCGTTGGCCAGCAGCGGCGCACCATCGACGTCAATTCGACCGTTCTCCCGCAGATCGACGATCAGATCCCAGTGGATGGCCGATCGGTTGGCGCTGCCAGTTTCCGGATATCCCTGTCCCAGGGCGATATGGGCAGTGCCGCCGATTTTCTCGTCGAGCAGAATCTGACCGGTGAAACGATCAATATCACGGTTCGTCCCCACCGCGACCTCTCCCAATCGGCGGGACCCCTCATCCGTGTCCAGAGCGGCGAGCAGATACTCCTCGTTGCGAACGGCCGACGCGTCGACCACCTGACCGACCCGAAAGCGCAAGCGAATACCGCTGATCTCCCGACCTCCGGTCGTCACCGGGAAACTGCAGGTGATTTCGCCTTCCGCCGAATCCTCGACCGGACCGGTGAACACTTCACCGGAGGGGAGATTGCGGCGGCCGTCGGAATTGATCCACCTGCGTCCTTCGATTCCCACTCTGAGATCAGTGCCGGGTCCGGTCAGGCGAAGTTCCCGGCGTGGCGTCAGCCATTCGATCAATCGAGCCTGCCGAGCGGAGAGTTCCCGCCAGGCAGCCACCGGATCGGCAAGATGGACCTTGCAGGCCCGAAAGATGAAATCGGCGTAGTCATCGGTGGACATCCCGGCATCCTGGGCATAGGCAGCTGTCGGAAACAGGGTCAGCGACCAGCGCAGATCGCCAGCCGCCGCTCGTTCGGCGAATGTCCGGCTGATGTCCCCGCGCGCTTTGCGCCAGAGGATGCTGCGGGCAGGATCGACATCACTGCTGCCGCGGGTGTTTTCTTCGGCTACGATGCGAATTGACACATCCGCTTCCAATCGGGCAAAACGCTCGACTGGTGAAATGAACTGGAGTTGCTCGTCTGAACCGAAGCGATGCAGTTCAGCCTCGAGACCGGGAATCACCGGCGCCACCACCGGCAAACCACCTGCCCGCAGGACGGAGCGATAGGTGGCCCGCATCAGCGTCGCGGCAGCCAACTCCCCGGTGATGAACACTCGCCGGCCTGGCTGTACATCGGTGCAGTAGGTCGTCAGCAGGTCGGCCCAGCGATCGATCCGCTGGTCGAAGAGTGCTCCGGTCACGCCTCCATCAATCCATGCTGAACGGTGGGTAGCGGTCGGTCATCAGCGAGGTGTAGACGCCGACTCGCTGCGACCAGCGGGTGACACCCACCACAAAGTCGAACATTCCCCGTGGGAATCGTCCCGTGATCAGAATGGCGAAAAAGGCGATGAACAGGACGACGTACATGGCGATTCCCAGAATCGTCAGCACGAAGTAATGTGGTATCGCCAAAAGCCACTTGACGAAGATGAGCCAGCGGGAGAGCGTTGGCGGATACTCGAGTTCGAGAGTCACCGGGTATGCGCTGTCACCAAAGGGTGGATACTCATCCCGCTGCAACATCCAGCCATAGACCATGACATTCGCCGTCCAGCGCGTGTACATGAGCATGAAATCCCACAACCCACGCGGAAATCGCTTCGTGAACAGAATGGCGAAAAACGCAACGAAGAGGACAAAACCCGCCGCCACCGACAGAAACCACAGAACGATGAAGTGCGGAATGACCAACAGCCATTTGACGAAGATCTTCCAGCGCGACAGGCGTTCCGGATACTCGACATCGTAGACCAGCAATGGATCGCTGCCGGAGTATGCCGGTGTGCGCTGGTCAGGCTGGTATCCCATCGAACTCGATACAGCGGGCGGGGCGAATCCCACCGCGGCCGATACCGGAGTTCCACAGGTCTCACAAAATCGACTCCCAACCGCGAGAGGCGCCCCACAGTTGGAACAGGTGGCTGGCTGACTGCTCAATCGAGTTTCCCTTCGCTGAACAAGCTTCTTCCTATGATAGCGTACTCCTGAGACATCGCTTTGACAACGAGACAACAGAATAAGCGCGTGGTCAATCGACTTCCTCGGCAATGACCATCACTACCTCTCCCTGCTCGGTGATCGCCCGGAACTTCCTGGCCAGCACCCACCCGTCAATATCAGCCGTGATGATCACGCCCGGTTCATCCCACCGATCAAAATCGTGAATGCGGGTGACCGGCGTCCCTTTTTTGACAAACGAGCCAATCTCCGCCAGTGGTTCGCTTATGCCCCTGATGGGAGCCGTCACCCAGCGATCGATATCGGTGTTGGACACCAACCGCTGCCGGTCGAGACCCGGTCTGGTGTTGTCCACGACAGGAGAAGACAGCAGTCCGAAGTGCCGCAGCACATTCAGCGTGCCCTGATGCGCCCAGCGCACACCCCAGTAGTCCGTTGACGCCCCAAAGCCAAGCTCGCTGCCGATCGTGATCTTGCCCATGCGTTCGGCTTCCTCGGTCAGGAGACCGGTTCCCATACCGCTGGTGTAGATCATCGTGAAGGGTGTAACAAACAAAAACGCTGTTTCCTTGAATCTCTTGTGCAGTTCCGGATCATCGACTTTGTGGAATGACATGCAGCGGGCAATCTCATACCCCACACCGCCCGCATGAAGATCGATCACCACGTCAGCGCGACTGAGCAGCTCGTCGGTCATGAAGCGAGCCATCCGGAACGTTATCGAGCCATTGGCATCACCCGGGAACGCCCGATTCATGTTGACCCCATCCTGAGGAGAGGCCCGGAGTCCGGCATTGAAAGCCGGCACATTGAACACAGGCACCACGATCAGCCGTCCACTGACCATCGCCGCGTGATCGAACTCTTGAATGAGGTTTTTCAGACCAACCGGTCCCTCATATTCGTCACCATGCGTACCACCGATCGCCAGAATGGTTTTCCCTGGTTTGCCTGAGCAGGCAACATACAGCGGCAGTCGGGTGCGGGCCCACATCCCATCGGACGTAAAGGGCACCGAATAGAATCGCGCACCTTTTGAATCGAAATCGAGTTTCTCGATTGGTGTTATGTCGATCAGCATTTCGAACTGCTCCCTCTTGCGATTCGCGGCGGGTCACTCGCGCAAGCATCGCAAAAAAACAAGAACTCTGACTCTCGACCACGGCTGATTGAATGCCAGTTACAGCGGTCTGGCAGACCCTGTTGCTGTTTTGCGTTACTATGCGTCAGGCCCAGGTTACAGGCGCAGGATGAGCCTGGTTTTTTGCCGTTCGCTCAATGAATGGGAGGAAATATGCGTTCCCGTTTGATCATGGTCGCGTTTGCGTTGATGCTGACAATTCCCGTCGCCGTTTCCCGTGGCACATCGACCACAACGGCGCAGGACGAAATTGCACCGCTGAAGATCGGAGCCCTGCTCCCCTTCACCGGTGACCTCTCTGACTTCGGTCAGCCGATGTTCAATGCCATCGAGCTTGCCGTAAACCAGATCAATGAAGCCGGCGGCGTCAACGGCATGCCTGTCGAGCTGGTTCAGGGCGATGACGGCACTGCGCCGCAGCAGGCCGTGGAAGAAGCCCGCCGCCTCGTCGAGGTCGAAGGGGTCAGCGCCATCATCGGCCCGGCCGCTTCAGGTGTGGCGCAGCAGGTCATCGAGACCGTCACCGGTCCCGGACATATCCTGCACTTCTCACACTCGGCTACGTCGAATGCGCTGACTGCGGTCGAGGACAACGACTTCTTCTTCCGCACCACGATTGCGGACTCGGCCCAGGGCAAAGTCATGGCCGAAGTCGCCCAGAGTCTCGGATACACATCGGCCTGCACGATGTACATCAATGGCCCCTATGGCCAGGGTCTGAGCGAAGTCTTCGCCAAATCGTTCGAGGCTCTGGGTGGTACCGTCACGGCCCAGGTGCCGCACGAAAGTAACCAGGGCTCGTTCGTAACCGAGCTGACGACCTGCACCGAAGGCGACCCCGACGTGCTGGTCGCCATCAGCTATCCCGAAAGCATGAGCGTCTATCTGCGCGAGGCGATCGAGCAGGGACTCGCTGACACCTTCCTCTTCTCCGACGGAGGTCGCTCGCCGGACATGTTCGCAGAACTGGGCTGGTCCAACTTCGAGGGCATGCAGGGCACATCGGCTGGCGCTCCTGAAACCGCCGCCGGTGACGCATTTGATGTCGCCTACGAAGAAGCATACGGTAGCCCGCCCTCGGTTCCGTACCTTCGCGAAGGTTACGACGCCGTCTACCTGGCTGCGCTTGCGGCCGAAGCGGCTGACTCGGCCGATCCGACCGCCATGCGCGACGCGCTGCGCGGCGTCGCCAATCCTGACGGCGAAGTCGTCGGCCCGGGTGTCGATGGCTGGAAAGCCGCCGTCGAACTCCTGGCGGCCGGCACCGATATCGACTATGAGGGCGCTGCTGGCAGCCAGAATCTCGACGAGAACGGCGACGTGCTCACCGGCACGATCGTGATCTGGGCAGTTCAGGGCGAGGAAGTCGTCGTCCTCGAATCGCGCGACGTCGATCTCTCAGCGTAGCGATGCATCTCGGCCGCTCACCTGAGCGGCCGACATTCGCTCATCAATAGCAGGCGCCCGGGCGAGTCTCGTCCGGGCGTCATTTTTTGCAGATGCCAGTGCGATTTGTCTGGGCGCCGGGACAGCACGTTCGACAGGCACGCCGGGTTCACGCTGCGCCACTTGTCCGACCGGACGAAGAGACACCGGGAGAATCGATCAGTCGCGTCTCCGCCTCAGGCAGATCGACGCTAATGCTCGATGGACGATCTCACTCAGTCGGCTTGCTGCCCCACTGCTGGTCCGGCCGGTTCCGGTTGACCTGATTCCTGCCGACGCAGCTGGGCCACGCGTTTGTCGAGCCAGCGAGAAACCCGGGCGGTTTCGGGGAGGAGCCCCCGCGGCGCCAGGAGAAGCATCGAGACGATGATCGCCCCCACCAGAAAGTCCCGCACGTAGAAGATGCGCGATTCCACAAATCGGGGCAGATCGTATCCCTGAATCTGCAGGGTGATCGACCAGAGACTCCAGAAGACGAAGGTGCCGACGATCGAACCCAGCGTGTTGCCGCTGCCACCGATGATCAGCATCGCCCAGAAGATGAACGTGGCGAAGAAGTGCGTGAAGGTGTCCGGAGAAACACCGCCCTGCTGCATGGCATACAGAGAACCGCCGATCCCCATCAGGGCTGATCCGAACACAAATCCCTGTGTTTTGAACGCGAATACGCTCTTCCCGCTGGCGGCCACGGCCTGCTCGTCTTCCCGAATCGCGCGGAGAACCCGTCCCCACGGCGACCGCAATGCCAGTTCGACCAGCACCGAGACCAGGATCAGGATCGCCAGCACGATGATCAGGAAGAGCCACTTGTAGTTCGCCTGGCTGACCCACCCTGACATGGGGCGGGGGATACCCGGCATACCGCTGCTGCCATTGACCAGCCAGCGTTCTTCGATGGACACCCGTCGCATGATTTCGGCAACGCCGATCAGCAGAATGGCCAGGTAGTCCTCCCGCAACCGAAGCGTGGTGAATCCCAGGATGAAAGCCAGCAGTCCCGCCGCCACTGCCGAAGCAACGAGAGCCACCAGCGCCGGGAACCACTCTTTGCTATCGAGCCAGGGAATGAACGCAAGCCGGTCGCCATATCCGCCGATGTAGTTGGAAAAATCGTCATCCGGCGGATTCTTGGTGATGATGGCTGTGACATAGGCACCCAGCATGAAAAAGGCAAGGATGCCGAAGTTGAAGATTCCGGTGTAGCCCCACTGGATATTCAGACCGACCGTGATAATGGCGAAAATCACGGTCGTTGCCAGAGCCGGCACGAGGAAATTGACCGTCGACGAGAGGCTGTGCGTGCGTTCGAGGGGGATGCCGACCAGCAACAGCGTGACAATCGTCACGACGATGACAGCGGTCCTGCTGGAGCGGGTAATCATCTCACTTCGCTCCCATCAATCCGCGTGGCCGGATCAGGATAACCAGGATGAGCACAACCAGCGCCACGGCAATCTTGTAACCGGGACTGACCAGTCCGCTACCTGCGGCAACCTCACTGACAACCCCAATAATCAGACCACCCAGAAACGCCCCCTGCGGACTACCAACACCACCAAATATCGCCGCGGCGAAAATCGGCAAGATCAGGAGGAATCCGAAATCGGCGGCAAGCTGAGCCTGAAGGGCCAGCAGCGTGCCGGCCGCTGTGATCAATACGCCTCCGATGATCCATGTCCAACGAGTGACGTCCGCCGCGACGATACCGCTGGCACGGGCCAGGTCAGGATTGTCTGCCATGGCCCGCATCGAGGTGCCCAGTTTCGTCCGAAACAGGATCCAGGAAACAAGCCCGCTCAACACAACGACCACCAGCAGAATAAAGTACTGGTCCGCCACCACTCTGGGGAGTTTCCAGACTTGCACAGTGTCTCGGATACCGGTTGAGTATTTGCGCGGGGTAGCCCCCCAGATCAGGAGAACGAGTCCGCGAATGGAAATGGCCACGCCCAGCGAGGCGACGGCGATCATCGCGGAACCCGCATTGCGATCGAGGAGAGGCCGATACATCGCTCGGTTGATCAGCAGCAGTATGGGGACAGTCAACACAACTGAAACCACGCTGGCCAGGAGAAACCCATACCCAAATGAGAGTCTCCAGATTTGCGTCGTTGCCCCGGGAAGCTGATCGAACCGGACAGGCAGTTTCGCATCCGCGTTGGTGCCCAGAACCAGACCGGTCAGCGCGAAATAGGTGAAATATGCGGACATCATCATGGCGTCGCCGTGTGCAAAATGTGGTGTGCGGGCGATGCTGTAAATCAGCGTGAGTCCAACCGCGGAGAGCGCGTAGAGACTGCCGACGATGAGCCCGGTCATGAACGATTGCGAGTACTGCACAGCAGCCCACACGGCGATCAGCGCCGACAGCAGCACGACGATCTGCGCCGTATAGGGTGGCCAGGTGATGCCCGTGCCCTTCACTCTCCTGAATCGATCTATCGCCGATACGGACTGCATCGCTGCTCCCTACGCTCCCAGATAGAGCCGGCGAACCTCATCACTGCCGAGAAGCTGTTCAGCGGGGCCCTCGAATCGATTCTCTCCCGCTGCCAGCACATATCCACGGTGGCTGATCTTCAGGGCACGCTGGGCGTCCTGTTCGACCATCAGCGCCGCCAGACCCAACTGGTTGATCTCCTGGATCTTCTCGAACACCATCTCCGACATCTTCGGCGAAAGACTGGCGGTTGGTTCGTCCAGCAGCAGAACCTTTGGTTCGAGCATCAGCGCCCGCCCGATTGCTACCATCTGCCGTTGACCGCCCGAAAGTTTGCCCGTTCGCTCACTGAGACGGTGACCCAGATCCGGGAAAAGGCTGATGACCCACTCCAGGCGCTCCTGTAGCCCGTCCTCCCGAATGAACCCGCCCATCTGCAGATTCTCGCGAATGGTGAGCGAGGCAAAGACATTGTTTGTCTGCGGTACGAAACCCACCCCGGCTCTAACCAGCCTTTCGGTGGAAAGGCGGGTGATGTCGACATCGTCCAGCAAAACCTGGCCCTCAGACACCGGCAGCAAGCCGAAGATCGCTTTCAGCAGCGTCGACTTGCCGGCGCCATTCGGCCCGATGATCG
>WBZO01005168.1_pt1 | contig 13501 bp, 13 predicted proteins | sample 5204261 | NCBI WGS metagenome assembly WBZO01 (sample SAMN12412400, study PRJNA552823) | activated sludge metagenome | isolation source: activated sludge from anammox sidestream of wastewater treatment plant... | place: USA: North Carolina | collected 2017-09
GACGCCGTCGCCCACCCCATCCCCAACGCCATCCCCAACGCCGACGGCCCGCGCCGACGGGGCGACCGTCTATTTGGGCGCCGGGTGGAACCTGACGACGCTCCCGCCGGGACCGGTGGACCGGGTGCTGGCCAGGGCGGGCGGGTGCTACCGGGCCGTCTATCAATGGGACGGGAGCCACTGGCTCCGATTCGTGCCGGGCGCCCCGGCCTATGCCAACAACCTTCAGACGCTCAACGGCGGCAGCTTCTGGATCGAAGGCACCGCCGCGAACTGTGGGCTGGTGTGGCTCTGAGTCTCAGAGGACGTCCGGCAGGTCCGTAAACCCGGGGGAATTCGCGATCGCAACGCCGAGTTGCTGAAGCGCGGCGATGCACACCAGCGCGATGAACGCGAGGATGAGCGCGTATTCGGCGAGGCCCTGGCCGGCCTCGCCCCCGGATCGCTTCCGCAACATCCTGATTGCCGCAACCTTGTGCTTCATGGTGCCGATGCTCCCCTGCAGAAGTCTCTCCCTGATCCCACATTCGGCAGCGAGAGATGGGAGAACCGGCCAGCCCGGGTGCCATTCCGTGTCGCGCGGGTGACGATTTTACAGTCTTTTTACAGGCGGATCGTCCCCGGAAAGGGCGGCGGCCGCGGTCAGCGGGGCATCGGTAATGACGGTCCGCACCCCGTAGCCGAAGAGGCGGTGAAGCAGCCCGCCCACATCGGGCTCCGATTCGCGAAGCGTCCAGGCGGCAAGACTCACGCCGTAGCGGGCGAGCTCGGCGCCGAGCTCCACGCCGAGACCCGCGATGTGCTGGATGGTCGCGATGTCGACCATCCACTCAACGGCCGCAGGGAGGAGCCCCAGGAGATCGCGCACGCGGGAGCGGACGTACTCCTCCGGCCCGGGGTACGGATTGGTCGCGAGGGGCGCGTCATCCCAGATCCCGTGGCGGCCAAGTGTCCGGGGCACGCTGTGGCCGTTGCGGCCGCGGTCGCTGTGCCACTGGAGCGTGGGGTCGAAGGCGAGCGGAAGGCCGCTGATCTGGCGCAGGTTCCAGTGGGCCTGCGAGCCCACCAGCACATGGGCTTTGATTGGGGCAAGGGCCGCCTCCAGCAGGCGGGCCCGCACACCGGACATCGGCCGCATGAGTTTCAGGTCGACCTGGAGGACGGTACCACTCCCCCGCATCCGATCGACGACGTCTTCAAGAAAGCACAGCCCTACCGCTTCGTGGCTGCGATACCGGAGCGCCGCCGCGGCGGCACGGTGGAGGGCATCGACCCTGCCGGTACCGGTGGTCTCGTGGTCCAGGAGCCCGTCGTGGAACACAAGCATGGCGTCGTCGGCGAGGAAGCGGACATCGATTTCGAGACGGGGAACGGCGGCGCGCACGCACTCATCGACCGCCTGGAGCGAGTTGGGGACGTGGCGGCCGGAAAGCGTTGCCCGGTGGCAACTGAACACCCGGCGACGGCCGTGGACTACAGGCGCAAGCGGTGAATCGGCGGACGGGGGCACTGCTGCGCAGTGTAGGACGGGCGAGGCCAACACACAGCGGGATTGCCACGGCGCGCCAGGCCGATTCACGATGAACGGGATGGATGAGCTGGAGGCCGGCAGGTTCCGGATCTACGCGCTGCAGGACGGCGCCGTGAGGGCGCAGGCGCTAGCCTTCGCGCTGACGGTCGGACTGTTCGACCGGCTGGAGCGGGAACCCCTCACGCGCGATGCGATCGGAGCGGCGTTCGGGCTGGCCCCGCGGGTAGCGCCCGCGCTGCTCGCCTTCCTCGCGAGCAACGGCCTCATCGAGCGGCGGGAGGATGGCGCGTTCGCGAACACGCCGGCGACTTCCGCCTTCCTGGTGCGGGGCAGTTCGCGGTATGCGGGAGGCCGGGGCCTGCTGTTCCAGGGGTTCTACGCGGCGATCGCCCATTTGCCGGAGAGCCTCGCGAGCGGCCGGCCGTGGACACCCGAGGGCCAGCACGACATGTTCGCAGGGTTCACTGCCGAACAGCAGCGCTGGTTCGCCGAGGGGATGTACGCGAATGCGGTACATGGGGGCCGAAGCCTTGCGGCGGTCGTGGATTTCTCTGATTTCCAGCGTTTGCTCGACGTGGGCGGGAACTCCGGCGGGTATGCCATTGCATTGGCCGGCGCCAATCCCGGGCTCCGGGCGACGATTTTCGACCTGGAAGGAGTGCGGGAGCTGGCGCTGGAACGCGTCGCCGCGGCCGGACTCACCGACCGGGTCGCGTTCGCGGCGGGGTCGTTCTTCGAAGACGAGCTTCCTCGCGGCCATAACGTGGTGCTGCTTTCGAGCATCCTGCACGATTGGGACGACGGCGATTGCATGACGATCCTCGCGCGGTGCTTTCGCGCGATCGAACCGGGAGGGACGATCGTGGTGGCCGAACCGATGCTCGCCGAAGACGCGACGGGGCCGGACCACCCTGCCGCCAGCGGGCTGACGATGGCTTTGCTCGGCGGGGAGAACCGGACGCGGCGGCGCATTGCGGAGATGCTCGAGGCCGCCGGGTTTAGCGGGACGTGGATGTCGGACCTGCTGCCGCAGAACAGCGTGGTGCGGGCAGTGCGGGCGGGATAGCCGGGGGCGGTGGCGGGAAAGGGAGCGAACCATGTCCCCTGTCGCATACGGTCAATCACGTTATTATCGTTAAGTACGCCGAAGTTGCCGCGTAGCAAATGGCGCGTGATATACTCCCGCGCGTCCTGAGGGGGCCGCTAGCTCAACTGGCAGAGCAGCTGACTCTTAATCAGCCGGTTGGAGGTTCGAGTCCTCCGCGGCTCACCAGCTCCCTGTTTCCGAACTGCGGGCCTGCTCCGGTGGGCCTGGCCACTCGTGGGGAAGTGTCGGAATTGGCAGACGAGCATGACTTAGGATCATGTGCCGCAAGGCGTAGGAGTTCGAGTCTCCTCTTCCCCACATACTCGAAAATGGAAAGCCGCGGTGCTAGGCCGCTCTGCCCGGTGGGTTGGGCAGGCGAAAGGAGAAGGGATGGCGCTACTCGAGGTCAAAGACCTGCGGACGTACTTCTACACGCAGGAGGGGATCGTCAAGGCTGTTGACGGGACCTCTTACGTGGTTGAAGAAGGCGAAACGCTCGGACTGGTGGGGGAATCGGGTTGTGGCAAGAGCGTTTCCGCCCTTTCCATCCTTCGCCTCATCCCGCAACCCCCTGGAAAGATTGTCTCCGGCGAGATCATCTTCCAGGGGCGCGACATCCTGAAGCTAGACGAGGATGAGATCCGGAAGATCCGGGGCAACGAGATTGCCATGGTCTTCCAGGAGCCGATGACCTCGCTGAACCCGGTGCTGACCATCGGCCGGCAGATGACCGAAGCCCTGGAGCTCCACATGGACCTTCACGGTAAGGCAGCGCGCGACCGGGCAGCCGAGCTGCTGGAGATGGTGGGTATTCCAGAGGCGCGCAACCGCCTGGACGACTACCCGCACCAGTTCTCGGGAGGCATGCGCCAGCGCGTGATGATCGCCATGGCCATGAGCTGCAACCCGAAGCTGCTCCTCGCGGACGAGCCGACGACGGCGCTCGACGTGACCATCCAGGCCCAGATCCTGGAGGTCATGAGCCGCCTGAGCCGCGAGTTCGGGACAGCCGTGATCATTATCACGCACAACCTGGGCGTGGTAGCCCGGTACGCGGACCGCGTGAACGTGATGTACGCGGGCAAGGTGATCGAGACGGCTTCGGCGGTCGAGCTGTACCGCAACCCGAAGCATCCCTACACGGTTGGTCTGCTGAATTCGGTGCCGCGCCTCGACGAATCGCGGAAAGAGAAGCTGGTCCCGATCGAGGGCCTGCCGCCGGACCTCGCCCACCTGCCGCCGGGATGCCCCTTCTATCCGCGCTGCGCGTGGCGGGTTGACCGCTGCACAGAGGAATACCCACCCTTTAACCTGGTCGCCGAGAAGCACTACGCGGCGTGCTGGGAAGCGGAACGCGTTCATCGGGAGGTGCCAGTTGGCGCAGCAAACTAGCTCGAGTGCCCGCCAGCGGACCGGTACCGTCGGCGAAACGCTTGTCCAGGTCGAGGACCTGCAGGTCTACTTCCCCGTCACGGCGGGCGTGATTTTCCAGCGCAAGGTTGCGGACGTGCGCGCGGTTGATGGTCTGAGCTTCGAAGTCCGGCGCGGTGAGACCCTCGGGCTCGTCGGCGAATCGGGCTGCGGGAAGAGCACGACCGGCAAGGCCATCCTTCAGCTGACTCGTCCGACCGCCGGGCGGGTCAACTTCGAAGGCACGGACCTGACGAAGGTGAAAGGCGGCGAACTTCGCCGCTTCCGCCGGAAGATGCAGATGATCTTCCAGGACCCCTACGCGAGCCTGAACCCGCGTATGTCCGTCGGCAGCATCATTAGCGAGCCCCTGACGATCCACAAGCTGGCCGGAGGCAAGGAGAAGAAGGAGCGCGTCCAGAACCTCCTGCAGACGGTGGGGTTGAACCCGTACTTCGCCAACCGGTTCCCGCACGAGTTCTCGGGTGGCCAGCGCCAGCGCATCGGCATCGCCCGGGCCCTCGCGGTGGAGCCGGACTTCATCGTCTGCGACGAGCCGGTGTCCGCGCTCGACGTGTCGATCCAGGCGCAGATCATCAACCTGCTGCAGGACCTCCAGGACCAGTTCAACCTGACCTACCTGTTCATCGCGCACGACCTCTCGGTCGTCCGCCACATCAGCGACCGCGTCGGCGTGATGTACCTCGGCCACATGATGGAGTTGACGGACCGGGACTCGATCTTCGAGAACCCACTGCACCCGTACACGAAGGCCCTCCTTTCCGCGGTGCCGATCCCGGACCCGGACGTGGAACGCCAGCGTGAACGCATCATCCTGCTGGGCGACGTGCCGAGCCCGCTGCGGCCGCCGAGTGGCTGCGTGTTCCACACGCGCTGCCCCATCGCCATCGACGAATGCCGCTCGCGCAAGCCCGATTGGCGGAACGTCGGGACGGCCGACAAGGAGCACTGGGTCTGGTGCCACCGCGTCTAGCGGCGGTAGAAGCACAACGACAAAGGGGCTGCCTTCGGGCAGCCCCTTTCTTCGTACCGGCGGCTCCCTCACGGCGTGGGGGAAGGTGTCGGGGTAGACGTCGCGGGGATGGTCGGCGGGGAAGTTGGGCCCGGAGTGGTTTCGGTTGGTGATTCCGTCGGGGCCTGCTCGGTAGGGGTAGGAGTCGGCGATGGGGAAGGGCTCGGGCTCGGTGAGGGGGACGGGCGGCGCGTCGGCGTGGCGGTGGGCTCGGGCTCGGGCTCCAGGGTCGACGTGGCGGTCGCGGGCGCAGTCGTGGGGGTCGGTGTGGGCTCGGGGCTGGAACCGCGGTCCTGGTTCGCGAGAAATATCGCCGCCCCGGCGCCAACACCGATGGCAATGAGAATGATCCCGATGACCACGAGGATCGTGGCGCCGCTCACGCCGCCCGCATCATGACGCACCGCCCCGCGCCGCACGCGGGCGGTGGGCTGGCGGCGCCGCAGCTGCGGCGGACGGCCCGGCGGCGCGACTACCGGCGCGGGTTGGGCCTGGGTCAGTGGTACCCGGCGAAGAGCCGTGCCGAAGGCAGCCGCGGTTGGGAAGCGGTCCTCCGGCGAGAGCGCGAGCGCTCGCGCGAGCACCGTTTCGAGCTCCCGAGACGCGCCGCGGGCGTGAGTCCGCAGGAGCGGAGCCGGCGCGGCCAGCCGCTGTCCGGCGATGGCGGCGGCACTCGACCCGGAAAAGGGAAGGCGCCCCGCCACCATCTCGTAGACGGTGAGGCCGAGGGCGTAGACATCCGCGCGGGGGTCTGGCTGGGCGCCCTGGATGACTTCTGGGGCCAGGTAGGCAATGGTGCCGAGCAGGTCCTGTGCCTGGCCCGGCGCGAGGGTCCTGTTGATGGTCTCTGCCACACCGAAATCGGCGACCTTGGCGACGCCGGTTTCATTGATGATGATGTTTTCGGGCTTGATATCGCAGTGGACGACGCCCTGCTCGTGGGCGTACTGGAGGGCGGCCGCGACCTGGGCGCCGTAGCGGATCGCCTCGACCTCGGTCATCCGTCCCTGGGTCTCGAGGAGTTCGCGCAGGGTGTACCCGTGCACGTACTCCATCACGATGAAGCGGCGGCCCTGGTGGATGCCGGCATCGAACACGCCAACGATGTTGGGATGCTGGAGGCGGGCGATGACGCGGGCCTCACGCTCGAACGCCGCGACGGCGTCCGCGTCGGAAGCGGCGGTGAAGGCCTCGCGGAGGAACTTGACCGCGACCCACCTGCCGAGCCGCTGGTCCTCGGCCAGCCAGACTTCGGCCATGCCGCCGGTACCGAGCAAGCGTTCGAGGCGGTATCGTCCATCTATGACGTCTGTGGCGTTCAACGGGGCGTGAGTCTCCGGCAAGTTCGCGGTCCGCGTGAGCGTAACATCGAGGTGCTCCTGCTCACCGGAGCGGCGGCATTTGCGGTCCTGGGGTGGTATGCGCTCCGCGCCGCTGATTTCGCGCTTCCAGCCAACACTGGTCGAATCCTAACCCAGTTTGGGGTTTCCGGGTTGGTGGCGCACCTGGCCGTGCGTGCGCTCGCGCCGCGCGCACGACCGGAGATCCTGGCCGTAAGCGCGTTCCTGGCGGCCGTCGGGCTGGTGTTCGTGGTCCGCCTGGCTCCGGGCGTGGCCCAGGACCAGGCCAACTGGGCAAGTGTGGGCACGGTCGCCTTCGCCGCCGGCCTTTTGGCGGGTTCACGGTACCCGCGGCTAAAGGGCTACACATTCACGGGCGGCATCGCCGCGCTCGCCATCCTGGTCGTCACGGGTGTGTTTGGGACCACCATCAACGGTGCCCGGCTCTGGGTGGATGTCGCCGGGCAGACGGTGCAGACCACCGAGTTGATCAAGGTGTTCGTGGTGATCTTCGTCGCGGGGTACCTCGCCGATTCCGCCAGCGTGCTTGCATCGCCGACGCTGCGCCTGGGCGACCGGACGTATTCGGGAGCCGCCTACCTGGTACCCCTCGGCGTGGTGTTGCTCGGTGCGGTTGGCGCGCTCGCGCTGCTCCGCGACCTCGGTTCGATCGCTATCCTGCTCCTCCTCGCTGTCAGCGCGCTCTTCGTGGCCACCGGGCGGGCCCGCTTCGTCGCCGGGGGGCTGGCGCTTCTCGCTGCGACGGGGCTCGTCGGTTACGTGGCGTTCGGCCATGTCCACGTCCGGATCGACACGTGGCTTGACCCCGGTGGCGACCCGGCTGGCGCGGGCTACCAGACCATGCAGGCGACCTACGCGATCCAGGCGGGTGGAATAACGGGCGAGGGCCTGGGGCTCGGACAGCCGGAGTCGGTCCCGGCAGCGCCGACCGATTATGTCTATACCGCAATCGCCGAGGAGCTCGGCCTCGCTGGCGCCGCCGGCATAGCGCTTCTCTACGTGGCGTTCCTGTACGCGGGACTGCGCGTGGCGGCCGAAGCGGGCGACACGTATGGGCGATTGCTCGCGGCGAGCATTGCCTTGCTGATCGCGATCCAGGCGGGGGTCATCATCGCGGGGAACCTCCGGGTGATCCCCACGACGGGGATCACGCTGCCGTTCGTCAGCTATGGCGGGTCGAGCCTGGTGGTGAACTTCGGCCTTGCGGGCCTGCTTGGCGGGATTTCGCACGTTTCGCGGCGGGGCCTCACGGACCGGCAAGCCTGAGGACGACGGCTCCAAGGACGATCTTCTCGCCTCCCTTCAGCACGACACCGCCCGGACCGACCGGACGGCCGCCCGCCGACGTGCCGTTTGTGCTGCCAAGGTCGGTCAGGCGCCAGCCCCCCTGGACACGTTCGATGGCGGCGTGGCGGCCGGACACGGAGGAGTCCCCGAGCACGATTCCGGCGCCCAGGTCGCGGCCAATCGTCATGGTCCCGGCCACCGAGAATTCGACGCCGGGAGCGAGACCCGTATCTCCTGGAGCGACGACGACCAGACGCCAGCCCCGCCCCCGTGCAGGGACCGCACGGCCGGCCGGGGCCTGGGCCGGGGCAAGCCCGGTGCGCAGGACAAGGGCCACCGCACCGACGAAGGCAAAGATCACGGCTATCAACCCGAGCCGGAGGAGGAGCAATTCCGTCTCGCCGCTCACTCGTCCGCCTCCAGCCACAGGCGGGCATCGCCCAGGGTGAGCGCCGCACCAGGCCGAAGTTCAGACTCGTCTTCGATTCGCTGCCCATCGAGGGAGACTCCGTTGCGACTTCCCAGGTCTCGAATGGTGAGCACTCCGCCGGGTCCGGAACCGATCTCGGCGTGACGCCGCGAAATGCTCAGGTCGGGGATCACCAGGTCGCAACCCACGCCGCGCCCGATGACGAACGGTGTGTGCGTGAGCGGCACGCGGGTGCCGTCGTCGAGGACGATGCGTTTCCCACGCTGGCGCGTTATGACGCGCGTTGAGCCGGCGGCGATGGTCTCGGGACGGTGGGCCGGCTCACGATAGGTCGCGGAGACGCGGAGGGAGCCGGGTGCGACGCCCGGGCCCGGGGCGAACTCGAACTGCCAGGGTCCAAGCCGGCGAAGGCCCCGGCCAGCGGCGAGTTCATCCAGCATGCGACTTGCCCCCCGGGCGAGTTGCTCGCCAAGGCGGCCGACCCGGTCGATATCGGCGGCAGCAAATTCGACCTGGTAGGCATTGGCGATTGCGCCGTCGCGGACGGAGCCCTCGGCGGCGGCCTGGATGCGCTGGAGCACTTCGATGGGGTGGATGCCAGAGCCGCTCGCCATGCGGGCCGCCTGTTCGAGGAATCGCTCGATGCGGGGCTGCTCACTCATTGGCCCAGTACCGCCCGGATGACGGCCCCAGCGATAGGAGAGGCGACGACGCCCCCCTGGCCCCCGTTTTCGACGACGACGGCAACGGCTACGCGGGGGTCTTCGGCCGGGGCAAAGGCGATGAACCACGCGTGCGAGGTACCATCTCCCGCTTCGGCGGTACCGGTCTTGCCGGCAACGTCCGCACCTTCGAGAGCGACGCCGCTCGCCTGGCCGTTGTCGACGACGGAGACCATGAAATCGCGCAGTGTCCGGGCGAGGGACTGATCGATCACGCGCGTGGTTTCGGCGTCTTCAAGCTCGCGGACCGGCTCGCCGTGGCGATAGGCCCCCAGCACGAGCCGCGGATGGGCGAGCTCGCCACCGTTGGCAATGATCGACGCGACTTCGGCCATCTGGAGCGGCGTTGCAAGCAGTTCACCCTGACCGAACGCGGTGCTGGCCAGGAGCACGCGCGAGAGATCCGAACCGGGCGCGTAGACCTGGCTGGCCGCAGTCTCGAGGGTGAAGTCGAGGGGCCGTCCGAAGCCGAACGCGCGGGCGGTGCGCAACAGCTTTTCCCAGCCGGTCTTCACTCCGACATCCGCGAATATGGCGTTCACGGAGAAGGTGAAGGCGTCGCGGAAGGGGTAGGTGCCAACCCCCTGGGGCACGTTGCGGCAGGAGATGGGGAAACCGTCGATCACGATCTCCCCGGGGCACTCCACGGTGGTCTCGGGCGTGATGACGCCTCCGCCCAGGGCTGCCGCGGCGGTGATGGTCTTGAAGGTCGAGCCCGGGGGATAGAGCCCCTGGGTGGCGCGGTTGAGCAGGGGGGCGTCCAGGTCGTTGAAAAGCGCGTCGCCAGCGACGGAGAGCCCGCCCGGGTCGTAGGTCGGGACGCTGACCATTGCCAGGACCTCGCCGGTGCGCGGGTCGAGGGCGATGACAGCGCCCTTTCGCGCGCCGAGTGCGGTGGTGGCGGCGGACTGGACCGCGGGGTCGATGGTCAGGCGGATGTCGTCCCCTTCGATGCGCCCGCGGCTGAACTCGGCCTCGATGGCGCCGGCCCAGCCAGACGGCCGCCTGCCGGAGAGTTCCTGGTTGAATGCGAGCTCCACTCCCTGGGAGCCATAGCGTGGGTCCAGGTAGCCGACTGCATGGGCGACGGAGGCATCGGAGTAGTGGCGTGTGCCATCGCCGAATGAATCAGCGAGGACGTTCCCGTCGCGGTCGAGGATGCTGCCCCGGCCGGGATCGTGGAAGGCGGCAAGCACGCGCGGATTCCGGTCGTGGTCGGCCAGGTCCGTCCGGAACACCTGCCAGTAGGCGAGCGTTGCGAAGAAGACGAAGAAGACGAGCAGCGAGAAGCTGCCGGCAGCGGAGAGGCGGCGTTCGAACGCCCCGGGGCTGAGCACCAGTCCATTCTACGAAGCGAAATGGAAAGAGGGGCGCCCGTACGGGCGCCCCTCTCTGGTCATGGCGGGGAAACGCGGTTAGCCGCGCGGGAGGCCAAGGCCACGGGTGGCGATGACGTTCCGCTGGATCTCGTTGCTGCCGCTGTAAATGCTCGAAGGGACTGCCTGGATGTAGGACTCGGGCATGTCGCCTCCAAAGGGAGCCTTCGGCTCTTCGGGGACCATCTGGCCGGAGAGGCCGAGCTGGTTGACGCCGAAGTTGTAAATCTTCTGGCCGAGCTCGGACTGGTAGATCTTGACCACCGAAGCCTCGTAGTTGGGGACCATGCCGCTGGCCTGGATATACCCGATTCGGTAGCCAAGGAAACGGCCGACGTTGTTGGCGACCACCAGGTCGGCCAGGCGGGTGCGATAGCGGTCGCGGCGGGCCTTATTGCCTTCCTTGAGGTCTTTCACCAGGTTTTCGAGCGTCCGCTTCTGGGCGGCGGTGGTGCCGATGCCCGAGCGCTCGAAGTCCAGCAGGGTCATGCCGACGTACCAGCCGCGGTTCTCTTCACCGATCATGTTCTTCGCGGGGACGCGGACGTCTTCGAAGAAGACTTCGTTGAAGTGATGGCGGTTGGCCATGTTGATGAGCGGCCGAATGGTGAGGCCGGGGGTGTTCATGATGTCGTCGATCAGCAGGAAGCTGATGCCCCGGTGCTTGGGGGCCTCGGGGTCGGTGCGGACGAGGCAGAACATCTGGTTGGCGCGGTGGCCCCCGGAGGTCCAGATCTTCTGGCCGTTGATCACGTAGTCGTCGCCATCGCGGACGGCACGGGTCTGCAGAGCGGCAAGGTCGGAGCCGGCGCCGGGCTCGCTATAGCCCTGGCACCAGATGTCTTCGCCGCTGGTGATCCTGGGGAGATAGCGCTTCTTCTGCTCTTCGTTGCCGTGGATGATGAGGGTGGGGCCTATCATGCCGACGCCGAAGCCGCGAGTACCGGTATCCGGGGCGCCCCAGTAGCCGAACTCCTCGTTGAACACCATCTGCTCGTAGATGCTGGCGCCGAGCCCGCCGTACTCCTTGGGCCAGGCCGGGGCGATCCAGCCCCGCTCGGCGAGCTTGCGGTTGAACCCCTTGGCGAACTCGAACTCTTCATCCGAGCGGCTACCGAGCTGGTTGCCGCGGGAGTCCTCACCACCACGACCGTTATTCGCCTGGAGGAAGGCTCGTACTTCCTCCCTCAGCTTCTCTTCTTTCTCACCGAAACGCAGTTCCATGGAAACCTCCTGGTCGGCGCCTCTCGGGAGGTTCGCCGCCACGTATGCGAGTTGATTCTGCCAGACTGCGGGGGCGCTGGAAAACGATGGTTCAGTTTTCGCCAGGATCCGTTGTGGCAACCTCGTTCGCAGCGGCTTCCTGGGCCTCGAGCCAGGCCTGGCGCGTGGCGGCCGCCGTCACTTCAAAGTCGAAGCCACGCCGCCGGAGGAAACCGCCGACTTTCGCGACGAACGCCTCGTAGGATGTGGGCGGCACCTTCCGGGAGCGCGCCCGCGCGAGCTCCATCGCCACTTCGCGATCGTCGATGTCGCGCGTGGCGTGGTCAGCCGACTCCGGGTCGATGCCGCGGCCGAGCAGCTCGTACCGGAGCATTCGGCGGCCGCGTGGCGCAAGCCGTTTCCGGTCCTCGACCCATGCGCGCGCGAACTTGTCGTCATCGAGCAGGCCGGCATTGCGCAGCCGTTCGACCTCGTCGTCGATCGCTGCGGGGTCGAATCCGCGCATGGCGAGGCGGGTGCGCATTTCAGTTTCGCTTCGGGGCCGGCTGGCCAGGAGCCGCAGGGCGGCCTCGTGGGCGTTCACGCGGAGCTCGGAAGCTTCGAGCTGGTGAAGCAGCTCGGTGGTCGCCTCGTTTCCCTCGGCAATGCCGACGCGGGTGCAGGCCTCTTCGCTGAAGAGGTACTCACGGCCATCGCTCAACTCGATGAGCCGTTGGCGCCCGTGTGAGACGCTACGGATCCCGGTGATCAGCGCGGGACTGGGAGGGTCGTCCATATCATGGCCTAGCGGGCGGCCAACACTTCTCCTGGTGTTTTGGTTGCGGATGCCGGGAGGCCGGCTTCGCGGCGGATCTCGGTCTCGATCTCCATTGCGAGCTCGGCATTGTCATCGAGGAACTGTTTGGCGTTTTCGCGGCCCTGCCCGATGCGCATATCGCCGTAACTGTAGAACGACCCGCTCTTGGTGAGCACGCCGTGCTCAACGCCGAGGTCGATGATGTCACCGGAACGGCTGATGCCGCGAGGCGTGTCGAACATGATGTCGAATTCGGCCTGGCGGAACGGGGCGGCGACCTTGTTCTTCACGATTTTCGCGCGGACGCGCCGGCCGACGACATCGGTGCCGCGCTTAATCGACTCCACGGGGCGGATGTCGATGCGGACGGACGAGTAGAATTTCAGGGCGCGGCCCCCCGGGGTGACCTCCGGGTTGCCGAAGACGATGCCGACTTTTTCGCGCAGCTGGTTGATGAAGATGACCGAGGTGCTGGTGCGCGAGATGGTGGCCGTCAGTTTTCGTAGCGCCTGGGACATGAGACGGGCCTGGAGACCCACATGGGCATCCCCCATCTCGCCTTCGATTTCGGCGCGAGGAACGAGTGCGGCGACGGAGTCGACCACGATGATGTCCACGGCGTTCGAGCGGACGAGCGCTTCGCAGATCTCAAGCGCCTGCTCGCCGGTGTCGGGCTGGCTGACCAGGAGGTCTTCGAGGCGGATGCCGAGGTCGCGGGCGTAACCCGGGTCCATCGCGTGTTCGACATCGATGTAGGCGGCGGTGCCGCCGGCCTTCTGCGCCTCGGCCATGATGTGCTGGGCGAGGGTGCTCTTGCCGGCGGATTCGGGGCCGAAAATCTCGGTTACGCGGCCGCGAGGGATGCCGCCGACGCCAAGGGCAATATCGAGCGCCAGCGAGCCCGAGGAGATGACCTCGATGGGAGCGGCGCCGGCCTCTCCGAGCTTGATGACGGCGCCGCGGCCGAACTGCTTTTCGATCTGCGAAAGCGCCAGTTCGAGCGCCCGGGCCCGGTCGTTATCTGCCATGTATCACCCGCAAACGGATGTCGTACGGGGCCGGATGATACCACCACAGCCTGCCGCCGAGCGCATCCTACCGCGTGGCAAACAAATGTTCTAGTCCCCGGACTACGCGATCTGCCGGGCGATCTCCAATAGGCTGTTGGCATGGCACGTCTATCGGTCCGGGTCACACCACGAGCAAGCCGCGACGCGGTCGAGGGTTTCGACGAGGACGGCACC
>WBZO01004850.1_pt1 | contig 13498 bp, 10 predicted proteins | sample 5204261 | NCBI WGS metagenome assembly WBZO01 (sample SAMN12412400, study PRJNA552823) | activated sludge metagenome | isolation source: activated sludge from anammox sidestream of wastewater treatment plant... | place: USA: North Carolina | collected 2017-09
TCGCGCCCCAGCACGGCTTCGTAACCACGCGCCTTTTCCACGGGGAAATCCTCGCCGAGGCCCCAACTCAGGTGGTGTTCGAATCACCGGACATCGGCGACCTGCGGCACGGGGATTAGCGCCCTACCTGCGCGCTTCACGGACCGGCGTAGCTGTTACGGGCGTTACCGCGATACGGAAGCGCCGGCCAGCTCATGCGTCAACAGTACCATCGCCAGATCGCCGTCATAAACGCCACGTTTGATGGAGGCGTCCGCTTCCGCCATGGCGCGAAACGCCCGCTTCAGCCTCTCTGGCGGGCAGCGCGCGGCCTGATCGAGTAGCCGGTCCACCTTCCAATCCGGAATGTTGAGCCGCGACGCAATCTGTGTTGATTTCTGACCCTGATCGAGCATTTCCCTGGCCAGGCCCACCAGCCGGTACTCGCGCTCCATCATCTGCAGGATGTAACCGGCCTCTTTCGTCTGCTGGAGCCTCTGGAGAAACCGGAGCGCCGCCTCGAAGCGCCCCTCGACGAGCGCATCCAGCAGAGGCCATATCTCAACGTCGCCGGCGGCAACGAGGGCCCGCACATCGCTCTCCCCCACGGGCTTCCCGTTGGCGTAGACGACCAGCTTCTCCATCTCGCTGGCCAGGACCCAGAGCGCGTCCCAACCTTTCGTTTTCCGGTCTCGCTCCACACCAGTCCCTACGATATCCACCAATTGCGTTACGACGCGCTGGTCTATCTTCAGTCCCAAGCTTCGAGCGCGAGCGGCGGCCCACCTGATGACGTCCTGCTTGAACAGCTTCGGGAATCGCTCCACCTTCCCTCGCGGCGCTTGCGCCCTCTTACTCAGCGCCTCGAATAAAGGGCTCGCGGGCGCGAAGTCCTCCTCAACGAAGACAAGGGTTGTAGTCTCCGGCAGCGTGTCCACGGCGTCCACTAGAGCCTGCCAGGCGCCCAACGAGTCTTCGTCATCGGCCTCCTTCCGCTTCCGCGCGCGCCGCCGTGGAGCGGACCGGCTGAGGCGCTGGAGGAGACCCTCGACGATGATAAGGCGTCTGGGTGAAAAGAAGGGGGGAGTGTTGCAAGCGGCGACCAGCTCTTGCGCCGTGACCGTCCGGCCGTCGAACGTGGTAAGGCCTGAGGAGGCGCTGCTGCCGGCATCGAGGTCCGCCTTCAGCTTCTTCACCGCTTCGTGCCGGGTAAAGGAGTCGGGGCCGTGGAAGATGTACAGCACGCTACCTACCCGCCACCTTCCGTGCGATCAGCGATCTCCAATCCCCCTCCTCCAGGACCCGGTCCACCCTCAGGCCGCTCTCCTCGATGGCGCTGCGCACCTCATCAAGCGTCTCACGCAGGAAGCCACTGGCGATGAGGAGACCTTCCTGTCGCAAGCCTCGGGCAATATCAGAGGCCAGCTTCTCGATTGCCGAGGCGCTTATATTGGCGACGATCAGGCCGAAGGGGCCGGCGTCCACCTCTCCATCGATTGTTCCCAACCTCACGCTAACGATCGCGTCGACTCCATTGCTCACTGCGTTCGCTCGAGAGGAAGCGACCGCAACGGGATCAGTATCCACAGCCACGACTGCTGCGGCCCCAAGCTTGGCGGCGGCGACCGAGAGAATCCCGGAGCCGCTCCCTATATCCAGTACGCGCATGCCCGGCTGTACTTCGGTTTCTAGAGCCCTGAGGCACATCTCGGTGGTTGGGTGTTGACTTGTGCCGAAAGCCATTCCGGGGTCAAGCTCGATGACGATTTCGCCAGCCAGCGAGGCGTAGCTCTCCCAGGCGGGCTTTACGACGATCCTCGCCCCGATTCGCCGCACCTTGAAGTAGCGCTTCCAGGCCTCCTGCCAGCCGGCCCCCGGAATCAGCTTTGCCCGCCGCCAGCGGGGCTCTTGCTGGAGCGGGGCGATGCTCAGAGCCAGGCGCAAGGAACGGCGCAGGCGCAGCGAGCCGGATCCGGGCGGGATGTAGCCCTTCACGACGGCGTCGCCCTCCCCATCGATGCGATAACGCCAATCACCGCTATCTACCAGCACGGCAGGCTCGATGGCTACGCCTCCGGGGCAGACCTGGCGGAAAATATCAGCGGCCACATCGGAGTCGATGCCCGCAACTTCAACGGACACCTCCAGCCAGTCACCCGACCGGCGTTTGCCGCCCCGGGGCATGCTCGGCTACCCCAGAGCGTCCTTGATTTTGCCCAGAAGGCCCTTATCCTCGGGTATAGGCGTCCCCAGGCTCTCCGCAAGCTGCCGAAGGAGCCGCCGCTGTTCGTCGGTAAGATGGGTTGGAACAACGACCGTCGCCCGGACCAGCAGGTCCCCACGGCCTCCACCATGCAGCCGGGGTACGCCCTTCCCCTTGATAACGAATACCTGGCCCGCCTGCGTCCCGGCGGGTACCTTCAACGTAGTGGCCTGAACCTCCAGGGTCGGTATCTCCGCGTCGAAGCCCAACGCCGCCTGAGCGGGGTTCATCTCGAGGTCGTATACCAGATCGTCCTCGTCCCGCTGGAAGAACAGGTGGGGGCGGACATGGATGGTTACGTACAGATTGCCGGGCCCGCCACCATTGGCGCCAACGTCACCTTCTCCCGAAAGCCGCATACGAGTGCCGTCGCCAACCCCGGCCGGGATATTCACAACGAGCTTGCGCCGTTTCCTCTGGCGTCCGGCGCCACGGCAATCCTTGCACGGATTCGTGATTATCCGGCCCTCGCCATTACATTGAGGGCACGGCACGACGTTGACGAATTGCCCGAAGAAGCTCTTGCTGACGCGGCGGATCTGGCCGCTCCCCTCGCAACTGGCGCAGCGGGCCGGTTGCGACCCTGGTTCGCTTCCCGATCCTCCGCAGCGAACGCAGCGCTCGGTCCGCTCGATCTCGATCTCTTTCTCGGCGCCGAAGGCCGCCTCTTCGAACTCCACTTCGACATCCACCCGCCGGTCCGCACCCCTCTGAGCCTCGCGCGTCCGGGCCCCGTTGCCGCCGCCGAAAAAGGCGTCGAAGATATCCCCGAAGCCGCCGAAGTCGAAGCCCTCGAAGCCCCGCCCGAACTCCTGCCCGTTCAGGCCGGCGTGGCCGTAACGGTCGTAGACGGCGCGCTTCTCGGCGTCGGAAAGGACTTCGTACGCCTCGCCGACCTCTTTGAACCGGCGCTCGGCGTCGCCGTCCTTGTTGCGGTCTGGGTGGTATTGCATGGCCAACCGCCGGAACGCCTTCTTGATCTCTTCAGGCGCGGCGTTCCGCGGCACGCCCAGGATTTCATAGTAGTCTCGCTTTGATGACACCATAGCCTGACGACATTTTAGCAGACTGTTCTTGCAAGCAGCGACGGGAAACCATGCCTTCTGTGCCCGCCGTTACAGAAATTTGCGCTACGTGCTTGTTGATGGACGCGTATGGGCCTGGCTCTGACCGCTCGCACTTCGACACGGCTCAGGACAGGCTTCGACGGAGCTCTGAGGGTGAGCGACTAAGACCGTTATTTTACCGCTCGTACTTCGACAGTTGTAGCTGCAGGTCTTCAGACCTGCTGGGGCAGGGTTAAAGCTCTGCAGCTACATTTCGGGTTTTGACCCGAGGTGATGCTCTCGACCGGCCCGTCGCCGGCGTTTAGCCCCACCCCAGATACCTTCGCGAAGAAGGTTGCGCCGTCAAGCACGCGTGGCCACCGCTCAGTATGACAGTCTTTGGCCAGCGCCAAGAGATGCCAGCGGACAATTGTCATTCGGAGCCCTTCGACTTCGCTTAAGACAGGCTTCGACGGACGCAGAAAGAGCGGGCCGGGTCCGGTGGCCGGACAAAGGCTGAGGCCCCGGTTCAGAACCGGGGCCTCAGTTTAAGCCCTTCGATTAGCTCAGAGTGAGCGGATTGGTCGGGCTAGAGAACGGGCCGGCGTGTCCTGGAGATGACCCAGGCGCCGGAGCCCAGAAGGGCAAGGCCCATCCCGAAAGCGGCAGCCAGGAGCCACGCTGGAAGCGTGGACCCGCCGGCCGGACCACCTGAGGGCGGCAGACCAGCGGCGGTTGCCGTTGGGCTGGCCTTCGCTGTCGCTGTCGGGGCCGCGGTACCCGTCGGAGCGGCGGTGGCGGTCGGCGCCGTTGTCGGCGCCGTTGTCGGCGACGCTGTCGGCGCGGCCGCGACGGTTACGGTACCGTTAGTCACCGTGCACTCCAGGTCGCCGCCGACTTCATCCGAGCACTCAGCGACGACAGCCAGGTTGGCTGTGCCTGCAGCCGTCCCCTGGAACGTAATCGACCCTATCTGACCGCTTACACCCGCCGGGTTAGCGGCAGGAATGCGGACAGTGTTGACTCCGAAAGCTGTGTTGCAAACCGCCACGGGCGTGCAGGCCGTCGGGGTCACGAGCGATGCGTTATATGTGACATCGACTACGGCTGAACCCACCGTCTCCCCTTCGCCTGGGGTTACAGTTATGCCGACGGTTGTCGTCCCGCCAACGGTCGTCGTCCCAGAGCCGATGGCTACTGTCGCCGGCTCGGCCTGGGCCTGGCTGGCGAAAGCCAGCCAGACCGCTACTGCCGCCATTACGGCGCTCAGCAGGCCGATGCCGAAGAAGTTCCTTCTTATTCCGGTCATCATTTACCTCCTTCTGATACCTTCGTTAATCGTACCTTCAATAGTTCCTCCTGTATTATGCCGGGATCTCGACCGTGCTACCGATCTCGGGTGTCCCACTCTCCTGGTCCACGGGCAGGTCAGCCACGTGGCGCAGGACCTTCAGGGCATCCACCGCGTCGACGTCTCCGTCTCCATCGACGTCGCCCATTAGCCGGGCCACACCGTCCATGCTGACGGTCGCCCCAATGTCAGGACAAGGCTCCGTCTGGACCACGGACAGACCGGCAACGCTGCGGAGGATCTTGAGAGAGTCAGTCGCGTCGACGTCGCCGTCACAGTCCACATCGCCGAAGATGGCTTCGGTTGTTGGCGGAGGCGGCGCGGCCTCCTCGTTGATGATCACGTCGAAGGTCACGGTGCCTTCAGGGTCGAAGGCGGTGATCTTGACGTTTACGGCCTGCAGCAGGCTCTCGCTTATGTGTACCCAGGCCAGACACACATCTTCGTCTCCGAAGAGTGCATCGAGTTCCGGCGGCAGTTGGTCCGCTGTGGCGTCGAGCGCCGAGAATGTTTGGGTGGCAGCGACCTTGCCATTCGCGCTAACGGCCGCGTTGCCGGAACTGGTTGCCAGGTGCTGGGCATCCGCTTCGATTATGCCCGTCGGGGAGTCGATCTCGAAGAGGACATCCTCGCCGAGAACGGGGTGAAGGCTCGGGCTGTCTGCGCAGAACCCGTCGCGGTCAGTAACGCGCAACACTACAAAGTTGAACTGTGAGTGCTCACCCTCAACGATTTGGACGGCCTTCTCGCCACCCCATTCGAAGGTAAGGGTTACCGTGTTGCTCTGAAGCGGGAAGTGCTTCCGCTTGTCGGGGTAGTCGGCGCTGGCGACCAGGGACGCCTCACCGGCAACGTCGCCCGGCCGGCAGAAGAAGCCGGAGAGGGAAACGATGTTGTGGTCGCCCAGGCCGGCGGAGCCGGTGGTCAGACAGTCGTCGAAGGTGAGGTCGGCGTCGCCGTTCACCCAGGCCGCTGCCTCGCCGTGGTTATCGCTGTAGATGCTCAGGTCCTTGAACCCGCCGGTGGCCACGTCGCCGGGCTGCGAGAGCACTTCTGCTCCGCTCGAGGCAACGCTTGTCCAGAAGATGTAGGGACCGCTCTTGGGGCCTGCCCCGAAGCTGTTCCAGCGGTACCCGCTGCCGTCGGCGTTGAGAGGAGTGATGAACGGCGAGTCGGGGATGGCGCTGCGGTAGAAGGGGTTGTCGCCTTCGGGGTAAACGTTGATCTTGTCCGCCGGGCGGATGAAGCCGCTACCGGTGAGGCGCAGGCGAATGAGAGCAGGCGGCATCGGCGCGTCAGCGGCGTCGATGACACCATCGTGCAGCCAGGTCTCGCGGAATTCGCGATCAAGGCCACCGAATTCGCCTGGGTTCAAGGCCTTGCTGTCGCCAGGGTTGGGGCCGTCAACAAGGCTAAAGGGACCGACTACCGGAGAGTGGTCCACTTCGCCGGTGCTTACACCCGGAGCGTCGGAGGCTGTGCAGTCTGTGAAATCGTCGCCACTGCACTCGAATCCGCTGCCGGGAGCGGTCATGATGTCCCAGTTCGGCCTGGCCTCTTCAGCCAGGACGCCGCCGGCCATGTGCCGCCAGTCATCAGGGAAGATGCAGCGGTTGGCGGGCAGGAAGCCGCCGTTGCTGTCCACGCCGGAGTCGCGGGCCGGACAGTTGTCCGTCACCGTCCAACCGCGGACGCGGACGCGGGCCAGCGTGTCAGCGGACACGTTGTTGCTGATCTCGGTTACATCGTTGGACGGGTCGAAGGTCGGCTCGGTGTCAGGAGTGAAGTCGCCGCTGTTGTGACCTGCCCGCGTACCCGGTACCAGGCCGAGGGTGACGTCCTCAAGCTTCATGTAGAAGGTGAGGAACGGGACCTGCGGGCTGGTGATGGTGACGATGCCACCGATGCCGCCGTTGTCAAAGTTGACCAGAGACAGAACGTTGGCCGCAACATCGACCTCGCCCTGGTCCTGGGACTCGTACATTACGCGGCTGATGCAGTCCGAGTTGGCGCGACCCTCAACCTCGTCACGGTCAACCGCGACGATAATCCAGTCGGGCGCGATGGCAACGATGCCCTCGCCCAGGTCGCTGATGAAGGATCCGGGTCCGTTCTGCTTAACGTAGCGGACCAGGAAGATGTCGCCGCCGATCTGTCCGATCGTCGGCGGATCGCCGATGGCGACAGTGGAGAACGGGCAGCTGCCGTCCGGCTGCGACCAGTCGTGCTCCAGGATTATGCGCTGGCCGGCCCAGGCCAGGGTCGGCTGCTTGTTGGCCGGAACACCGGCCACCCAACGGATCGTCACTTCCTCATCAGGAGCGGTGTCCAGATCGCTGCGGAGCTGGACGTCCTCTTCGGTAGCGATGCTGACCGTGGTGGTCATCTGGTCCTGACAGTCGGCGTTGGTGATGTCAGTGACAACCGAGCCGTCGTCGGTGGGGAGTATAGAGAAACCGACGCCCTTGTCGCTGCTAAGGACCGTGAAGCTGTCACCCGGGCGAAGGATCACGACCTGCAGGTCGGGGTCGCTCGGGTCGGCCTCGGGTACCTCCAGACGGACGGAACCGCAGTCGCCGCTGACCCAGTAGGTCTGCTCCGCGCCGTCGATGGGCCCGTCGTAGTTGTCGTGGCTACCGACGGTGTAATCGATGAAGGAGCGGCCGGTGGCGAACAGGTTCATGTTCTGGGGGTCGGTGGTGAAGGCCAGGCCTTCAACCGGGATAATCTGCCCGTCCAGGTCAGCCGCCGGCTGGAAGCAGTCGGTGTCCAGAGGGCTGGCGTCGTTGTCGCGCACGCATCCATCGCTGTCGACGGAGCTGACCCAGTTGTCCAATTCGACAGTGTTGCCGGCCAGACCGTCGACCTCGCCGAAGGTGGGGTCGTCGCCGTCTTCGCTGCCGTCGTTACCGTCGCGGTTCAAGTCGTCGGTGTCGCCGACGAAGCCGTCCACGCCGTTGATGACGGTGACGTCGATGTCGTTCCACTCCTTGATGACGGGAACGTCGTCGCCTACCGGCGGATCGCCGGCGAGGTCCACGCCCTCATACCCAACGAGGATTGTGTCAGCGGTTGCAGGGTCACCGTCCATATCTACGGAAGCCAGGATGTTCTGGCCGCCGACACCGCCGGAGCGCCACTGGACGCAGGGAATATCCAGGTTCGGGTGGCGGACCTTCGTCCCACCATTGGGACCGGCGTCGCCAACCCCGGGACCTGGGCTTACAGTGGCGCTGCTGCCCGCGGCGTTGGTGATGGACCACGTCACGTTGTCGTCCAATGTGTTTTCGCCGCCGACAAGGCAGACGCGGTGGGCGGAGCCGGTGGCGTCGTCGGGGTCGTCCTGGACATCCAGGATGCCTTCGTCGAAGCCAGCGGCGTCCTCACTGGACCAATCGATATCCCAGTGCCGGAGCCAGATATCGGCTCCCTCGACCAGGTAGTCCCCACCCCCGCTTCCGCCTGCCGCGTTGAGGACCGACGCCGGGTTTGTGGACACGGCTTTGGCCCCTTCCCCGCTGGATAGCAGCGAGGCGGCAGACAGCGCGGCGAACACGGCGAGGACAAGCGTGAGCTTGACCAAGCGCGATATATGCGCTGCTTTGGTCATGCATCCCTCCTTTCGAACATTATGTCGAGTAACCTCGACCTTTCCTTAGACCTAAACGAACTTGCCCATTACGGGCTACCGTATGCGCTTTTCAGCGCCTTTCCTCAAAGCCCTAGACGATAACAATCCTCCCTTCATACCAAAGGCTACAGACACTCTAATTTCGGAAAACGCATCAGGAAGGGAAAAGTTAACCCAAACATGGTGGGAGGAGGCCGTAGGGGACATCTCGTACCGGAGATGTAGCTGCAGAGCTTTAGCTCTGCCCGAGCAGGTCTGAAGACCTGCAGCTACAGATGTCGAAGTACGAGCGGACGCCGCATAGGCTAGAGATATCTTCCCCCGCCTCTTCTTTGCCCCCGCCTCCACCGGCGCTATACTTCTATATGTAGTCCGAACTACGAAGAGGAGGTGTCTAATGCCAGTGAAGATCGGGATCAACGGCTTCGGCCGCGTAGGGCGTCAGGCCTTCAAGGCGATCCACGACTTCTATCCGGAAAAGCTGCAGGTCGTCGCCGTCAACGACCTGACGGACCCCAGGACCAACGCCCACCTCCTCAAGTACGACAGCAACTACGGAACCTTTGCCGCGGAGATCCGGGCCACGGACAGCGCCATCAGCGTCAACGGACAGGAGATAAAGGTGCTGGCCGAACGCGACCCGGCAAATATCCCCTGGAAGGACCTGGGGATCGATATCGTAGTCGAGTCTACGGGCCGCTTCACCGAGGGCCAGAAGGCGGCGGCCCATATCCATGGTGGAGGCGCAAAAAAGGTCATCATCAGCGCCCCCGCCAAGGGCGAAGACGTCACCATAGTTCTCGGCGTCAACGATCAGGCGTATGACCCGGGAAAGCATAACGTTATCTCCAACGCCTCCTGCACCACCAACAGCATCGCTCCCGTGGTAAAGGTCCTGCACGACGCCTTCGGGGTGCAGACCGGCTTCATGACCACGATCCATGCCATCACCAACGACCAGGTGATCCTGGACACCGTCCACAAGGACCTGCGCCGCGCCCGCGCCGCCGGTCTGAACATTATTCCCACGTCCACGGGGGCGGCCCGCGCCGTCACCACCGTAATTCCCGAGCTCAAGGGCCGGCTGGACGGGATGGCCTTCCGCGTACCCGTAGCCACTGTATCCGTGTGCGACTTCGTGGCCACACTCCAGAAGCCCGCCACGGTCGAGACCGTCAACGAGGCCTTTCGCGACGCGGCGACCGAACCCCTTCGCGGGATCCTGGAGTTCTGCGCCGAACCCCTTGTCTCCTCCGACTTCAAGGGCAACCCCGCCAGCTCCATTCTGGACTCGCTGAGCACAATGGTGCTGGAGGGGAACCTCGTGAAGGCCGTAGCCTGGTATGACAACGAATGGGGTTACGCCTGCAGGCTGGCGGACCTCTGCGCCCTCGTGGCGGACAAGGGGTAAGGGGGCGCAAGCACGACGCTCAGCCCATCTGTTAGAGATAGAGCGCAGACCCGTAGGGAAAGCCAGCGCCTCCTGACCTTCGCGCTGGCGATCACCGCCGCTTTCCTGGCGATCGAACTGGTCGGCGGCATACTGACGAACAGCCTTGCCCTTCTTGCCGATGCCGGTCATATGGCGTCGGACCTGGGCGCTCTGGGGCTGAGCCTCGGCGCCTTGTGGCTGGCCTCGCGCCCGCCAACGGCCCTGCGGACCTACGGCTTCTTACGGGCTGAAGTCCTCGCCGCCTTCCTGAACAGCCTGGCGCTGATAGCCATAGCCGCGACCATCTTCTGGGAAGCCGGCCAGCGTTTCTCCCAACCGCCGGACGTCAGGAGCGGTCCCATGCTGGCGGTGGCGACCGTCGGCCTCTCTGCCAACATTGCTTCCGGCCTCCTGCTTTTTGGGCAGCGCAAGAGCAGTATAAACGTCCGCTCGGCGTTCATTCACATCGTCGGGGACGCCCTGGGTTCAGTGGGCGCCATCCTGGCCGCAATCATCATCCTTAGCACAGGAGAGTTGCTCGCCGACCCGATTATCAGCATCTTCATCGGCGTCCTTATCCTCCTCAGCTCCTTCAGGATCGCCTGGGATTCCACCCAGGTCCTGCTCGAGGCGACACCACCGGAGGTAGATATCTTCGACCTGCAAACGGCAATGACCAGCATCCCTGGCGTGAGCGGCCTTCACGACCTGCACGTATGGACCGTGACTTCGGGGTTCCCCTCACTCAGCGTCCATGTGGAGACGCAACAAACGCGCGAAGCTCACGATGTTCTGGTCGACCTGAGACGCCTGCTGGCGCAGCGCTTCGGCATCGACCATGCTACCATTCAACTTGAAACGAAGACCCTGCATCAGGAGCTCGAGGCCTGCTGCGGGTCGGACGCGGAGGAGGTCACAACCAGGCATGCCATTCATCACCAGTAAGAGACTGGGCGTCCTTGCGCTGTCGGCAGTTCTCCTGATAGCCATCGCCTGCGGGGACAGCGAATCAACGGACGGCGACAACGCGCAGAGCCCGGCCGCCGGCGGAATCCTGCCGGTCATCGTCTCCTCAGAAAACGTCGTCGGTCCCAACCGTTTCATGATTGGACTGCTGGACCAGGCGAAGAACAAAGAAGTGCTGGATGCGGATGTCCATTTCCGCTTCTTCAAGCTTCAAGGCGACAGCGCCACCCTCAAGGCGGAAACGGACGCGACGCCGATCAGGCTAACCAAGAGCTACACGCACACCCACGTAGACGGAACGGTGGAAACACATACCGCCGGGGAGACCGGGGTCTACCTGGCCAATGTGGATTTCGACGCCCCGGGCGAGTGGGGCGTCGAGGTGAGTGGGACCACAGGCGATCAAGCATTCGACCCAAAGCGCGTGGGTTTCCAGGTGCAGGCTGAGAGCGCGACGCCCAGCGTAGGCGAGGTTGCCCCCCGCACGGTTCAGCCCATCCTCAAAGATGTACCGAACATCGCCGACCTCGACACCTCCGACCCCGCCAACCCCGAGATGCATAACATGACGGTCGCGGACGCGGTCAGTTCGGGTAAACCCACAGTCATTATCTTCGCCACCCCTGCCTTCTGCACGAGCCGTATTTGCGGACCGACCAAGGAGGTGGTCGACGATCTATTCGAGGAGTACCAGGGGCGTGCGAACTTCATACACATCGAGCCTTATGACATAGAGAAGGCGCGCGCCGGACAGGGCCTGGAGCCCATACCTGCCGTCAACGAATGGGGCCTGCAGAGCGAGCCTTGGGTCTTTGTAGTGGACTCCCTAGGTAAGATCGCCGCGAAATATGAAGCGGTTGTGACACCGGAAGAGCTTGAGTCGCAGCTAGCGCAATTGGTGCAGAAACAACCGGCCTCATGATCCGGCGGGAGCTTTTCTTGACTGCCTCTTCTCAGCGCCTATACAATCCTGTTCGGAGTTATGTTCGAATCTCTGACTGAAAGGCTGCAAGGTGTCTTCCGCCATCTCGGCGGACACGGCACGATCACCGAGAAGGACCTGGACCAGGCCCTGCGTGAAGTCCGTCTCGCCCTTCTGGAGGCGGACGTTAACCATAAGGTGGTGCGGGAGTTCGTCCAGCACATCAAGGAGCGCGCGCTCGGCGCCGAGATAACCAAGAGCCTGACGCCGATGCAACAGATCATCGACATCGTGAATCAGGAGCTGATCGAGATTCTCGGCGGCGGCCATGCCCGCCTATCGAAAGCGCCAACCCCGCCATCTACTTACATGCTCGTCGGCCTGAAAGGTTCCGGAAAGACGACAACCACGGCGAAGCTTGCCCTGCACCTTCGACGGCAAGGCGAAAAGCCTCTTATGGCTTCGACCGATACCGAACGAGTGGCGGCGGCCGAGCAAATCGCGGCTCTCGGCAAGCAACTGAACATCCCGGTACTCGCGCAGAACGCGCGGTTGCGGCCCGCCCAACTGGCCAGAGCGGCGCTCGATGAAGCCAAACGAATGAGGTACTCCTCGGTACTTCTGGACACCGTGGGATACGTTCAACTGGACTCCGACGGCCTTCAGTCCCTTCAGGAGATCAAGGAGGCCCTTTCCCCCACTGAGGTATTGCTGGTCGCCGACGCCATGACCGGGCAGGAGGCCGTGCATGCGGCGGAGGAGTTCCGGAAGGCTGTGCCGCTCAGCGGTTTGATATTGACCAAACTGGATGGCGACGCCCGCGGTGGGGCCGCCCTCTCCATTCGTTCTGTTACCGGAATCCCGATCAAGTTCGTGGGGACGGGTGAGAAGCCGGACGCCCTCGAGGCCTTCTACCCCGACCGGTTCGCCTCGCGAATCCTTGGCATGGGTGATATCCTTACGCTAATCGAGAAGGCCAAGGAGGAATTCACCCAGGAAGACGTCGCATCGCTGACCAAGCGGATCAAGAAGGGCGCACTTACCCTTGACGACTTCCTCGACCAGTACCAGCGAATGAAACGCATGGGTCCTCTTCCCCAGATAATGGGGCTGATTCCCGGTTTTACGGCGCTGAAGAACAAGGTGAACCTCGATCAGATCGATGATGGGGCGATCAAACGAGTGGAAGCCATAATATACTCGATGACCAGCGAGGAAAGGAAGAACCCGGACATAATCGATGGGAGCCGAAGGCGAAGGATCGCAAGGGGGAGCGGCACAACCCCGGCGGACGTCAACAGGCTTCTCAGTCAGTTCAAGGAAGCTAAACGTCTGATGCAGATGATCAGCACCGGCCGCGGCGCCAATATCTCGCCGTTACTCCGGTAGCCGTGACTCACAGTTCCACTACGGAGGTGCTTTATTGCTAAGGATTCGTCTAACCAGGGTGGGGAAGAAGAAACAACCCTCCTACCGCCTCATCGTTACTGATTCGCGCGCCCCAAGGGACGGCGCCTTTCTCGAGATCATCGGACACTATAACCCCCGGACCGAGCCGCCTACAGTCGTCGTCCAGGAAGACCGAGCGGTACAGTGGCTCCAGAAGGGGGCTCAGCCTTCGGAGACTGCCTCCAAACTATTGCGTCGCACCGGCGTTTTGGATAAGGTGAACGTCATCACATCGCCGGAACCCCAGCAACAATAGTCAGCAACGGAGTTACAATGAAAGACCTGATCGAATACATCGCCCGATCCATCGTAGATTATCCTGAGCAGGTCGAGGTCTCAGAAGAAGACGCGGGAGATCACATCGTCTTCCATCTCAAGGTAGCCGAGACCGATATGGGAAAGGTCATCGGCAAGCAAGGCCGTATCGCCAACGCCATGCGCACGCTCCTCAAAGTCGCC